>Ga0214921_10003565_pt1 | contig 23658 bp, 28 predicted proteins | sample LL1505_MetaG_FD_177992 | JGI IMG/M metagenome (GOLD analysis project Ga0214921, IMG submission 177992) | Freshwater microbial communities from Lake Lanier, Atlanta, Georgia, United States - LL-1505 | ecosystem: Environmental > Aquatic > Freshwater > Lake | place: USA: Georgia | collected...
GCAAGGATTGATCGGCAAAAGGTTTTGGCCTTTTGCCCGTGTAGGGGAGTCGCCAAGTTGGTCAAGGCACCGGATTTTGATTCCGGCATGCGAGGGTTCGAGTCCTTCCTCCCCTGCCAAAGTTTTTATGGCGGCACATGATGGTCACGGCAAATGCCGTCAATCCATGTTGTTGTGGCGTTGGTTGTCATTGGTCCCGTATCTCAAACAACTTCATCATGTCGACCCCTCTATCTGACTTCATGGTCTTCACGGGCAACGCCAACCCGAGCTTGGCCGCAGAAATCGCTGAAAACCTGGGTATCGAACTGGGCGCAGCCACGGTGGGCCGCTTCTCCGACGGCGAAGTCACCGTTGAGCTGCACCAAAACGTCCGCGCCCGCGATGTGTTTGTGGTTCAGCCCACCTGTGCGCCCACCAACGAAAACCTAATGGAATTGCTGATCATGGTGGACGCCCTCAAGCGCGCGTCGGCCGAGCGCATCAGCGCCGTGATCCCCTACTTTGGCTATGCCCGCCAAGATCGCCGCCCGCGATCGACCCGGGTGCCGATTTCGGCCAAGGTGGTGGCCAATTTGCTGCAAACCGTGGGCGTGGCCCGCATCCTGACCATGGACTTGCACGCCGACCAAATCCAGGGCTTTTTTGACATCCCGGTGGACAATATTTATGCCTCGCCGGTGTTGCTGGGCGACTTACGCCAAAAGGGCTACGAAGACCTGATCGTGGTCTCGCCCGATGTCGGTGGCGTGGTGCGTGCCCGCGCTTTGGCCAAACAGCTCGGTTGTGACTTGGCCATCATCGACAAACGCCGCCCCAAACCCAACGTCAGCGAAGTCATGCACGTGATTGGCGAGATCGAAGGTCGCAACTGCGTCATCATGGACGACATGATCGACACCGCAGGCACCTTGGTCAAAGCCGCCGAAGTGCTCAAAGAGCGCGGCGCCAAAAAAGTTTATGCGTATTGCACGCACCCCATTTTTTCGGGCCCGGCCATTGAGCGCATCAACCAAGGCAGCGCCTTGGATGAGGTGGTGATCACCAACACCATTCCCTTGACCATGAGCGCCGCCCAATCCCCCAAAATCCGCCAACTCTCGGTGGCTGCGCTGATCGCAGAAACGATCCAGCGCATTGCCAAAGGCGAGTCGGTGATGAGTTTGTTCTCCGATCAGGAGCAATTGTTTTAAAACATTGCCCTGACGAAGAACTCAACAGCGGGCTGTTCGCAGCCCTTTTTTTTAACCCTGAATACCACTGGTCGCGGTGGATTCACACAGGAGTCATCATGAAATTTGTCGCATTTGAGCGAAGCAAGCAGGGTACGGGTGCGAGCCGCCGTCTCCGCATCACTGGCCGCACGCCAGGGATTGTGTACGGCGGTAAGGGCGAGCCCCAACTGATCGAACTCGACCACAACGCCTTGTGGCACGCTTTGAAAAAAGAAGCCTTCCACTCCACCATTTTGGAGATGGAGCTGAACCAGAAGTCGGCCCAGGTGTTGCTGCGCGATGTGCAGTTCCACCCCTTCAAACCCTTTGTGTTGCACATCGACTTCCAACGCGTGGACGCCAACACCAAGCTGCACATGAAGGTGCCCTTGCACTACAGCGGTCAAGAGAATTCACCCGCGGTCAAGGCAGACGCTTGCTTGATCAACCATGTGTTGACCGAGATTGAAGTGTCCTGTCTGCCTGCCGATCTGCCCGAGTTCATTGCGGTGGATCTGAGCGGCTTGAAAAAGGGCAACTCGCTGCACTTGCAAGACATCACATTGCCCAACGGCGTGAGCGCTGTGGTGCGCGGCAAAAACAACCCGGTCCTGGTGGCGGTGGTGTCAGTGGCCGCAGAAGAAACCCCGGCACCTGCTGCACCCGCAACGCCAGCCGGCAAGAAATAATCCTCTTCCTTTTTCTTGTGCCCACAAAAACGGCCCACCTCGGTGGGCCGTTTTTCTGCAGGGTCAGATAATGTCACCATGATCAAACTGATAGTGGGCTTGGGCAACCCTGGCCCTGAATACGAAGACACACGCCACAACGCCGGCTTTTGGTGGGTGGAGGCCTTGGCACGCCAACTCAAAGTGCATTTGCAACATGAGCGGGGTTACCAGGGCTTGTTGGCACGCACACAGGTCAACGGCCAAACCCTTTGGCTGTTGCAGCCGCAAACCTTTATGAACGCCTCTGGCACATCGGTGGCTGCCCTGGCGCGTTTTTACAAAATTGAACCCGAACAGGTGTTGGTCGTGCACGATGAATTGGACGTGGTGCCCGGCGAGGCCAAGCTCAAGCTCGGGGGCAGCCATGCAGGGCACAACGGTTTGCGCGACATCCATGCCAAATTGGGCACAGACGCCTATTGGCGCTTGCGCCTGGGCATTGGCCACCCTGGGGTGAAGTCAGAGGTGATTCACTGGGTGCTGAAAAAACCCAGCCCTGAGCAGCGTGAACTGATCCACGCTTGCGTGGCGCGCAGCCTATCGGCGGTGGATGACTTGCTCAGCGGCGACTTCACCCGCGCCACCCAGCGCATCCACACCAGCAAACCGCCCCGACCCAAACCGCCCCGACCAGTACAGGCTACACCACAAGCCCCCGCCGACACGCCCCAGCCAGCGTCACCAGACGCGCCGCCCCGTTGACCGGGGCACCAACGCGCTGACAGGCGTGGCCTTACATGCCAAGGCCACCAACAAAGTGACTCGCTATTTCGCTTGCGCCTGCAAGCGGTGGAATTTGGCCCACAACTGGTCTGAAACCTCAACGCGCTCGGGGTTGACCGGGATGCAGGCCACTGGGCACACCTGAACGCACTGGGGCTCGTCGAAATGCCCCACGCATTCGGTGCATTTGTCCGGATCGATTTCATAGATCTCACTGCCCATGTAAATGGCCAGGTTGGGGCACTCGGGTTCGCACACATCGCAATTGATGCATTGATCGGTGATCATCAAAGCCATGTCAGTTCCCTCGGCTTGGATGGGTCCGCTGCGCTGCGGCACAAAACCCGATCAGCGCGACCCGAAATGGGATGACGGGTGGCCTCACGCATCAGGCCACCGGGCGCAAGCGCTGTTTGAAATTGGGTTGCTCAGGCAAGCCGCCCAGGTGCGCGGTATCGGCCCACACCAAAATTTCGGGTTGCTCGCCCAGCCAGCGCATGCGGTTCAAGCCCACATTGGGGATATCGCAGGTGCGCGGGCCATCGAGTGGCAGGCCTTGGGCACTGCGCCACAGCATGTCGAGCACACCGCCATGGGTGACGATGACCAAAGTGTGATCGGCATGGGCCTGCGCCAAGCCGCTCACCGCTTGGCACACCCGGGCATGAAACGCGCGGGTGCTCTCGCCCCCACCGGGGATTGCAAAATCAGCATCAAATTGCAGCCACCGCTGCCACACGTCGGCATGGGTGCGCTGAATATCGGCCGACAGCAAGCCTTCGAACAATCCGAAATGCTGCTCGCGCAAAGGCGCGTGGGCGGTGACGGGCAAGTTCAAGGCCTGACCCAAGGTGGTGGCGGTTTGGTGGGCGCGTTGCAAATCGCTGCTGAACAGGCGCAGGGGTTTGTCAAAACCAGGTTGCCACTCCACACGCAAGCGATCGGCCAAGCGCTGCGCTTGGGTCAGCCCCAAGTCGTTCAAGGGCACATCGATTTGGCCTTGAAAGCGCAACTCACGGTTCCAAGCGGTTTCGCCATGGCGCACCAAAAAGATATCTGCCATGGCTCAAGCCGCCGCTTGTTTTTTGGCCATCAAGCGGCGCAGCACCTCGGGGGTGACCCAAGGCTCCACCTCGCCACCCAACAGCGTGATTTCGCGCACCAAGGTGCTGGAGGTGTGTTGTTGGCTGGCAGACGGGGCCATGAAGATGGTTTCCACCTCGGGCATCAAGTGGCGGTTCATGCCAGCCAATTGGTGCTCGTAGTCAAAGTCGCTGACCGAGCGCACACCGCGCACCATGACCACGCCGCCTTGGGCGCGCACAAAGTCACGCACCAAGCCATCAAACGGCGCCACCCGCACCGAGCCCAGGCTGGCCGTGGCCTCTTGAACCATTTCCAAGCGCTCATCCAAACTGAACATGGTTTTTTTGTGGTGTGCCATGGCCACCCCCACCACCACCTGGTCAAACAGGTTGCAAGCGCGCCGCACCAAGTCCAAGTGGCCCAAGGTGATGGGGTCAAAAGTGCCGGGGTAAACCGCGATCACGGGTTGGCGCATGCTGGCTCCTGTTGCTAAGCGTGCCAATTATCCGCTGGTGGCCAGGCTGAGCAAATGGGCGTGCACCGCGCCGGCGCGCAAATGGCGTTGGAGTTGCCATCCCAAGGGGGCCAATTGGGCCTCGCCCCAAGCTTCGCCGGCCTCCAAGTACACCCTGCCACCGGGTTTGATCGCCGCTTGCGCTGCTTGCAAGCTCGGAGCCAACAAGGCGCTGTCAAACGGAGGGTCCAAAAACACCAAGTCCCAACTCGCAGGGGCTTGGGCCAGCAAGGCATTGACCCCATTGGCGCGCTGAATGAGCACCCCGTCGGCTTTGAGCTTGGCTTTGCTGGCCAACAGTTGCTCGACCAAAGCGCCATCGGTTTCGCACGCCAGCACCTCTTTGGCGCCGCGTGAAGCGGCTTCAAAAGCCAAGGCACCGCTGCCCGCAAACGCATCCAGACAGCGCCAACCATGCAAGTCCTGGCCCAACCAATTGAACAAGGTTTCGCGCACCCGATCGGGCGTGGGCCGCAGCCCCGGGCGGTCCAGCACGCTGAGCTTGCTGCGCTTCCACAATCCCCCAATGATGCGCACCTCACCTTTGGCCTTGCCCCGGTGCTGGGGGGCAGGCGCTTTGCGGGCGGGCTTCAGGGAGAGCCTCCCACCACCACCGTGACCAAACGCTCAGGCTGCACTTTGCGCGCAAAGGCTTGGGAGACGTCTTGCACCGTCAAGGCCTGCACTTTTTGCGTCCAGGTATCGAGGTAGTCCAAAGGCAGTTGGTGCCAAGCGATGTTGGCCAAGTTGTCCAGCAGCTTGCGGTTGCTGTCCAAACGCAGCGCAAACCCGCCGGTCAGGTTGTCTTTGGCCGCTTGCAACTCAGCCTGGGTAGGGCCTTTTTCCACAAATTCTTTCAACACCGCGCGGGCCACCTCCACCGCTTGGCGGGCCTGGTCCGGCCGGGTTTGCAAGCCAATGGCAAAAGGACCCGCATGCAGGCCTGGGGAAAAATAGCTGTAGACGCTGTAGCTCAAACCCCGTTTTTCACGCACCTGCTCGGTCAAGCGCGACACAAAGCCGCCGCCACCCAAAACATAGTTGCCAACGGTCAGGGCAAAAAAATCGGGATCATCGCGTTTGTAGCCGGGCTGCCCCATGCTCACATGCGCTTGAGCAGATTCAAAAGGGATGAAGATTTCTTTGGCTTGTGTGAGCGGCTGCACTTCAGGCACCGCCGGCAAGGCGGCACATGCCGCACCCGCGGGCAACGCCGCCAGCAGCTCTGTGACCCAGACTTGCACCTGTGCGCGGTTGAGCGCGCCGACCACACTGACCTTGGCGCGGCAGGGCACGATGTGCCGCGCATGAAAGGCCTGCATATCGGCCACCGACACCGACAGCAAACTCTCGGGTGTGGTTTGTTGGCCGTAGGGATGGGTGCCAAACACAGCGGGCGTCCAGGCGCGGTCGGCCACTGTGCCGGGTTTGGTCAGCGACTCGCGCAAACTGGCACTCCAGCGCTCACGTTCGCGGGCCCATATGTCTGCGGCGAACGCTGGGTCTGCCAGGTGTCGAGCGGCCAAGCGCATGGACGCATCCAGCACCTCGGTTCGGGTCAGGCTGCGCAGGGTAAAGCTCATGCGGTCGCCGCTGGCCGAGGCCGAGAACAAAGCGCCGCCATCGGCCCAGGCTTCGCCGACTGCGTTTTCGTCCATGGCTGGCAAATTGCCGCGAGCTTTTAAACCTTTGCCAATCATCATCGCGGTGGCACTGGCCAAACCAGAACGTCCCGTTGGGTCACGCCGACCCCCGGCATCGAAATCAATTTGCACATCCACCATCGGTAAACCCGGGCTTTGCACCAAGAAAACTTGGGCCCCATTGGCCTGGGTCCAGTGTTCAATCGGGATGCCCGCGTGGGCCAGCGCCATGCAAAGGGTGCCGGTTACCCATGCTGTTAAAAAGTGCTTCATCGCTCACCTCCACCGTGCCTGAGGGGCAGCGACGGTTTGCGCAGCCCTGTGGCTGCGCGGGCTTGGGGCAGCAAATGCGCCACGGTCAATGCGTCATCGCCAAAGTACCGCGCCGCCACCGACTGCACCTGCGCCGGTGTGATCGATTGCAAAGCGGCGATCAAACGGTCATTGGTGTCAAGGGGCAAACCTTCCGCCCAAAAGCTGCCGATTTCTCGGGCCTGGTTGAACAGCGAGTCGCGCCCGTAAACGGCAGAGGCTTCCCACTGATTTTTTACCCGGCGAAGCTCACTCTCGCTGACACCGTCACGCGCTACGATGGCCACTTGCTCGCGCATGGCGCGTTCGAGATCGTGCGCACTTTTGCCAGCTGCCGGTACACCTTCCAAGACAAATGTTTGTGGGCCGCGTCCGGTCAAACCATTGTGAGCGCCCACGCTGTCGGCCAAACGCTGGGGACCCTGCGTCAAAGCACGGTCCAATCGGGCGCTGCTGTAGCCGTCGAGCACGGCGGCCAACACCGTCAGCGCCAAGGCGTCTTGGTTCAAGGCGCTGCCATCAAAACCGGTGAAGGTGGGCACCTTGAACGACAAAGCCACATAGGCTTGCTCGGCGGGGGCTTTCACCTCCAAGCGGCGCATACCGCGCTGGGGCGGTTCAGTGCGCGGTTTGCGCTCGGGCAAGGCGCGCGCCGGTATGGATCCGTAGTGGGTCAAGGCCAAGCGGTGAACCTCATCGACCACCACATCACCCACCACCACCACCACCGCATTGGTGGGTGAATACCACTGCTTGTAAAAAGCGCGTGCATCGTCTGGCTTCATCGCATCCAAATCTTCCATCCAACCCACGATGGGTCGGCGATAGGGAGACGCGCTGAACTGAACGGCCGACAGTTGCTCGTACAACATGGCACGGGGTGTGTCCTCGGTGCGCATGCGGCGCTCCTCTTTCACCACCTCCAACTCTTTGACAAACTCTTCATCTGCCCACCGGTTGTTGGCAAACCGATCGGCCTCGAGTTGCATCACGTCGGCCAAACGCTGAGCCGGTATTTGCTGAAAATAACCGGTGTAGTCTCGGCTGGTAAAAGCATTTTCACGCCCGCCCAAGGCGGCAACCCGGCGCGAAAACTCGCCTGCTTTGACGCTGGGCGTGCCTTTGAAGAGCATGTGCTCCAGCACATGGGCAACGCCAGAAACCCCATCCACCTCGTCCATAGAGCCCACCCGCAACCACACCATATGGACTGCAGTGGGCGCACGCCGATCGGGTTTGACCACCAAGGTCATGCCGTTGGGCAAGTTGAAGGTGCTGATGGGGTTGGGTGGCTGTTGCGCCCGCAAATGGGGCGACAAACACATGGCGGCTGCGGCCAAGCAGCACGCAAAGAACTGTTTCATAGAATATGGACCACAGACACACTGAGCATTGCTCGATCTAACGACTATATACCTTGACGCATGTTCAGTTTTTTCAAAAAAAGCAAAGCCAATGATGGGGGTGGTGGCAATCCCCCAGCTCCGGAGGCATTGCCCAACGCGACCCCCTCGGCCCCAGCGGTCACCCCTGAACGAGGGGGGTGGTTGCAGCGCTTGCGCAAAGGTTTGGCCCGCACCGGCCAAGGATTGGCCAGCGTGTTCACCGGCGCCCGTGTCGATGCCGCTTTGTATGAAGAACTGGAGTCGGCCTTGCTGATGGCCGATACCGGTGTGTCGGCCACCGACCACCTGATGAAGCAATTGCAGCAAACCGTCAAATCCAAGGGCATCACCGAGGCGCACCAGGTTCAGGCCTTGCTCGAAGATTTGTTGTGCGAGTTGCTCCAGCCCTTGGAAAAACCCCTGGTCCTGGGCCAAGACCACCCCAACGTGATCATGGTCACCGGCGTCAACGGGGCTGGCAAAACCACCAGCATCGGCAAACTCACGCGCCACCTCAGCCAAAGTGGTGCCAGCGTGTTGTTGGCCGCCGCCGACACCTTCAGGGCCGCCGCGCGAGAACAACTCGAAGTCTGGGCCGACCGCAGTCGGGTCGACATCGTGAGCCAAGCCGGTGGAGACCCTGCCGCCGTGGCCTTTGATGCGGTCAGTGCCGGCAAGGCCCGGGGCAAGGACGTGGTCATTGTCGATACCGCAGGGCGCTTGCCGACCCAAACCCATTTGATGGAAGAGCTGAAAAAGATCAAACGGGTGGTGCAAAAAGCCGATCCCAGCGCACCCCATGAGGTGTTGTTGGTGATTGACGGCAACACCGGCCAGAACGCGCTGGCCCAGGTGCAGGCCTTTGACCAAGCCCTGGGGCTGACGGGCTTGATCGTCACCAAGCTCGATGGCACGGCCAAGGGGGGCGTGCTGGCCGCCATCGCCTTGTGGTCTCTAGAGCGCCAACGCATCGCTGGTGCGACCGTGCCGGTTTACTTCATTGGCGTGGGCGAGAGCTTGGAAGACTTGCAAACCTTTTCGGCCCGGGAGTTCTCACAAGCCGTGCTGGGCAGCGCCGCCACAGACACGCGCGCTGTGGGCTGAAGCCGGCTGCGAGACAGCCCTGCTTGAGCGCTCGCAGGCTGCGACACATCAACACAGCCTCACAAACCACCAATAACTCCTATCTATTTGATTTTTATCAGTAAAACGAGGCTTTCCCCAACTGCAATCAAGGGATAACCCTAGAATCCATACCAGATTGGCACTCAACCAGACAGAGTGCTAACATACGCACCTAAGTATCCATTCAGGAGAAATGTCATGACAGAACTTGCACTGAGCAGCCGCCCCATCAGCGTGGCCAACCCCTGGGCGCTGGTTCCACCCTTGGGCAACCTGGACGCCTATATATCAGCGGCCAACCGCTTGCCCATGCTCACCTTGGAGCAAGAACAAGAATTTGCCCGCCAATGGCGCGACCACCAAGACATGCAAGCCGCCGGCAAACTGGTGCTCTCACACCTGCGCTTGGTGGTGTCCATCTCGCGCCAGTACTTGGGCTATGGCCTGCCCCATGCCGACTTGATTCAAGAAGGCAATGTCGGCCTGATGAAGGCGGTCAAGCGCTTTGACCCCGAACAAGGCGTGCGCTTGGTGAGCTACGCCATGCATTGGATCAAAGCCGAAATCCATGAATACATTTTGAAGAACTGGCGCATGGTCAAGGTGGCCACCACCAAGGCCCAGCGCAAACTGTTTTTCAATCTGCGCTCGATGAAGCAAGGCATGCGCGCCGAGGTCAGCGATGCCAATGCGCACCGCCAAAGCCTGAACCCTGATCAGGTCAACCAAGTGGCCGACAGCCTGCATGTCAAGCCCGAAGAGGTGCTGGAAATGGAAGCGCGCATGGCCGGTGGCGATGTGGTGCTCGACCCCAACCCGGGCGACGATGGCGAAGATGCTTTTGGCCCGATTTCCTACCTCACCGATGTGCGCCACGAGCCCACGGCGGTGATGGAAGCGCACCAACGCGATGTGCTGTCCAGTGATGGCTTGGCCATGGCGCTCGAGGGTTTGGATGCGCGCAGCCGGCGCATCGTCGAAGAGCGTTGGCTCAAGGTCAATGACGACGGTTCGGGCGGCATGACCTTGCACGAGCTGGCGGCCGAATATGGCGTGAGCGCTGAGCGCATTCGCCAAATCGAAGTGGCGGCGATGAAGAAAATGAAAGCCAGCTTGGCCGAATTTGCTTGAGCCTCATCGGCCTCGAATGAAAGAGCCGCCTGCGTGCGGCTTTTTTGCGGCTGCCCCAGGCTGAGCCCGAGGCCCTTCAACGGCCATCCAGCAAACTGGCGACGTCGGATTGCAAGTCGGCCGTGCTCATATTGGGTCGGCTGAACAAGCGCAAACGCCCTTGCATGTCATACATGTAAAACCCCGCGAGGTGGTCCATGGTGTAACTGGTGGGCGTGGGGCCAGCGACTTTTTTGCGATACACCTTGTAGTGCGTGGCCACGGCCTCGAGCTCTGGCAGCGTAGGGACCAAAGCGACAAAACTTGGATCGAAATTTTCCACATATGCCTTGAGCATTTCAGCGCTATCGCGCTCTGGGTCCAAGGTGACAAAAACACCTTGAACCATGTCGCCTTTGGCACCCAACCCGCGTTTGAGCTCGGCCAACTGAAACATCGCCGAGGGGCAGGCATCGGGGCACTGGGTGTAACCAAAAAACACCAGCACCACCCGCCCTTTGAAGTCCGACAGGCTTCGGCGCTGGCCCCGCTGATCTGTCAGGTCAAAGCCCAGGGCGTAGTCTGCGCCCGTGAGGTCAAACGACTTGAAGCTGGGCTTGGCCGGAGCGCAAGCGCTCAAGGCACCCGCAGCAACCAGCGCACCCGCCATGAAAGAACGCCTCGTTGGTTGGGTCATGGTCATGCCTCTTATAAATAGTGGTCAATCAATAAAGCCGCAAACAACAAGCTCAGGTGGATGAGGGAAAATTTAAACGTCTTGCGCGCCAGTTCGTCCGAGTATTGGCGCCACAAGGCATGACCGTAGTAGCAAAACATCACGCTCAATATGACCGCGCAGACCAAGTAAAACCAACCGCTCATGCGGTACACAAACGGCATCAAACATGCGGCCAACAACACCCAGGTGTAGAGCACGATTTGCAAGCGGGTGAATTCATTGCCGTGGGTGACGGGCAGCATGGGCAAGCCCGATTTGCGGTAGTCCTCCACCCGGTACAAGGCCAAGGCCCAAAAGTGCGGTGGCGTCCACAAAAAGATGATGAGAAAGAGGATCAATGCCTCGGGGCCCACGTCGCCGGTCATCGCGGCCCAACCAAGCACCGGCGGCATGGCACCCGAAGCCCCGCCAATCACAATGTTTTGCGGCGTCAAGGGTTTGAGGATCACGGTGTAAACCACGGCATAACCCACAAAGGTGGCAAAGGTCAACCACATCGTCAAGGGGTTGACATACACCCACAACAACCACGATCCCGCCGCGCATAAGACCGCCGAAAAAAACAGGGTTTGGGTGTTGCTCAACTCCCCTTTGGCTGTGGGCCGCCAAGCGGTGCGGCGCATGCGCGCATCGATGCTTTGCTCGACGATGCAATTGAACGCCGCTGCGGCGCCGGCCACCAACCAAATGCCCAAACAGGCCACCGCGCCCAAGCGCACCTCGTCCCAGCTTGGCACGCCGGGCACCGCCAGCACCATGCCGATCAAGGCACAAAACACAATCAACTGGATCACCCGGGGCTTGGTCAAGGCCTGGAATTGCCGCCAACGCTGGCCAAAGGTAAAGACCGGCGCCATCATGTGGCCCACCCTGCAGAGGATGCAGATGGCACTGGCGAGCTTGCAGCCGGCACGGTCAGGCGCAGCAAACCCACCAAGGTCAACAACAAAGCGGCTGAGCCTGCGGTGTGCAGCAAAGCCGCCACCAGCGGCCAACCCAACACCACATTGCTCAAGCCCGTGGCCACCTGTAACAACAACAAGCCGCCCAAGGCTGTGACCAAAGCGCGCAACTCAGGCCGCGGCCACAACAACCAGCACACGCCCGCCACCGCCACGGCCAGCACGTAGGCCCCCAAGCGATGCGCGTAGTGGATGGCGACCAAAGCCGGCATGGGCAGCCAACTTCCGTCGGCAGACATGCCCAGTTCTCGCCACAACACAAAGCCTGCGCCAAAGTCCATCTCTGGCCACCAGCTGTCTTGGCACTTGGGAAAAGTATCGCAAGCCAAAACCGCGTAATTGGTGCTGACCCAACCACCCAGCGCCACTTGCGCCCCCAGCAGCAGCAGCAGCCACCACAGGGCGCGGCGCCAGCTGCGCTCGATTTCCACGGGTTGGGACAGACCCAAGGCGAAACGCAAGGTGCCCACCTGCCACGCCAGCAAGGCCAGCAACACCAGCCCCCCCATCAAATGCAAGGTCACGATCAACGGAAACAATTTCATGGTGACGGTCAAGGCACCAAAGGCACCTTGCAACAAAATCCAAGCCAAGGTGAACCATGCCAATCCCATGCCCAGCCGCTCAGTGCCCGGCCCTGAAGCCTTGCTGCGCCAGCTGCTCGCAAACGCCAAGAAAAGCACCAAGGCGCCCACGGCCGTGGCGAAATAGCGGTGAATCATCTCGATCCACGCCTTGCTCCAGGTCACCGCACCGCTGGGCAGCGCGGCTTCAGCAGCGCGAATCGCCTGCTGTGCACCCCAAGGGCTGGTTTGCCCATAACACCCCGGCCAATCGGGGCAGCCCAGGCCCGAGTCGGTCAAGCGGGTGAAGGCCCCAAAGACCACCAAGTCAAAGGTCAGAAACAACACCCACACCGTGAGGCTGTGCCGTTTGGCCAACAGCGATTGGTTGGCGCCCCCACGCCACCAGACCCATGCCAGCGGCCCCAGTGCCAACAAGGCTGCCAGCAGCAACAGACTTGCCAAAGGGCTCAGATCAAACAATGGGGTGGTATCCATGGCATTGGGGGGCTCAGCGCCCAGGCAAGTCCCATGACTTGGCAGCTCGGATCAAGCGTTCCAAGTCGCGTTTGAGTTTGGGGGCATTCTCAGCTTCCAATTGCGGCGGGAAGCGCATCATCCATCGGCCCATGGGGTCGACCAAGTACAAATGCTCGGTCAGACCATGCCCTGATTGGGGTTGCAGCCATTGGCTCAAAGCCTGCGGGTCCACCCGCAGGTTCCAGGAGCCGGGGATAGAGGCGCGCAAAGCGGGGGAAACGTCGCCCGCATCCGTGATCAACCACACCCGGTCCAGTCTGTCGCGATCTTTGCCCAAGGCGGCGTGAATTTGGCGCTGGAAGTACAGATTTTTTTCGCATTCGGCGGCACAAGCGGCCGAGGACACGCTGATCAACAGCCATTGCCCCTTGAGCTCGGGGAGAAAGGCCGCTCGGCCATCCAAGTCGGTGGTGGCCAAGGCGGGCAGGTCGCGTTGCGGTTCGATCAACTCGCCAAAGCTGCGACGGGCCTCCGGTCGGATCAGGTAATAGGTGACATAAGAAGCAATCACCGGAGACGCACACACCAAAAGCAGCGCCAGCATGCGCCAGCGCCCAGCCCAACTGCGGTTGCCGTCGGCCTGCGCCACAGCCTCTGGCTGGGGCAGGTCGTACACCGTCATGCCCAAGGCTTGGTTTTTGTCAGGATTGGGTTGGGGGGGCACGGCGCAGGACCAAAATAATTTGAAACCAAACAAACAAAACGGCCACCAGGCCAGACAAAGCGAACCACTGAAACGCATAACCCCGGTTTTTATCGGCACCAGACAGGGCTGGAGCCCAGTCGCGTGCCAAACCTTCAGAAGCAGCGCCGGTTTGCAGCACCGTGGCGGTGATGGGCAACTTCATCTCTGCAGCCCATGCGTTCAAATCTAGATTTTGCCTGATGGTCGATGACCTTGGTTCCGACCCAGATGCTGTGCCTTGATCGGTTCGCGCAAGCTCGACCATGCGCGAAGGTGGCGCCACCCAACGGCCTTGCACATGGACCAAGCCCGTGGGCGTCACGATGGGGGGCAGCACTTCGCTGGAGACGCGGTCACGCGGCGCCCAACCGCGCTGCACCAACACCATCGCCGTGGGTGACAACTGCAAGGGGGTCAAGACCCAAAAGCCAGGCACACCGTTTTGGCTGCGGTTTTGCAAAAAAACCGTGTGTTCAGCTTGCCACACACCTTGCAAGTTGACGCGCCGGTGCAAGCCCTGGGCGGCATCCATGGGGGAGTCAAACGCCGCGTTGGTCAAGGGTGGCAACAAGGCTTGGGCCTGTTGCAACTGGTGCAAGCTTTCTTTTTGCTGCGCCCTGTCAGATTGCCACACCCCCAGGCGCGCGGTGACGGCCATGGTGGTCAGTGCCACGACCGTGACAAACCACCACCGGGCCGTGCGCCAGGCTACTTTGGGAGCGGGGCTTGGGTGGCTGAAACTCATGCGTGAACACAGCGGATAATGGAATACATGAAATGGATTGTCGCCCTGGGCTTTGTGGCCATTCTTGGCAGTTTGGGCACTGCTTTATTTTTCATGATGCGCGATGGCCGCGATGGCCAAGCCAAAACCAGCAACATGATGAAGGCCCTGGCCATGCGGGTGGGGTTTTCGATCGTGGTGTTCCTGTGTGTGCTTCTGGCATGGAAGCTCGGTTACATCCAACCCTCGGGCATTCCCGCAGGTCATTGAGCATCAGCACCCACAGCTTGGCAGGTTGTTTGTCCGGCTTCAAAGCAGCCGTGCAATTGGGTTGAGAAAAAAGGCCGCTCAGGGCGGCCTTTCATGCGGCTGGTTGGGTGGCCATCACATCCAATAAACCAGGATGTACAAGCCCAACCAAACCACGTCCACGAAGTGCCAATACCAAGCCGCACCCTCAAAACCAAAATGCTTGTCGGCATTGAAATGCCCTTTTTGCAAGCGCAAGGTGATGACCAGCAGCATCAACATGCCCAAAAACACGTGGAAACCGTGGAAGCCCGTGAGCATGTAAAAGGTGGAGCCATACGCACCCGAGGTGAGCTTGAGGTTCATGTCGCTGTAGGCATGGGCGTACTCATAACCCTGCACAAATAAGAACACGACACCCAACAACACCGTCAGCCACATAAAGGTGATGGTGCGGCTGCGTTGGTTTTCGCGCAGCGCATGGTGGGCAATGGTCAAGGTCACACCCGAAGTCAGCAACAAGGCGGTGTTGATGGTGGGAAGCCAAAAGGGTGTCATGGTTTGGAACGGCTCAATGATGCCCCCCGGAGAAGCCGTCGCACCAGCGGCCAGTGTGGGCCACACGGCTTTGAAGTCGGGCCACAACAGCGCGTTCTCTAAGTTGCCCAGCATCGGCACAGAGTGCGCACGCGCCCACCACAAGGCAGAGAAAAACGCACCAAAAAACATCACCTCAGAAAAGATAAACCAGCTCATGCTCCAGCGGAAAGACAATTCCACTTTGTGGCCATAGCTGCCGGCTTGACTTTCAGCGATGGCTTCACCAAACCATTGGTAGAGCACAAACAACCAAAACACCATGCCAAACAACAAGGCATATTTGCCCCAATCTGAACCATTGATCCATTGACCAGCACCCAAGATAACAAAAAACAAACCCAGTGCCGCCATGGCCGGGTGGCGCGATGGACCGGGTACAAAGTAGTAAGGGGTTCCACCGTGGGAATTGGCGCTCATTGAAACGACTCCTAATTATTTCGCAACGACCCAGTTGACCAAGACGATCAACCCGATCACAAACAACACACCAGACAACAAGCCCACTAAGAGCACATGCAGGGGTGAAACCCGAGCCAAGTCCTCTTCAAAGCCGCTTCTTTTGCGGATGCCCAAAAAAGACCATGCAACGGTCAACATGGCTCGCCCAAAAGAATTTTTGACGGGCTTGACCGGCAGCGATTGGCTCATGTACCGCCCCCTGTATGAACCGCGAGGGGCAAGGTCGCAACGGGTGCAGGGGGTGTTTTGGAACCCACCTCAAAAAAGGTGTAGGACAAGGTGATGGTGGTCACGTCTTTGGACAGCTTGCCATCAACCACAAACGCCACTGGCCACTGCTTTTTTTCGCCCGGGGCCAAGGTGTATTGGTTGAAGCAAAAACATTCCAACTTGTTGAAATGCGCTGCCGCTTGGCGGGGTGCATAGCTGGGAATGGCTTGGGCCGACATGGTGCGGTCTTGAACGTTTTCAAATTCGTACATCACAGTGGTCAACTCACCTGGATGGACTTGCACCGAACGCTGAGCGGGCTTGAACTGCCATGGGCCGCGGGCATTGGCGTCAAATTCGACGGTGATGGTGCGGCTGGTATCGACCTGGGTATTGGTCAATGTAGCCCGGGCGTTGTTGGAGCCCTTGGCCTCTTTTTCACCCAAGGCCAATATGTTGATGCCGGTGAACTCGCAAATGGCTTTGTACATAGGCACCAAGGCATAACCAAAGGCGAACATGCCCACAGCAATGATCACCAACTTGCGCAGCAAAAGCAGGTTGTGCGGCATGGTTTAACCGGCGCGACCGACCAAAACTATTTTGGCCAGCACCCCCAAAAAGAAAACCAACCCCACGCTCGCCAAGATCAAGGCGAGCTTGAGGTTTTGCTTTTTTGGATCGGGGTTCATGCCGTTTCTCAGAACGCCAACACCTTGGTGGCGGTGGCATCGAGTTTGGGTGGAGTTTCAAAGGTGTGGAAAGGCGCTGGCGAAGGCACTTCCCACTCCAAACCTTCTGCAGCTTCCCATGGGCGCTGGGGTGCTGGCTCGCCCTTGCCACGCATAGTGGGCAACACCACGAACAAGAAGAAATACACCTGGGCGAAACCAAACGCAAACGCACCCACCGAGGCCAGCGCGTTGAAGTCGGCAAACTGCATGGGGTAATCGGCATAACGACGGGGCATGCCCGCCAAGCCCAAGAAGTGCATGGGGAAGAAGGTCACATTGAAAGAAATGAGGGTCCACCAAAAGTGGATCTTGCCGCGGGTTTCGTTGTACATCACACCGGTCCACTTGGGCGACCAGTAGTAGTAGCCAGCGAACATGGTGAACAAAGAGCCTGCCACCAACACATAGTGGAAGTGCGCCACCACGTAATAACCGTCTTGCAACTGCAAATCAATGGGGGCCATGGCCAAAATCAAGCCGGTGAAGCCACCCATGGTGAAGACAAAAATAAAGCCGACTGCAAACAGCATGGGGGTTTCAAAGGTCATGGACCCTTTCCACATGGTGGCGATCCAGTTGAACACCTTCACGCCGGTGGGCACAGAGATGAGCATGGTCGCGTACATGAAGAACAACTGGCCGGTGACCGGCATGCCCGTGGTGTACATGTGGTGCGCCCACACGATGAACGACAAAATGGCAATCGACGACGTGGCGTACACCATGGAGGCGTAGCCAAACAGGCGTTTGCGCGAGAAGGCCGGCACGATCTGGCTGATGATGCCAAACGCCGGCAAGATCATGATGTACACCTCGGGGTGGCCAAAGAACCAGAAGATGTGCTGGAACATCACCGGGTCACCCCCACCAGCGGGGTTGAAGAAGGTGGTGCCAAAGTGGCGGTCGGTCAGCGTCATTGTGATGACACCTGCCAACACCGGCATCACGGCAATCAACAGGTAAGCGGTGATCAACCAAGTCCAAACAAACATGGGCATCTTCATCATGGTCATGCCGGGTGCGCGCATGTTCAAAATGGTCACGATGATGTTGATCGAACCCATGATGGATGAAGCACCCAAGATGTGCAGGGCAAAAATAGCAGCATCCATGGAGGGACCCATTTGCAGCGTCAAGGGCGCATACAGCGTCCAACCTGCAGCGGGTGCGCCACCTGGCATGAAGAAAGAGCCCGCCAGCATGGCAGCAGCTGGAATCATCAACCAGAAGCTGAAGTTGTTCATGCGGGCAAAAGCCATGTCGGATGCGCCAATTTGCAACGGGATCATCCAGTTCGCAAAGCCCACAAAGGCCGGCATGATGGCACCAAACACCATGATCAGGCCGTGCATGGTGGTGAACTGATTGAACAACTCGGGGTTGACCAATTGCAACCCAGGTTGGAACAACTCAGCACGGATCAGCAGCGCCAAAACGCCGCCGATCATCAGCATGGCGAACGCAAACAGGAGGTAAAGGGTACCAATGTCTTTGTGGTTGGTGGCATAGACCCAGCGGCGCCAGCCGTGCGGGGCACCGTGGTGATCATCATGCCCGTGGTCGCCAGCGGTGTGGCCATGGGGGTCGAGAACTGCGCTCATGGAATGTTCCTTCTCAATCGGGGCATGGGGTTAACGGGCGGCCTTGACTTCGGCGGGCTGAACCAACTGACCCGTCTTGTTGGACCAGTTGTTTTTGGTGTAACTGATGACGGCGGCCAAATCGGTGTCGCTCAACTGCTTCCAGGCGGGCATGGAACCGTTGTTTTGACCGTTCAGCAAAATTTTGATTTGCTTGGTTTTGTCGGCATCGAGAACCACGGCAGCACCATCCAGGGCCTTGATGGGACCTGCACCTTTGCCGGTGGGTTGGTGACAAGCCACACAGTTGGCTGCATAAACCTTCTCGCCACGCTTGACGAGGTCGTCCAAGACCCACACCTTGCTCGGGTCGTCCAGCTTGGCCGCCATTTTCTTTTGCTGGTCCTGCACCCAGATCGCATAGTCGGCGGCACTCACCACTTTGACATGGATGGGCATGTAGGCGTGTTCTTTGCCGCACAGCTCTTGACACTGCCCGTAAAAATCGCCGGTGCGCTCAGCGCGGAACCAGGTGTCACGCACAAAACCAGGAATCGCGTCTTGTTTGATGCCAAAAGCGGGAACGGCAAAGGCGTGAATCACGTCATTGGCCGTGGTGATGATGCGCACTTTTTTGTCGACCGGCACCACCAAAGGGTTGTCCACTTTGAGCAGGTAATTGTCGATGTCCACGCCCTTGGCGCCGTTGTTGGACATTTCACGGTGTTCATTGTCCAAGGTGGAAACAAAGCCAATGCCCTCACCCTCGCCCTTGATGTAGTCATAGCCCCATTTCCACTGGTAGCCGGTGGCTTTGATGGTGAGGTCGGCGTTGGACGTGTCCTTGCTGGCCACCACCGCTTTCGTTGCTGGCAGGGCCATCAAAATCACAATGACGAAAGGCACAATGGTCCAGGCAATTTCAACCTTCACCGACTCGTGAAAAGTGGCTGGCTTGTGGCCCAAGGATTTGCGGTGTTTCCATATGGAATAAAACATCACCCCAAAAACGGCCACAAAGATCACCGTGCAAATGATCAGCATGAACCAGTGCAACCAAGCTTGCTCTTCGGCAATTTTGGTTGCAGCGGGGTGCAAGTTCAACTGCCTGACAGCCGGTCCGCCGGGCAGGTCGTTGACCGCCCAGGCAGAGCTTGCCAGCCAAGCGCCCAGCATCAGCGCGGCCGCGTTCAATTTCCCAAAGAGCTTGTTCATGGTGTTGGAAGACTTGAAAATTTGAGTGGCACGGGAGATGGTTTCATGTCGGGGCCACATAGAAGGATGCATTTGAATGGATTCAATCCTTGCATTCTAACAATCTGCGCAAGACCATTGGCTGACGCTAGGCTTTCAATTCGCGGGAGGGCGCCCCAACATGGCACGCATGTCCCCCAGGGAAACCGCGCTTTGAGCCGCCATGGGCACACGGGGCAGCGGTTTGATGGCGTGGCCGTAAATCACCTCAAATGTGAGCTGCAACCTGCCATCACTGGCGCTGCGCTCGCCCCACTGCTCCACCGCAGCCAGCCAAGCCCCACGCCAAGCTTTGCCGCGGCAGGCTGCAAAACGGTCGCTTCGGGTGTTGCGCCCCAAGCTGCGCAGATCGGTCAACATGTCTACCGCGTGGGCATAGGTGAGGGTGATGCGCTCCATGTCCATCACCGGTTGGGCAAAACCAGCCTCCAGCAACATATCGCCCCAATCGTGCATATCGGTCATGCCCAGCCCGGGTGAGCCCCATTGCATGCGCTCGTGCAGGGCATGCAATTCGCGCAAACTGTCGGGACCCAAGGCTGAAAACATGACAAAACCATCAACATTCAAGGACTGGTGCCAGCTTTTCAGCAAAGCCAGCGGTTGCTCACTTTGATGCAACAACATATTGGCCCAAACCATGTCCACGGCCTGCGTGGGTACCAGCCCGACTTGGCGCTTGCCACGGTGCCAGGATTGCCACCAGGGTTCGGCCAAGTGTTGGCGCGCCCAAGACAAGCGCGGCGGGTTGGGCTCCACCACCCAACAAGCTGCCTGGGGATAGCGTTGGCGCAGCAAAGCGTGCGCTTGCCATCCCCCATTGCCGGGGTGCCAATCGGCCCAGCTCTTGGGCGATGTGCGAATCCAGTCCAAGCGCTGCTGCATGCGCCGGGCGACTTCCTCGCTGAGCCAAGCGGGTTTTGGGCGCGACCTTTCCAACCAGCTCAGCGCTGCCAGGGCATCCAGGTGGGGGGGTAGCGCAGACTTGGCCAAAGACATGCCGGGCAGTATATTGGTGCCATGGCATTGTTTGGTTTCGCCTCCCCTGCCCACTGGGTCACAGCTCAGCGCGGTTACAGCGTGTGCGCCGTATGCCATGCTTGGCCCGCTGAGCCCATTTGCAGCCCTTGCGTTGAACGCTTTGCCCAGCCCATAGCGCGCTGCCCCCGGTGCACATTGCCAGGCGAGACAACCCCTTGCCCCGTATGCACACAGCACCCGCCCCCTTGGGATCACGGTTTGTGTGCCGTGGCCTATGCGTATCCGTGGGATTCCTGCTTGGCGCGGTTGAAATTTGAGGGGGACAGCGCCATGGGCCGCTCGCTGGCCCATGTGATGCGGCACGCACCGGGCATAGAGCTCGCCCTGGAGATGGCTCAATGGGTGGTGCCCATGCCCTTGTCAATTGAGCGCTTGCGTGAACGCGGCTTTAACCAAGCCCTGGTCTTGGCACGCCACTTGTCCAAACGCAAAGCCTTGGGCCAAGCGCTGCTGCGCATCAAAGACACCGCCCCACAAGCGAGCCTGCCCAAGGTGCAGCGTTTACAAAATGTGGTGGGTACCATGGTGGTCAACCCGCTCCATGCCAAGGCCCTGAACCAATCCAGTGTGGTGCTGCTCGATGACGTGATGACCACGGGGAGCAGTTTGCATGCCGCTGCGCTTGCACTCAGGCAAGTGGGTGTGCGCCACATCACGGCCATGGTGTTCGCGCGCACCGATGCGCCCCGCTTCAACGCGCCTGTCGCGCCCTCGGCCATGAGAGAGAATGCGGGCCATGTTTCACATCGTCTTGGTTCACCCTGAAATTCCACCCAACACGGGCAACGTGATTCGCCTGGCCGCCAACACCGGATGCCAACTGCACCTGATCCAACCTTTGGGTTTTGACCTCAGCGACAAGCAAATGCGCCGCGCTGGGCTGGACTACCACGAATACGCGCCGCTCAAGGTACACCCCGATTGGGACGCTTTGGCCTCGACCATGGCCGCCTTGGGCGGTCAAGCCTATGCCTTGACCACCCGGGGCACCAAGCAGCCCCACGGCTGCGCCTTTGCCCCTGGCGACTGGCTGGTGTTTGGCAGCGAAACCGCTGGTTTACCGGCTGCTGTGCGCGATGGCTTTCCTGCTGAGCGTCAATTGCGCCTGCCCATGCGCGCTGGGCAACGCAGCCTAAACCTGTCTAATGCAGTGGCCGTGGTGGTGTATGAGGCTTGGCGCCAGCATGGCTTCATCGACGCGGCGACGCCCGGCTAAAAACCCACCCGGTGGGGGCTCAGCCTGCCCGCCCTCAACCCAAAAAAGCGTCGACCAGAAGTTTCAATCCCGTGCAAAACATGCCAATGTGCACCAGACGGTAAAACAACACCGGTTGGATCTTGCGCGCCACGCGCACCCCCACCCACACACCCACTGGGGCCAGGGGCAACAAGATCAAAGACGTCATGAAATTGCGCCAATCCAACAAGCCCAAAAAGGCATAGGGAATCCATTTGCCCGCATTCACAAAGAAAAAGAAAAAAGCCATGGTCGCGGTGTAGACCATGGGCGCCATGCGCATGGGCAACACATAGGCGTTGATGGGCGGTCCGCCAGCATGGGCAATGAAACTGGTGAAGCCCGAGGTCGCGGTCAATAAGGCACCCACCCAGGTCGGCGCGGTTCTGCTGCTGGCCCCAGGTGGAAACACCAAACGTTGGGCCAAAAAAAGCAAGGTGGTCAAGCCGACCAAACCGGCCACCCAGCGGGACTCCATGTACCTGAACAGCAAAAAGCCCACACCGATGCCCACCATCCCCCAAGGGATCAAAAACTTCAGCAATTTGACGTCGTATTCACGCCGAAAGGCATGCAATCCGAGCAAGTCCATCACCAGCAAAATGGGCATCAAAATCGCAGCGGCTTGGGGCACGGTGATCGCCATGGCCATGATGGGCACAGCCAAGGAACCAAAACCGGCGCCAAATCCACTTTTGCTCAAGCCCAGCAATAAAACGGCCGGAACAGCCAGGGCATAGAAAAAGGGATCGGTGATGTAGGCTTCGCTCAATCGATGGCCCCCAGGTGCGGGAAAGCCGGTGCCAAAGGGCGATGGTGTTGGAACATGTCCGCGGGAAAGCTCTGGTTGGTGAAGGCTGGCAAAGATCATCCGTGTGCCAGGCCAGCGGCCAAAAGCACACTGGCGTGAGGGGCATCTTGCCATGCTCGGGCCTGGGCTTCGGCGCGGCTGTCCCCAACGGGTCAGGTCGCCCACACGCTGGCCCGCATCCAGGCGACGGCCCTTGCATGTTGGCCTACATCCACAAGCCCGGGTCCCCCATGATGCGCTGACTTAAAATTAAGTTTTAATACAGTGCCCTATTGCTCATGAGCGCCTTTCTCGAAGAAAAAATATTGACGGTTCACCACTGGACCGACCGCCTCTTCAGCTTCACCACCACCCGCGACACCGCCCTGCGCTTCTCCAATGGGCACTTCACCATGATTGGCTTGCCGGTCAATGGCAAGCCTTTGTTGCGCGCCTACAGCATCGTCAGCGCCAACTACGAAGAACATCTCGAGTTTTTGAGCATCAAAGTGCCGGATGGGCCACTGACCTCGCGCTTGCAGCACATTCAAGTGGGCGACACCTTGATCGTGGGGCGCAAGCCCACGGGCACCTTGCTCATCGATTACCTGCTACCTGGCAAAAACCTCTATTTGCTGGGCACCGGCACGGGTTTGGCACCGTACCTGAGCATCGTGCGCGACCCCGAAACCTATGAGCGGTTTGACAAAGTGATCGTGGTGCACGGGGTGCGCCAGGTCAACGAACTGGCCTACATGGACTACCTGCGCCAAGACTTACCGCAGCACGAACTGTTGGGTGAAATGGTGTCGGCGCAACTGCTGTACTACCCCACGGTGACGCGCGAACCCTTTGAACACCAAGGCCGCATCACCGATTTGATCGCCAGTGGCAAAATTTTCAGCGACCTGGGCCTGCCCTCGTTCGATCCGGCGCGCGACCGGGTGATGCTGTGCGGCAGCCCGCAAATGCTCAAAGACACCAAGGCCTTGCTCGAAGAGCGTGGCTTCAAAGAAGGCAACACCACCACGCCGGGTGACTTTGTGGTGGAGCGCGCTTTTGTGGAGCAGTGAGCCTCAGACCCGCTCAATGACCAGGGCAATGCCCTGACCCACCCCGATGCACATGGTGCACAAGGCGTAACGGCCGCCGGTGCGGTGCAACTGATTGATGGCGGTGGTGACCAAACGGCCTCCGCTGGCACCCAGGGGGTGACCCAAAGCAATCGCTCCGCCATTCGGGTTGACGCGGGCATCATCGTCAGACAAGCCCAGCATGCGCAACACGGCCAGGCCTTGTGCCGCAAAGGCTTCGTTGAGCTCAATCACATCCATCTGGGCCAAGCTCAAGCCCGTCAACGCCATGACCTTTTCGGTTGCGGGTGCGGGGCCAATGCCCATCACCCGGGGCGGAACACCCGCTGTGGCCATGCCCACCACGCGGGCGCG
>Ga0214921_10003566_pt1 | contig 23658 bp, 17 predicted proteins | sample LL1505_MetaG_FD_177992 | JGI IMG/M metagenome (GOLD analysis project Ga0214921, IMG submission 177992) | Freshwater microbial communities from Lake Lanier, Atlanta, Georgia, United States - LL-1505 | ecosystem: Environmental > Aquatic > Freshwater > Lake | place: USA: Georgia | collected...
AAAAACTTGGTTGTAACTGATTTTGAGCGATGAAATTTTGGTCCTTTGAATCTCTTCTTCGACCATGCGGTTCATGAACCCTTTGGCATTTTCCTTGAGGGCACGTAGCTCATCCAAATCCTCGCGGTAACCGGGGCGAATAGCCCCACCTTTGGCTAGGGTAGCAGGAGCATCCTCATGTAGAACCGACTCGATACGCTGAGCAACCATGAGCAGGGCCGGGAATTCATCCAACATATTTTGCAATGCCTTGGATTCGGGTTCCGAGGATACTCTTTCGCGTATTGTTTCTGCAGCCCTGATGCTCAGGGCCAATCGCCATAACTCCCTGGGGCCGCTTCGCATTACCCCTATCCGGGCTGCCATTCTTTCCATGTCTCCTACCTCAAGCAAATCGGAACGATGACCTTCGGCCTCTGCGTGATGATGCACCGCCCATTCCACAACTTTTTGCCGAGCTTCGATGGCTTCACGATTCCGGAGCGGCATGGCCACCCATTGCCGTAACAACCTGGTTCCCATGGGTGTACAACAAGCATCCAAGGAAACAGCCAGCGAAATGCCACCGGGCTGTTGAGGCTCAAGCAATTCCAAAGTTCTTACCGTGAAGGGATCCATCCATAACGAATCCGCGGTATCCAATCGGGACAAGCCAAAGAGCGGTAAGGGTCCATCCCTACGCGTTTCTTGGAGGTAATGCAAGATGGCTCCTGCCGCGATTTGGGCAGCCTCCAAACCTTCCAAGCCATAACCTTTGACCGAGATACTTTGAAATTGCTTCTGCAATCTTCCCAAGGCGCCTTCTCTCTCCCATACCCAATCATCCAGCCATTGCCAAGGCCATCCGTCACCCAAGGCCTCGAGGACCTGGCTTTTCTGCCATTTGTTCCCTAACAATTCCAAAGGTGCATAACGGCGTAACAAACTGCCAATTTCTTGGAGCGTACCCTGCATGGCTTGGAAGGATCCGGTTGTCACATCACAGAAGGCCAGTCCATATACCCCTTGGCCGGCCCCATGGAAGGCCGCCAAAAAATTATTCCGTCTATGATCCAGCAAAGAATCGCTGAACGCCACCGCAGGAGAAACCAATTCAGTGACATCCCGTTTGACAATGCCTTTGGCTTGTTTGGGGTCTTCCATTTGATCGCAGACCGCCACCCTCAACCCAGCTCGAACCAAACGGGGCAAATACTGGTCCAACGAATGATGGGGGAATCCTGCCAAGGCCATTTCGGCGGCAGCCCCATTCGCGCGCTTGGTCAAGGTGATTCCCAAAACTTTGGAACATTGCACCGCGTCATCCCCAAAGGTTTCGTAGAAGTCCCCTACCCTGAACAAGAGCATTGCCCCGGGGTATCGCGCCTTGATCTGCGCGTATTGTTTCATCAACGGAGTTTCGGTGGGGTTCTTGGTGGACATCTCGAATATCGCCAAAGCAGACAATGTCCCACAAAGCAGGCAACGAGTTCACGCCGATGCAGACCAGAGACCGTGAATTAACTTGGAGGCCAAAACCTCTAAATCTCCTCCCTGGCATGCGCCTCAAAAGCATGAATGAACTGAACCGCCCACCCGTGGAACAGTCCAAAAATAACCCCAAAATACCCGTGGTTGCCGTTTTGCCTAACCTTCGCAGCCTCCAAAATGTGGGCTCTATTTTCCGATCTGCGGACGCCTTTGGCCTCAAGGAAATCATCCTATGCGGTTACACCGGCCGCCCACCTCATCGGGATATTCACAAGGCCGCATTAGGGGCAGAAGAAAGCGTGTCCTGGAGAGCCTGGGATGATCCGCTCGAAGCCTTGGGGCAACTGCAGTCGGAAGGGTATACCTTGGTTGCCGTTGAACAGGCTGAACCCTCGCATTCCTTAGCCGATTGGTCATGGGAAGGGCAAGAACCCTTGGCCTTGGTCTTTGGCAACGAGATGAACGGCTTGGATCCTGCCCTACTCCAAGCCTGTGATTGGGCCTTGGAACTCCCCCAATGGGGCACCAAACACAGCCTCAACGTCTCGGTCTGCGCAGGCATCCTCTTCTGGGAAGCAGCTCGACGAGCCATGCCCACCAGGACTTAATTTCTTGCTTCTTTCAGTTTTTTTCCTTATTTTCACCTGTACCTAATCCTATAATCCTATTTCAACCCAGAATTGTAATTCTCTTCAATTTTCTACCCTATTTATAATTTTCTACCCAACATTTAAACCTTTTCCAATGAAATTCATATTCTTTTTGGGTTCCAGAACATTTTGTCTAAGCCTTGTGGCACTATGTGGGACAATTTGCACCTCCATCGCCCAAAGCCAGACCTTTCAGGTCAACCTTCTGGTCGATATGACCACCTACATCGATACTTGTTCCAGGCCGGCCCCCACGATCGCTCCCAACGGGATGAGGGTAGGAGGCACCTTCTTCGATATGGGCGCAACCAGTCTTGGTGGCGCAGCGGTCCCCAATTGGACTCCTGGGGATACCAATTGCGCAATGACTTATGTCGGGAATAATGTTTGGAGGATTTCCTTGCGTTTCCCTAACCCCACCCTGAACGATACCCTGCAATTCAAATTTGTGAACGGGACTTGGTCCCCTCAAGGGGACAACGAGGGTTTGGATGCTCTAAATTCTTTGCAGGGATGCAGGGCGGGAGGATTTGGCAACCGTGCTTTTGTAATCCAACCCGGTACGTTCAGGTACTGTTACGACCGATGCGACTCGGTATGCCTGCGCATCCAAACAGGCTTGGAAGAACCCTTCTGGGCCGAGGCTGTAACCTATCCAAATCCCGCACGCAGCATCGCATACACCCAATTGTATTTATCGAATAACAAGGCGGTTCATGCCGTCATTGTCGATGCTTCCGGCAGAATGATCACCACCCTGCATCAGGGCATCATGGACGCTGGCCAACAAATTTTGCAATGGGATGGAACCGATGTGAACGGTACTCCCGTAGCCTCAGGTTTATATACCTTACGCCTTGATATGGAGGAGAAAGTCCTGTTCAGGAAAATTCTCTGGCAGCCGTAAACTTGAATTAACCCAAATTAGGTTCCGCAAAAGGTACAATACCCTGCATCACCCAGGGGTGGTGGCTGGTTAAGCCTGCGCTGCAGTTCGCTGCGTTGGTAGGGTTCACGGATGGCTTTCAGAAGCTCATCCCAACCAGCATCGCGATCATGGAGGACCTTTTGGTCCAAAGCATGCTCGACCAAGTGATTGCGTGGGATCATGGCCGGATTCTGGTTTTGCATCATGGCCAAGGAGGATAGGCAGGCCCCATCACCGGCCTCTTTCAAAAAACGAATCCAACGAGCAACCCAACCCTTGGGCGGGAGATCAACGGACCTTTGCCTCATGGAGGATTCCATATCCTGACCTTGGTTGGAAGAAGTCCCCGAATCAAGTTGCATGGCTTGCTGAAGGATTTCTTCCAAGTTCAGATAGGCAAGGCCATAATCCGGTCTGGATTCCTTCAGCCAAACCTGCCAATCCGAGACCAACGAACAGGCCTCTTCATGGCTTGAATATCGCTGAGGATCCAAACCTAATTTCATCCAATGCATGCGCTTCAAGGCATGCTCAACCTGTGAACGGTATTGTTGCAGCAAATCCTGGGCAATCCCCATCGCCCTTCCCTCGTTGCAATCGCCATCCAGCAAAGGCAATAAACAGGATAGGAGTACCCCGGCATTCCATTCCATGATTTCCGACTGACGACCCCAGGCATAACGAGCGTTTTGGTCAATGGAGCTGAACGAACGATTCAGATCGTAGGTATTCACAAAGGCACAGGGACCCAAATCCAAGGTCATACCCATCAAACTAATGTTATCGGTATTGAGAACCCCGTGCGCAAAACCAACCCGCATCCAATGTGCCAAGAGTTCGGCTTGACGTCTGCTCCATTCTTCAAAATAGCATCGAACCGTCTCGGGATCAAAACCTCCATTACCGTATAGGCTATGTCCCTGCTCAAAAGCTTTTGCTCCGTTCCAATGTTCCAAGCTTCGATTCAAAATCGCCATGGCATAGCGTGCATAGTCCTCTGGGGAGAAAGCACGAATTGCGTATTCCAAAGTACCTATGCGGACATGATGCGGAGCAGTTCGAAAAAGCATTCCGCCTCGCTGATCGACCTCTCTCCAAACCTTATGGGGCGTTTCCAAAACCATCAGGGAACGGGTTGTCGGAACACCCAGCGCATGCAATGCTTCCGAGATGATGAATTCTCTGAGCATCGCATGAAGGATTGCATAACCGTCCCCACCTCTGGCAAATGGAGTGGGACCGCTTCCTTTCAGATGCACATCGTAACAAATCCCTGAATCATTCTGCCATTCCCCCAACAGCAGGGCCCTTCCGTCCCCCAGCATCGTGAAGTACCCGTATTGATGACCGGCATAGGCCATGGCCATCGGCTGGGAGACGGACTGTATCCACCCCGAAACCAAGTCCATGTCGGCTTGGACCGTACCAAGGCACATTTCCTCAGCCAAGGCCGGGTTGAATGCCGCAATCCTCATTCCTGAAGCGTTCGGTTGCGGTACATCCACCCCTAATCGCCCGGAAGAAAGGGTTTGACCCAATGCTCTGTAATCGCTACGCCAGAAACTCAACGGTATTTGAGGGCTATCCCTAACATAAAATGCCTTGGGGCCATATACCGTGCGGGGTTATCCGGCGGAAGGCCTCTGGAACGGGCATCGCGGGGATCCAAATAGGCCGGATCACGCCAAGAAGAAGGCACCGGGTCCCCGGGCTCCCAGGCCCTTCCGGTTACCGGATTAGGAATTACAGCGTTGGCTTGGTTGAAAACGTTGGTCAATTGCATGGAAACTTCCCAGCGGTATGCTCCACGGAGCCACCATTTGCGAACCGAAAGGTCCATCCATTGCTGGCCTTGGCCCAGGGCCGACCATAAGGCCTCCGGACGGGGATCCCTTTCGTAAATAGGCCTACCCGATACCGGCTCTATGCCTTGAAAGGTGAAGGGTGTATAACGCCGACCAGAGCGCAGCACGCCTTCGAGGTACAAGGACCAACGGTTTAACCACGACTTCCCCCAAAGACCACGTTTGCGGTCCAGGGTAAAAATAACATTACCCTTGATATCGTAAGGGGCATCCCATGCGAGGAAGGTTTCTTTGGTATCCTGGCGATTCCCGGAATTCAGAATGGCCGTCAATGCTTCGCTGGCAGAGGAGCTTTGGCCACGGGCCACCATGTAGGAGGCTGAAACCTGTCCTTGGAACCATTGCCCTATTCTTTTGAAATAGCCCAATTCCAAACCTCGAATCCGCGCATAATCCGAATTAATTCTCAGGGTTCTGGTCACCTCCCTGCCCGTAAAATCTTTGATTTGAGTGGAGGCCGCCGAAATAAAATCGTATTTGTCTTTCCAATAAGCGGTTACGGTAAGCGCATCGTTGGGGGTCAATTGGGTCCTCAACCCCAACTCATACGAGATATCCATCTCCGGGTTCAAATCCGGATTCCCAACCCTGGCCAACACTGAACGATCCTGGTACAAAGGATTCAAACCTTGGTACAACCAACTGGGATGCGGCATCACCATCGCATGGTTGTAATTGAAATAGAGCACTTGGTTCTCACGAATCGGGAAAGAAGCGGATAATTTGGGCAATAAGCGGGCCTTGGTACGCATCCCGAAGACGGAGAAGGTATGGTCCATGTAGTCCTTGCGGATTTCGTCCCGAATGGGAGAGCGGGCATCGCCGATGGCCCTGTCCACAAAGGTCCCGGGCATCCAATACTCCAAACGCAGGCCGGCCTCAGCAACCAATCCCAAGTACTTGAGTTTGTTGGACAGAAAGAAAGCACCGCGCTTGGGCTGAACCCTCCATACGTCGCTGTAATCCCCCAAACGAAAACTCTGGGAGAAAGTCCCATCGGCCAAAGGAATAGGCGCGCCAATCCAAGGACGAAGAATATCAATCCATTGCAAATCCTGATCCTTGAATTCGGTCCCGAAGATGAGGCGATCCCCCCGAGAATTGTAATAATAATTCCCGCTGGCTTTGACCGTGTATTCCAAAACATAGTGGTCATGCCATAAGGTTCCAATGCCGCCATTATTGTACAAGCCGGGCCCCGGGTTCACAAAAACCTGCGAGTCAAGCGGATTAAAATAAGTCACCGGAAAGGTCACAATGGAATTGGGGTCAAATTCCGAATCCACCTCCTTGGGCCTCCAATCACGCCCGTTGGCATCCGCCCGCAATCGAACATAAAGGCGCGATGCGTTCACTGTATAGGAAAATTTCTTGGAGGTGGTATGGTTGAGCTGCAGGCTTTCGAGGTTGGTATCGTGGGTATAGGTCAGGGCATTGTCCGGTTGCAAGGCAAATTCAAATTGATACCCCGGTAGGAATGGAGCATCGTTCCCAATGATCCGTAACATATTAACGTCCTGGTTGATGGTCAAAGAGCGCAAATAGGTTCCGCTCAACCTCAGGCCAGGATGAAAAGCATAATCCAATTTGAGCATACCGGCCCATCGGTTATCCTGCATGGGCGAAAAACCAGGGTTGGGATACAAAGAGGAAAGGACCTGTTTGGCAGGAGTACGGAAATATTGGTCGTCAAAGCTCCCTTTGAAGGAGGAGAATATTCTCAACGGTTGGGGGAACAGCCCTTTGAGGCTACCGCCCAAGGTGCCTTCCACCACTTGATTATTCCAAACTGACGACCAAGCATCGTTAAAGCCCAGCTGGTCTGAACGAGCTGCCAAGGAATAAGCCCAGCGATCCCCCCCCGAACGGGTCTTGGTGCGCACGATACCCGCCGAACCATCCCCCTGGGTTACATCACCACCCCCTGTGGCGATGTCCATACGGTCTATGGAGTTGGTTCCTAAGTCGATCCCAAATCCTGTGCCCGCCAAGGGATCCGTCGCCGATGCCCCGTCAATCATGAACGCTGTTTCGTAGGTTCTGCCCCCACGGATGCTCAAACCCTCCGGATTAAGCATAACCCCTGCCTGGGTGTTGAGCACGGATTGCACCGATCGGGTGGGTGCTGCTTCAATGCTCTCCTGGCCGACGCGTTGTTCGGTTTTGGTTTGTTCGAGATCGATCAAGGGCTTATCGCCAACCACCACCACCTCCTGGTCCATGGTCACCGCGGAACGTCGTAATACAATATTAAGGGAGGCGGCTTTACCACCTTCGATGCGTACCCCGGTGTATATTTTCTTTTCGTAACCCAGATACGAAACCTCGACCTGGTATTGTCCCGCAGGTATTCGTGCAATGCTGTACAAGCCGTCCAAATTGGACGAACTTCCCAGGCTACTCCCTTTGATCACCACATTGACCCCAATCAAGGGAAGTTTATCGTCGGCATCCGTCACCTTCCCGGTCAGGGTTCCTGTAGACCCGGAATTTTGAGCCCGAAGCGATGCATCGAAAGCGCAGCTTAGGCCCCATAGAACCAGAAGCAAGAGCCCTTGCCGCACCTTTCGGCTGCACATTTCCGCAAAATTGAGGTTTGGCATTGCCCGCTAAAGTTCAGAGAGGTTTAGAAAGTTCATGCCGTAGCGAAAATCACCCAAGAGCCGTTGTTTGAAACGCTCGTAAAGTTCGGGATTGAGCATCAAATCCGAACCCTCCTCCCATTGAACCCAGAGGCAACGCAATCCCCCAGCTTGCTCCAGGAAACTGGCATAGGCCTGTTCGACCCCCGCCAGGTAATCCGCCGTAATTTCTTGTTCGAACTCACGGCCTCTTTGGCGAATATTCCCGAGCAGCCTGCTGGCCGGGCTGCTCAAGTACACCCACAATTGGGGCTGAGGCAATTGTTGGTTGATGATGGCAAACAATTCTTTGAAGAGTTTGGCTTCAGGGGGCGGCAAAGTCTTGCTTGCAAATATCAAGGATTTATAAAATGAATAGTCCGCCACCATTCCCTCTTGTCGCCAATCAACCAAGTCCATTTCGGCATGCATTTGCCGGTACCGCTCCGCCAAAAAAGCGGTTTCTGTGGAGAAGGCATACCTTTCGGGGTCCTTGTAGAAAGAGGGCAAGAAAGGATTGTCCAGAAATTTCTCGAGTAGCAAAGGCATGTTCCAATCCTGGGCCAGACGTGTCGCCAAGGTGGTTTTGCCAACCCCTATATTGCCTTCGATAACAATGTATTTCTTCATACCTCCAGCCTAAGGAATCTCCTAAACCTCAAAGGATCTCTGCCATCGTATCGATTTCAAAATCAACTCGTCGTACAGGTCCTTGGTCCTGGCATTGGCTCAGCAATTCCGTCACCGTCAATCCCATGACCGGGTGCGTCCATTCTGGACGAATTTCCGAAAGTGGCTCCAAAACGAAACGCCGAAGGTGCAATCGAGGGTGGGGAACCCTGAGTTGGCCCTCGGAGGGAGGTTCCGAAACCGAAGGCAGGATTTCTTGATCCACCCATAACAAATCCAAATCAATGCAACGGTCTGCCATACCACCGTCCATGCGACGAACACGACCCATATGCTTCTCGACCTTCATCAAGACGGCCAATAAATCCACAGCCTCCTTGTCGGAGCGAAAGATGATCACCTGGTTCAGGTAAGGGTTGGGTGATGCATACCCCCACGGTTCGGATTCCCAAACGGATGAGGCCGCCACGGGTTCGCCGAGTACAGATTCCAGCCACTGGCAGGCTTGGAAGAGCCATTCTGCCCGATTGCCCAAATTAGACCCCAGGCCTACCGCAAACTCTCGAGTGCCTACCATCGTTATTTGGCTTTCCATCGTGATTGGATCATTGAACTGGGTTATTTTTGGGCGTGATTCGGGGCTCGTTAAATTTGGCCCTAAATAAAGACCCAAACCGCATTCAAAACTTTCCTATGAAGTCATTTTTCAAAATTGTCTTTGCGACCATGGTTGGCCTCCTGCTCACTCAGGTGGTTCTGGTGTTCCTGGTCATTGCTCTTGTGGCTGGCCTTGCCATGTCCGGTTCGGATTCGAAATCCAAAGAAATAGAGGCCCACTCCATTTTGCACCTTACCCTGGACCAACCCTTGGTCGAAAGAGGATCCAAAAACCCACTCCAAAGCTTTGATTGGGCCAGTTTGGAGGATAATTCGGGAATGCCGGTTTCGACGTTGCTCGTGGTTCTGCAAGAAGCCGCTCAAGACAAGCATATTGACGGGGTTTTCTTGGACCTAAGTGGTATAGAGGGGGATATGACCCAACAATCCAGGGTAAGACGTGCCTTGGAGGACTTCAAGCGTAGCGGCAAATTTGTGATTGCGCATTCGGAAGCCTATACCCAAGGCACCCTCTTGATGGCCTCCATGGCCGAGCCCATCACCATGGCACCGCAAGGGATCGCCATGTTCAATGGATTGGCTTTGGAACCGGTTTTCCTCAAAGGCATGTTCGACAAATTGGATATGGAAATTGACTTGATTCGGGTAGGCAAATACAAAAGTGCGGGCGAGATGCTCATCCGCGAAAACATGTCCGAAGAGAACCGTTACCAACAAAGTCAATTGCTGGAAGGCATTTACAACGAGATGCTTACAGGATACAGTCGCAATCTGAACTTGACCAGCGATTCCCTGCGCAGCTTGGCCAATTTGGCCTTGGTTCGCAATGCCCGTACCTCGGTGGCCTACGGTTTGGTTGACAGCCTGATGTACCGAGATCAGGTATTGGAATGGCTCAAGCGTCGCACCAAGGCCAAAGCCATCGATAAACTGAACCTTGTGACAGCTTCGGAATATTTTGCGTCCTTGAACGAAAGTGTAAGGGAAACCTTGCCCGGCATGCCCAAGGGTAGCGAAGAAGCCAAGGACCGTATCGCGGTGGTGTATGCCGAAGGGGATATCGTGAGCGGACAAGGTGCCGAGGATCAAATCGGCGCCGATCGGATTTGCGATGCCCTTCGTAAGGCGCGTTTGGACCAAAAAATCAAGGCCGTGGTCCTGCGCATTAACTCCCCTGGGGGCTCGGCCCTAGCCTCAGACCTGATATGGAGAGAAACCAAAATGATACGCCAAGCGGGGAAACCCTTGGTGGTCTCCATGGGTGGTGTTGCTGCCTCCGGGGGTTACTACATTGCCGCTGCTGCGGATAGCATTTTTGCTGCCCCGACTACCATTACGGGATCGATAGGTGTCTTTGGCCTTGCGCCCTATGTAGGGGATTTTATGCGCAATAAATTGGGCATTACGGTGGACAGGGTCACCACAGGCCCCTACGGCGACCTGATGTCCTTATCCCGCCGCATGCGTCCCGATGAACGGGCTCTCGTTCAAGAAGGGGTCAACGAGATCTACGAAACCTTTGTGGGCATTGTCTCCGAAGGCAGACGTTCGGCAGGACAGTCGCTAAGTCGCGACTCGGTGCATGCCTTGGCTCAAGGCCGGGTCTATACGGGTCGTCAAGCCATGGCCTTGGGATTGGTGGACCGCATGGGGGATTTGGATGATGCGATTTCATGCGCCGCGAAATTGGCCAAAGTCCAGAAGTTCCGACTCAGGGAATTGCCTGATCAGGAAGATCCTTTCGAAAAGATATTGGGTCAGATGACCGCGGTCTATAGCCGTCACCGCTTGCAAAACGAATTAGGCCCCCTCTATACACCCTACACCAAAGTTAAACATTGGGTGGAAAACCCTGGAATACAAGCCCGCATGGAAATGAATCCCTTGGTAGGATTCTAGCGAACTTAACCCCTCTCAGCCTGTCCCCTTTGAATATCCAAAATCGCCTGAACCAAGAGGGGATAAAGATAGGACTCATACGGCTTAGCTCCATCGGGGACGTGGTCTTGTGCACCCCCGTTATCCGATGGTTGCATCATCAATTTCCCAAAGCCGAATTGCATTTTGTGACCAAAGCCCCCATGGCTCCTGTGTTGCAACACCACGCACATTTATCGCAATTGCATATTCTGCAGGACCATCAGGAAAAAACTCTTTTGGATGAGCTCAAAGCCCTAAAATTCGACGCTATCGTCGATTTGCATTCGAATTGGCGCACACTGCGGTGGAAATTTCGACTTGCTCCACCCGGCTCAGGAATTCCCTTTCTTCGTTACTCCAAAAACAATGCCCAGAAGTGGTGGATGGTTCAAACCAAAAAGAAACCTACCCGCTACCTGCACACCGTCCAAAAATACGCCTTGATGCTGCAGGAATGGGGTATCTCGGATGATGGACTGGGTTTGGATTGGTCCTTTGACCCCATGCTAACCGAAAGTGGAAACGGCGAATCCTTCTTGAAACAGGAACTCGGTTGGAATCCATCGCAAGGAGTGTGCGCCTTGGCCCTGGGTTCCCAACACGCCACCAAATGCCTTCCCAAAGAAAAGCTTATCGACCTGTGCAGCTTGCTGCGTGGACCTTTGCTCTTGTTGGGCGGACCTCAGGACAAAACCTTGGCGGAAGAATTGATCGCCCGTTTGGATCGCAAGGAGATCGCGCATGGTTGTGGTCGATGGAATTTGCAAGAATCAGCCAAAGCCCTGTCGGAATGCGCTTGCCTAATCACCCCGGATACCGGACTGATGCATATCGGAGCCGCGTTGGGAATAAAACTCTTTGTCATCTGGGGGAGTACATTGCCGGAATTTGGCATGGCTCCTTGGTTGCCTCGCCTAGGTAAACACCCATTGCCTGAACACTTCGAGGTGGATGTTTCTTGCCGACCCTGCAGTAAATTAGGGTATAAGCGCTGCCCTCGTGGTCATTTTGATTGCATGACCCAACAGGATATCCCAAGAATCGCCAAGGCCGTCTCGATTTATCTTGAATCAAGCCTACCTGGGTTACAGCGCTACCAACCTTAAGGATCCATTTCCATGATTTCCTCGACCGACCTCATCCGCAACGCCGACGGCTCCGTTTATCATCTGGGACTGCGCGCCGAGCATCTTGCCGATACCGTGCTGCTGGTTGGCGACCCTGAACGTGTAGCCCAAATTTCCCAACATTGGGAAAACATTGAATTCAGACAGCATCGTCGTGAATTTGTAACGCATACCGGAACCTACCAAGGTCAACGTCTAACGGTGATGAGCACCGGAATTGGGACGGATAACATTGATATTGTCCTTCATGAATTGGATGCCCTCTGCAAAGTCAATTTGGAGGAAATGACGCTTTTGGAGCAGCCACGATCGTTGACCTTGGTGCGTATAGGAACGGCCGGATGCCTGCAACCCGCTCGTTCCGAAGGAGGGCTGATCCTGAGTTACGCCGCACTTGCCTTCGATGGCTTAATGCAACATTACAAGCTTCCTCAAAGTGATTTTGAAGCACAACTCGGCAAGGCTGCGAGCAAACACCTATACGGGGAACATGCGCCCGCTCTCCCCACCGCTGTGTTAGCAGACCAAGAACTCTTGGAACATTTTCGGAAATGCGGTTTTGAGGAAGGCTTAAACTGGACCTGCGCGGGCTTTTACGGCCCCCAAGGAAGGAACCTCCTGGGACGTTCTGCCTACCCAAATTTGCTAGAACAAGCTGTTTCCTTTGGCTTTACCTACCAGGAAAAGACCCACCAAATCACCCATTTGGAAATGGAAACCTCCGGCATTTACGGATTAAGTCGGTTGATGGGACATCGTGCAATATCGGTGTCCGCCCTCTTGGCCCATCGTTACCATCATCGCTTCGTGCAGAACCCTCAGGAAATTATCGAGAACTGCATCCTGCAAGTGCTGCGGGCTCTCCCTCAAGGCTAGCTACTACCGTCTGGCATGGCCACTCTGCAAACCCTGCAGGTGAGTGGTATCGTTGGCTTGGACCACATCATAAAAATCTCCAACCCGCAACATGACGTACAAGCACAGATTGGAATGATCAAAATCATCCATGGCGGATGAAGGCTTGCCTGTAAGGAGGCAAAGCAACAATCGCAGAGCCCTGCCATGCAAACAAATTAGAGGACGTTGAAAGCTTCCTTGTCGAAGTTCATCCACCACGGGTTGCATCCTTGCTGCGACCATGGCCGGAGAATCTCCGCCAGGAGGTGCGGCATCCTCCTTGCCCGCCTTCCAATCCACGACCAATTGTCGGTAAACCTCATCAAAAGCATCAAAAGAATTGCCCTCAAAAATCCCCCAATTGAATTCGTTGAGCCCGGATCGCTCATGCAACTTAATACCTTGATAGAAAGGGTCTTGAAGGAAAGGTTCCAAAGTTTGACGACTGCGTTGCAACGCGGAACAATAGAACGCATCGAAGGGCTCTCCGGCATAATGCCGATGAAAGGCCAAGGCCTGCGCCTTCCCGGTGTCGTTCAAGGAGGTATCATGACCGCTGCCTTGTACTTTGTCTTGGAGGTTAAAGTCGGTTTGACCGTGTCGTAACAAATAAAGAAGCTGACTCATTGGGTAGAAAATTGAAGGTTACTTGGAGCGAATGGAAATTGGACTTGCTTAAAAAGGGTTCAAAAAATATTCGGTGGAGGCTGGCGCCATCGATCCAAAACACCCGCAAAATCCGAGGGGTAGCCTGCATCAAAATGCAGAAAACGACCATCATCAGGGTGACGAAAGCCCAAAGTTTTGGCGTGCAAAGCCATTCGCGGCATGATCGCCATGCAATCTGCCACGAATTTCAGGTAAGCTCCTTGGTTTCCACCTTTCAACACCTTATCACCACCGTAAACCACATCGTTGAAGATGGGATGACCGTGCATGGAACTGTGCACCCGAATTTGATGGGTTCTACCGGTTTCCAACCGATATTCCATCAAACTGACAGGCCCCAGAGCCTCCAAGCGTCTAAAATGGGTAACTGCTGCCTTCCCTTTGCTTCCATCCGCATAGCCTTTCATTCGCTGACGATCACGAGGATCCCGGTCAATATGGGCCCTGTAGGTGCCTTCTTCCTCGGGGCAACCCCATACCAGCGCACGATAGGTCCGTTGAATACTGTGATCAAAAAATTGTTTGGCCAAATGCGTCATCGCCCAATCTGTTTTGGCGATGACCAACAATCCGGAGGTGTCTTTGTCAATGCGATGGACCAGACCCGGACGAATTTCAGCCCCTTTGGCCAAGGCCCTGCCTGCATGTTGCGCGGAATACTTAGACGCTTCATCCCCCTTATGGGAAAACTCCATTGCAGAAAGCTCCGCGGGGTAACGGCCCAGGGGAAGTTGAGCCAGATAATGCACCAACGCATTGACCAAAGTACCGCTGTGATGCCCGTGACCAGGGTGCACCACCATCCCTGGAGGCTTCTGCAAAACTAACAAGGTATCATCCTCATAATCAATATGAAGAGGAATATCTTCCGGGGCGATGCCTTTCTCCCTTGGCGGATGCGACAAGACCAATTGTAGAAGATCTCCAGGCTTGACCTTGTAGCTTGATTTAACGGCCGCGCCGTTAACCAGCAAGGAACCCGCCTTAATGGCATTTTGAATTCGATTGCGTGAAACATGGGCCATGCGGGTATCCAAGAAACGATCAATCCGCATAGGCGCCTGCCCTGCATCGATGCACAGACGATAATGTTCAAACAAATCGTCTTGCTGACCGTCCTCCTCCAACAAGGGAGCGAATGCTTGTTCCTCCATCTTATCTATTCGTAACATAATTCACTGAGGCCTTCCATTCCCATTCCAAGACACCAACTCCTTCCTCCATTTCCCAACGATTGTTCCTGGACGGCAAGGGGCAACCCACCACGCTCCCTTGATGACAAATCACCGGCCAAGTATCTTTGTAGGGTCTTTCCACCCGATTTTCCTGCAGAAGGTCCGAGACCAATTTGCGATAGCCTCCCGGCAGCATGCAGCGATCTCCAGACCTCCAGGGCCGAAGATTCCAACCCCTCGCTACCCAGAAACTCCAATCCGATGCGGCCTCGGATCCACCTTGTACCGTAAACTGATGCCCAAGCTTGGCGTAGACCTGCCAAACCTCGCTGTGGAATTCCTGCGCCTTGCTGGCTTGCAACCAATTGGCTTCTGCCGGGATACTTTCAAAATAACACAATGCATTTCGTTGCCGAAAGACCTGGCCTTTCCCACAAGGCAAGGTCTTGCCCACCGCCAAATCCCAAGCCTGCGCAAGAGAATTTTCTTGGGTATAATTGGCCCCCATCGATCTCCATAAATTGCGCGCATATACTGACCCATGCTCAATGTTGCGGCTTTCTTGGCTCAATCGTAACACAGTACCCCAGAACGGGTCCTGAATGGCGATGGCATAGGGTTCTAAATTCCTTTTGGAAAATTCCGCAACCAAGGTATGGCTCTCCTGAATCTGATAAGTCGCGCGTTGACAACTCTGCACCCAACCCGGAAATCGGGCCTCAAGCAAGGGAGCTACAAGGTTCCGGAGATAATTACGGTCGTAGGCCGTCGAATCGTTGCTCGCATCATGCCTGAATCGTATAGCCTTGTCCCGGGCGTATGCTTCCAACTCCGAAGGCATGATCTCCAACCAGGGTCGCCAAAGTTCTCTGTTGGATTGCAATCCGCACAAGCGTTGGATGTTACGGCCCTTGAGGAGGGCAAGCAGGATCGTTTCGGCCTGATCCATCGCATGATGGGCCGTGGCCACGATGGCAGCGGCGAATTTCCCTTCAGGGGCGGACAATTCGCGTAATGCTTGGTATCGAAAACGACGTGCCGCATCCTGCAGGTTCCTGCCCTGCTGTTGAATATCCTTTTTCCAATCTCCGGGAACTTTCAGCGATTCCAGCATCAAACCGTGCTGAGCGGCAAGTTCGGTCACCAACAGTGCATCTTGATTGGAGTCCTCTTCCCGAAGCAGGTAATTGCAATGAAACAAAACAGGCCGTATCCCAGCTTCGAGCATCGCATGCAGCAGGGTCACGGAATCCCGTCCTCCGCTAATGCTCAACAAAACCGAACGGCGAAGCGGCCATTCCCCCATGGCATGGAGTTGACTGCGGAGGCGTTCGGCAAGAAAATGCAAAGGCTTAATTCATGCGATCCAAAACTCCCATAACATCGCGCACCGCAGTGGCTGAATCGTTGACCAAAGCCATTTCGGTTTCGTTCAACTGAAGTTCGATGATCTCTTCGATACCACGACGACCTAGTTTGACCGGCGCGCCCATGTAAATGTCCTTCAATCCGTATTGACCTGTTAACCAGGCACAAACAGGCACAATTCGTTTTTGATCCCTGACGATGGCTTCCACCATTTGTGCAGCTGCAGCACCAGGGGCATACCATGCCGAGGTCCCCAGCAGGTTGACAATTTCGCCACCACCCTTCTTGGTTCTGTCAATAATGGCCTCCAATTGATCCGGTGCAATCAGCTCCGTCACGGGAATACCCCCAACGGTGGTATAGCGTGGCAAGGGAACCATGGTATCCCCGTGACCACCCATCAGGACGGCTTGAATGTCTTTGGGGGAACAGTCCAATGCCTCCGCCAAGAACGCGCGGTAACGGGCGGTATCCAAGATGCCTGCCATACCGAAGACCCTGGATGAATCAACCTTGGCAGACAAATAGGCGCAATAGGTCATGACATCCAACGGATTGGAAACCACGACCAAAATCGTATCCGGGGAATAGTGCATGATCTGCTCCGTCACCGTGCGCACAATGCCTGCATTGGTTGAAATCAAATCGTCACGGCTCATCCCGGGCCTGCGCGGGATCCCGGAGGTGATCACGACCACATCACTGCCCGCGGTTTTGGAATAATCGTTGGTGGAGCCAACCGTACGGGTATCGTACAAGTGAATCGGGGCGGTTTGCCAGATATCGAGGGCCTTGCCTTCCGCAAAGTTCTCTTTGATGTCCAAAAGCACGACTTCGTTGGCAAGTTCGCGATGGGCGATGGCATCAGCACAAGTGGCACCAACATTGCCGGCACCTACAACGGTAATTTTCATGGGGGAATGGGTCAAAGATGTTTAAGGAAAATTTTTCGTTCAAAATTAAGAACAAGCTGGATTTTTTAATGAATTTGGGCCAATTCAATCCCGATTTCAAGGTATTTTTGTCAATATTCATTTTATACTTTCCCCTAAAACCCTCTCCCATGTTCCGTAATAGCACCGTCATGATGGCCCTACTTTTCTTGGGCTTGATCGTTGGAAGGAATCCATTGCACGCTCAAACCGCGACCGGTGACGGTTACTGCGGATCAGGCAACGCCCCAGCCACCACCCTCCAATGGATTGAAGGCCTTAGGGCCAACGGTGTCTTGGATGAATTTGCCACCGAACAGGTGCAGAACACGATTTTTCTGCCCATTAAGGCGCATTTTATAGGCAATGACCAAGGGGGTGGACGTTATACCCTCGCTCAATTATCCCAAAACCTTTGTGAATTGAACGAGCATTACCGCACCACCGGGATTCAGTTTTTCTTGAGAGGGGATATTAATTACATCAATTCTTCGGCCTGGTACAACCTACCAAGCTTTGCAACGGCGAACACCATCAACGATTTGCATAATGTCAGCAGGGTTATCAATGTTTACTTCTGCAACTTATCGGCCATGTCGCTTTGCGGCTTTGCGAATTTCCCGAATACGGGAGAACCTCAATCCACTTTTCGTCAGGGCGCTATTTACTTAAGCATCGGATGCAGCGGTGCTGGGAATTCCACCTGGGCCCACGAAATGGGACACTACCTGAGCTTACCCCACCCTTTTCAAACCACCAGCGATGCGCCGCAAGCAGCTGGTGCTGAACGTGTTACCCGCTTGGCCAACGAAGTGGCCCCCAGGCTTCCCGCCAATTGCGCCACCGCCGGCGATCGCTTCTGCGATACCCCTGCAGATTTTCGTCCAGACCGTTGGAACTGCCCTGGCACCAACGGTACGGTTCGGGATATCAACAACGATTTATTCAATCCGGTAGGGCGTTACTACATGAGTTATGCTGACGATGCTTGCCAAGATTCTTTTTCCGTGCAGCAGAAGGCAGCCATGAGGTCCACCGTCAGCGTAGTGAACGGTCAGGCTGGTCCCCGTTTGTACCTCACCTCTCCCCCCATTGCCACCTACGATACCATCCTCGACAGCCGACCCACGCATTTGCATCCTGCCAACAACAGCGTCAACAATGTGCCCAACCTCACCTTCCGTTGGAACAAGGTCCCCGGTGCGACCATGTATTTGCTACGGATCAGCCGCCTTTTCACCTTTTCGGGAACCCTGATCGAAGACCGTATTGTTTACGACACCACCTACCAATACACAGGGACCGCCATCAACCCCAACGTGGATTATTACTGGTCCCTCAAAGCCATCAACCACAAGGTTACCTGCGGGAATTACTCGGCATCCACCGCAGGGAATTATTGGAAATTTAGGACCGTGGGCGTTGCAGGGGCCCAGAATCTGACCAATTCAGGGGAGTTTAGTCTTTATCCCAACCCCATGGATGGGGCCAATGGATGGATCCATCTGGACCCCTCCTACGGTGATGGACAAAGCACCTTGGTGGAGTGGATCGACGCCACCGGCAGAATCATCCATCGCCAAACCTTGGAAGGATCCGGAGCGCATGCGGTGGCCTTGAACCAAGGAACGATCCCAGCGGGCCTGTATCAGGTACGCCTAAATAACAAAGTCTTCGGAAACAGAACGAGCCGTTGGATTGTTCAATAAAGCAGAATAAATCCATCCTCTTGAAAAACCTCCTTTTTTCGGCTCTATCGGCCATTCGGCTTGGAATCTTCTTCCTTACTGGGATTCTTCAAGGTCTGCCAATGTCGGCCCAAGCCCAGGAATGCGGTACCGGACCAGCCCCTGCTAGCCATTTGTCCTACCTGGAGTCGTTAATACCCTATTATCAAGCCCAAACCGAGGATACCAACTGGATTCGGCTCCCCGTAACAGCCCATGTTGTTCGCAGCAGCTCTGGCTTTGGGGGTATGACGGAGACCGCTGTTTATGCCACGATTTGCAACCTTAACGAGAGGTTTGCCTCCGGTAGGATTTCTTTTTACCTCAGTGAGCGCATTCGCTTCATTAACAACACAGCCTATTACGGGGCAACCTCTTACGGCCCCTTGAGCACGATGATTGATCAGGAAAACATCGCCAGAACCATAAACATCTATTATACCGATTTATCCGGCATGGGTCTTTGCGGGTTTGCTTTTTATCCCCTGAGCGGGCCAGGAGGCTTCCAAAACGACGGCGCCATCGTCATGTCTTTCGGATGCTCCCAACCCGAAGGGACCACCCTTGCCCACGAAATGGGGCACTACCTGAGCCTGCCGCACACCTTTGATCAGACCTCCAACAATCCCTTGGACCCGAACGATGCCGAAAGGGTTACCCGGAACTTCAACGAGGTTGCCCCTCGACTTTCGGCCAACTGTTTCACCGCCGGAGATCGCTTCTGCGATACCCCATCCGACTTCATTGCGGGTCGTTGGTCTTGCCCATCATCACGCACCGCATTGGATTTGAACAACGATGTGATGAAACCGGACTCTTCGTATTACATGTCGTATTCCAACGACAATTGCATGTCCCGATTCAGCGAACAACAGATGACCGCCATGCGGGCTACCGTCAATAGCACCAATGCGCCCAGGGGTTACCTGACCTTGAATCCTTACCCGAATTTCCCGGCCATCACCACCTACCCTGCCAAATTCTTCCCGCAGATCACCGATACGGTTGTTCCTAACAATGCTCTTTTTCGGTGGGCCCCCATCAACGGTGCCTCGCTTTACCAAATCAAAATCTTTCAGTTCAATGTCAATGTTTTTGACACCCTTGTGGAGGACACCTTCTACCATGCCGTGGGAAACAGACTGCGGGGGATGAGGCAATACAGCTGGATTGTCCGAGGGATAAACGGAGGCAATTTGTGCACGCCGTTTTCTCCAAGGGATAGCTTCTCTACGTCAACCTATGTCTTTGCGGGTGTCAACGATGCCCTGAATTCTTCAAAACCCAGGGTTTACCCAACCGCTTTGGCGGCAGGAGATTTGCTCACCTTGGAGGGCCTGCAAGCAGGGTCCCCCATCCTCCTTACCCTGCGTGATCCATTGGGTCGCAGCGTTTGGACCTTCCAGGACTTCAACGAGGACGAAGGGCGCTTGGTCAAAGTACCGGGGGATCTTCCCTACGGCCATTATCTTTTGACCTGCACCCAGGCCGGCAAAGGATACGCCTACCGAATACTCCTTAAACCGTAGTCATTCACCTTTGCCGGCATACCGGCATCCCCTGATAGAACCAACTCAGCATGAATCCATTGAAAATTATAGTGGAGAAATCCACCCTAAGACTGCTCCTGGTTATGGGCTTAAGCTGGTCTTTTTCCGTATCCTCCGTTGCCCAGGTTTTGTCGCCGGGAACTTGCGGTACAGCATCTCCGGGTCCAGAGCACCTCTCCTACCTCGAAGCAATTGGCGAAGCCTACCGCAACGGTTTGGACCTGAGTATCACGCGCAGAGATTCCGGCGGCCTGTCCCGCATATACATTCCCTTCAAAGCCCATATTGTTCGGGCGCCGGGCAGTAACAATTATATGCAGGTCCCTGCGCTTTTGACAACCCTTTGTGAGCTTAATCAAAAGTATCGTGCTTCCGGCATACAGTTTTACCTCAAGGATTTACCGAATTACATCTTTGATGGTAGCCTGTATTACCATACTGGATGGACCCAAGGAAATACGCAAATGACGACCTACAACATGTCCAGGGTGGTGAATGTACACTTTGTGGATTTGTCCGCCATGGGATTGTGCGGCTATGCTACCTTCCCCGGATCGGGAGCAGGGACCACCCTGAGGCAAGGTGGTTTGATGATGAGCGTTCCTTGTTCGCAGCCCGGTAACACCACATTGGCTCATGAAATGGGGCATTACCTCGCCCTTCCCCATCCTTTCGAAGGAACAAGCCCTCAACCTCAAGGAGTTTTTGCCGAGAGGGTCACCCGTAACAGCAACGAACCTGCACCAAGATTGAATTCCAATTGCGCTACAGCCGGTGACCGGTTCTGCGATACCCCGGCAGATTTCATTGGCAACCGCTGGCCCTGCAACGGTGCCGCCCCCCAAGATACCGATATCAACGGGGATGCTTTCCGCCCGGATGCAACCTTGTTCATGTCGTATTCGAATGACAATTGCCAGAATAAATTTTCGGCAGAACAAATGAATGTCATGCGTTACACCCTCACCGGGACCAGCGGTGGTAACGGACCTCGCTCTTACCTTTTGTTACCACCAATGCCTGCCTACGATTCCGTACGAAGCAGCACCACTTTGATTGAGCCTGCTGCAGGTGCTCCAGCATCTCCTGCGAATTGGGTGTATTTCAAATGGACTGCGGCACCGAATGCAACCATGTATTATGTGCGGGTTGTTCGAGGAATCACCTTGATGTTTGAACGTTGGGTCAGCGATACCAGCTTGCTCTATACCGGTCCTGACCTTGCCTCCAACGGCAATTACTCCGTCACCGTACGGCCATTCAACCCCGCATCCACCTGCGCTCCCTCCTCACCCAGCCGTTCATTTACCACCACCACTCCATTTGGGCTATCGACCTCCGGTTTGATCGATCAGCATTTTCGGGTTTACCCCACGGTACTGCGTCAGGGCGAACCCTTGTTTTGTCAATTCTCCGAGGCAACCGATGGCATCGACGCTATGGAAATCACGGTCCGCTCGATGCAAGGACAATCCGTGTACCAAAACCGTGTGATGGAGGCTCAAGCTCTGCAGACGATCGCCACCGAGAAGCTATCCCCCGGCATCTACACCTTGGAAGCCCGCGCAGGGCGTTGGTCCAAAGCGATCAAAATTATCGTCCAATAGTTTTCGAGGGATCTCACATCCCCACGGTCTGCTTGACATGCTCTTCGAGGAGATTTTGGTAGATGGGATTGCTGAAACGTTGCCCATCCCAGTGTTTGTTGACCTCAATAAACCTAGGCCGCAAGGCCAGGGTAGTGACGCCGGCATAGTTTAACACATCTCCAAAATGCGACATGGCCAAAGCAGCGCCTTGGGTACCGTCGCTAATACCAATCATGGAGGCCTTTTTGCCTCGAAGACTTCGAGGGAATTGAAGTGCATCGACAAAGCACTTGAGGATGCCCGGAAACGACCCGTTGTATTCCGGTATTACAAAAACAAATTTATCAGCCGCATCGACCTTGGCCTGCCAAGGAGCCCAGTCGGGATGGGAATTACGATCTTTTTGATAAAGAACCGCATTCAAAAAATCAAGGGGCAATGCTTTCAAATCCAAGAGCTCGCTGGAACATCCATGATTCCGTTCAAGCATTTCCCTGTAATGGGCAACAATTTGGGCGGTCGTGGAATCGACTCTGCTCGTGGTGGAGACCACCGCTATGGAAGAAACTTGGCTCATGGGCTCTAAACAATTAAGGACATCGGATTAATAAATCCTAACCATAGTAGAACCCTATAGAAGTGAAATTGTTCAGGAAGCTTGGCGCAAATTCAGGCCAGCGCGCTCGATGCCTTGATCAACGTCGATTTCGGTCACCGTATAGCGGTCAGGACGTTCCGCCGAACCCGGCCATTCAAACATGGCCTTCCCCAAAACAGCCTCCATGATGGAACGAAGACCCCGCGCGCCTAATTTGAGTTCCAGCGCATGTTGAACCACGGCCTTAATGGCCTCCTCTGTAAAATCCAAGGCTATACCCTCGGCAGCGAATTGTTGCACGTATTGCTTGATCAAGGCATTTCGAGGCTGGGTCAGGATCAATTGCATGGTTGCAGCATCCAACGGATCCAAGTGCATGAGGATGGGAAGTCTGCCTAACAATTCAGGAATTAATCCGTACTGTTTGAGATCTACCGGGGTCACCATCGACAAGAGCGAACGTTTGACCGAGTCCGCTTGTTGATCCCCCGATGCGCGAAAACCAATGGATTGAACATTCACCCGACGAGCAACAATACGATCCAAGCCATCAAAGGCCCCACCGCATATAAACAAGATATTCCGCGTATCCAACGCGATATACTTTTGGTCCGGGTGCTTTCGGCCTCCTTGTGGGGGCACATTGACAATCGTTCCTTCCAACATCTTCAACAAGGCTTGCTGCACCCCTTCTCCAGAGACATCCCTGGTGATGGATGGATTATCACTTTTGCGCGAAATTTTGTCAACCTCATCCAGATACACGATACCCCGTTGGGCGGCTTCAACGTTGTAATCAGCGGCTTGGAGCAAACGTGTCAAAATGCTTTCCACATCCTCCCCCACATAGCCTGCCTCGGTCAAGGCGGTCGCATCGGCGATGCAAAATGGCACCGCAAGGAGGCGGGCTAAAGTTCTCGCCAAGAGGGTTTTGCCGGTTCCGGTTTCACCAATCAGCAGCATATTGGATTTCTCCAATTCGATGTCGTTGTTGTTCGTTGATTTGGAGGGTCCCCCGACAATTTCACCAATCCGACGATAATGATTATAAACCGCGACCGCCATGGCCACTTTGGCGTGATCCTGACCCACCACGTATTGATCAAGGAAGGCCTTGATGGTACGTGGATTGAATTGGTCGGATCGAAGGCGCTTCTTCGAAGTAGGGGTGGACGGAGTGTTTGATTCCGATGGACGTGGGACCGTCCCTCTTTCTTCAAACATCCGATAAACGCCAGGAATGCAGCGCTCGCAGATACGTCCATCCGTTCCCACCACCATGAAGGAGGCTTCCGAAACCGGCCTGCTGCAAAAAGAGCAGTTC
>Ga0214921_10003567_pt1 | contig 23658 bp, 23 predicted proteins | sample LL1505_MetaG_FD_177992 | JGI IMG/M metagenome (GOLD analysis project Ga0214921, IMG submission 177992) | Freshwater microbial communities from Lake Lanier, Atlanta, Georgia, United States - LL-1505 | ecosystem: Environmental > Aquatic > Freshwater > Lake | place: USA: Georgia | collected...
TCATAAAATATACAATGGATTTAATGGTCATGGTTTGTCCATTATTGGACAAATTCATACTAAACGTCTTTCTGTTTCCTTGGCTATGATTAATTTGTCTTGTTTTGCCATCAAAGGTCAGCTTCTCCAGACTTTTAGCAGATGCTGCGTCTAAATCCGCATTTTCTATGGTTAAAAAATTTTCCTGTTCTACGATTTTCATACTTTTCGAAGCCATCCGATCGCTCACGTCATAGGAGCAAAAAATATTGCCGCCCATACTGATGGCCTCTTTGGCTTTCCAATGGCCAGCAAAGGTAGCGCGATGGGTACTGTTTTTTTGCTGACCATGTGCGGAAATATAAATTACCCCTGTTAGCATAATAATGAGGGAGGCCAAAATGGATCTTTTATTTTTCATGTCTTTTTTATGTACTTTCTATTTTTTACAAAGTCGAAAATGGCTCCGATAAACACACCTATCGACAATCCCAACCCTGTTCCTTTTGAAATATTTCCTGAAATAATTCCATAGGATGCTCCAAATACTACACCAAAACAAGCGCCAAGAGCAATACCATTTCCGGAATTTTTATTCTTATTTTCTGACATGCTTAAATTATTCTCTTTTTAAAGATACAAATTATCTCTTAGATGCGAGTGACCCAAAATTAGCCCAATCTTTCTAAACATTTCAAATTTATCGAGTTTCTGTCATTAGGCAATCGGGCGTAAAAAACTAGCGGGATCCGGGCAGTTATTGGCATAAAACGATAGATCTCGTTGGGAACAAACCCCCGGATAATCCCCATGAAACCCTTGCATATCGCGGATTAATTGTAAATGCAGATGTGGTGGCCACCCCCCATTTTCAATGGGTTTCCCAAAATGGCAAAGCAGTTGACCCGCGCCGATTGGCAAGCCTATTTCAAGAGGAACCAAATCGGCAACGGACACATGTCCATATAAACTATAGATTTTTTCTTCAGGATGATATAATATGATCGTTGGCCCATAATTCCCAGCACCCTGATTCACCTGAAAACTGTGCACCTTGCCAGAGAATGGGGCAAAAACGGGTGTTCCAGCCTTTGTCCAAAAATCCATGCCTAAATGAATATTCCGGAAATCTGCGGAGGCCGTGGCGAAATTCTCGTAGGATTCATAGATGACCCTGTTTTCTAAATAACCACCAAAACCAATTTTATCGCCTAATTTTCCCGCGATGTAGTCCTGGAATGCCGAGACATTTCCGTAGATGGATGAATTTAATTCTAAATTCGTGGCGCTTAAATCCAGTGCGACACTATTTTTAGCGGATAAAGGTTCAGCAAAGAGGCGATGAATCATGGTGGATAAACTTATTTGGCCACCAGAAATTTGTTTACATCTAGCCAATGAATAAACGCGTCAAACCATTTATTGCTCGTCCGATTTGGGTTTCCTAATCCAAATCCATGTCCGCCGTTTTGATATAAATGAAACTCAACCGGTCGGTGGGCTTTAAACCAAGAATCAATCACGCCAAATTGCGCATTAAATAAAAAGTCATCGGAGGCGATTACATTAAACATGGGAGCGGCATTTTCTGGCACTTTCACAGGGCCCATGCCTCCATAAATAGGACCAATAAATGCCAATTTCATGATTTTGGAATTTAGGGTTGCATGCATCGTCAGTCCCGCTCCCGCAGAAAAGCCAATCATCCCAATTCGTTGGGTATCAACGCCCCATTCCGTGGCATTTTTTAGAATCATCGCATAGGCTGCTTCCGCGTCTGCCAACTGATTTGACAAATCCATTTGGGCCACAGGTACGGGGGTGTTTGTTTTAGATGCGTCATCGGATTTTGTTGGTGCCGGACGTGGACGGTTCATCCAAGCCGTGAAATCATCTAAAGAGGGTGCCGTTGGGAATAAACGGTATTTTAAAACAAAAGCGGTGATTCCTTTTTTGGCCAGGGCCTCAGCGACTTCCCAGCCCTCATTTCCCATGGAAAGCCAACGGTATCCCCCACCTGGAGCCACAATGACCACGGCTCCATTGGCCTTTCCTTTTTCAGGGAAGAAGGGTGTCAAGGTAGCTTTGGAAATGTTTCTGGCCATGGGGTCACCCCACTGGCGAAACCAAGATTCTGGTGCGGGCTGATCCTTTACAGATCCTGTGCCTAAGGGAATGGCATTAGGTTCCTTAGGCGCTTCAAGCGGATATATTTTTCCATCCTGGGCTAAAGTATTCCATGCGAAACATGGAAGGAATAGGGCAATGAATAGGGTGTAAATTTTTTGCATGATTTTTAAATAGGTTTTTGGGTCGAAGAGGTTTACGCTTCAATCACAAGATAAAAAGATATTTTAATTATGTTTTTAACTTGTGTAACCTTTTTCAAAGACCTATTCGGCAGAAAAGTCGAAATGGTTACTCCACAGTCATTGAGCAAGTTTATCGGACCCCATATTTTAAATGAGGTTCAGCATGTCAGCCTCTAATATCGAATTGGTTCAACATATTCCTTTCTATTTTTATAATAATGCATGAAGAAAGTCTGCCGTATCTTTTAACCCAATTTTTCTAAAACTATCCAGTACTTGATATTCGTCCAAGTCTGGGTTTTTCTTGTGTGAAACCATTGTTTGAAATGCTTCCAAAGCAATTTCATGGTTTAGGTCAATGAGATCAGTTAAAAAATCATCTACATTTTTTGCGGTAATATTGAAACTATGTAAATAATCTATAGGAAAGTGTTTTAAGTTATTAGTTACAATAATTCCTGCGTTTGATTTAATCGCCGCCGCTAATACATGGCGATCTTTTGAGTCAGGAAGTTGAAGTGTTTCAGTAATGGATTCATAGCCATGTATTAACGCACTAGGAAATGCCAGGTTCACATTATCAACACGCTTTTCAATATCCGCTTCCGGCACATTTTTTCTTCGCATGACGCCCTTCCACTCCTCAAAAATATCAGGACTCCATTTTGGTGTGTATAATTCAAAGTGGGCATACCACAAAAGGATATCCCGTGTTAGAATTGGATAAATAACATTGGTATCTAGAAAGCAGGTAAACTTTACGCTATGAATCATATAGCCCGAGGTCTTCGTCCATTTTCATCATCTCGATAATTCGGTTGCGTTGTTTTGAGTACATTTGAGCCTTGTATTGTGCCACGTCTTCGTATTTAATCCGTCGATGCTTTCCTACTTTGATAAAGGGAATTTCACCAGTTTCAAGTAAGGAAATTAAATGGGGTCTCGAGCATCCCAATAATTCGGATGCCGCCTGTGTGGTCATTTCTGTGGCAATGGGAACGATGGAAATAGGCTTTCCTTGACTTGTTGCTTTAAGAATTGTAGCCAATAACTTTAAAGCCTTTAAAGGAATTTTAATTTTTTCTTCCGTTTCTTCTATTTCAATTTCTGGGTTAGCCGTATGAAGCGATTCCAAAGAAGCTGAAAGGGCAAGATATGACTCCTTTGCCATTCGCTGCTCCTCTTTAGTGGGCCTACTTAATTTTTCTTCGATTTCCATCTTAATTAAATCTTTTGCGAATTTAAATGAAATAATCGAATTATTCGAAATAAATGAAAATTTTTATTCAACTTGACATAAATAAATTACTTCCATTTGTCAAACAACAAACCTTCCTCACCGAAAATCGGATCCTTTTCTGGCATCTTCACCGCTGATATCGCTTGTAAAATTTGCGCTCTTTCGCCCGGTTCCAAACCCGTTTTTAAATCCCAGTCAAGGCCATTGGGGTATCCGCCCACCATCTGGTAATGGCTATGTTCCGAAACGGAATAGTGCCCCACGCCTGCCGGAATAATAACAACATCCCCAGCGCTTAAATGAAAAACTTGGCCATTAGCCCCACCTATTTTTAGCGAAACATTTCCCCAGCCTAATCCCAATACCTCATGCGTATTACTATGGAAATGGTCGTAAGGCAAAACGATATCGCGCCAATTATTTAACCAGTTATTTTTTATAAAAGTGCTTTCAAGCCAATCAGAACAATCGGCTAAATCAATGACATTGGGATAAAGGATGACAGGAAATGTATGATTGGGAATAATTCCGTCGTCAGTAAAAGAATAGGCTTTAGCGTTCATCCTTAAAATTAAGGATTTGTTTTGGATCAGTTTTAACTTTGATTACTTGATTTTTTTAATGTTCCAATAAGGCGCATCAACCGCTTCATCATCTTCAATGGGGGTATCACAATTTTCATTAATCCATTCGAATGGAGTCATTTTTGTTACCTCCTTAAAAGCAGTATAAAAAGTAGCCCGATTTGTAAAACCAGCATCTGTGGCTATTCCTGAAATGGAATTTTTCAAGTGGGCATCATTTTTAAATAGGTCTATGGCATACTCTATGCGTAACTGATTTCGCAACCGAGGAAACGGAATTTTAATGACTTGATTGAAACAATCCGTAACTGTTTTTTGAGGTATATCTAAATGGGTAACAATGTCATGTTTGGAAAACCCAGGAGACAAATAAGGTTTTTTATCACGCAAATAGCTAATAATGGCACTCGAAGTTACTATGATTTCATTGTCTAACCTTTCCGTTTTTTCTCCATTCTTTTTAAAACGATTGACCAATTTTAAATAAAAAGTTAAATCATTATTGACGGTATTATCATATAAATAATTAGGAAAAAAAATAAATGATAAGGGGACGATTAAAGGCATTAAGCCAAGCGCTTTTGGTGTTTTAAATTCACTATGAAGAATAAAATCGTTATAGAGCATTGCAATTAATATGGTACCCATGATAACGATCACTTGAATTAAGGTAAAATAGTTTCTCTTACTCAAAGATTGTTTGCCTTGTAGAATTAATCTTAATAGGAAAATTAAAAGTATCCCACCACACATGTTATGATATAAATTACGAATAGCGTTGGCTCTAGTCCAAGAAACCCAAATAAAACATTCATTTAGTTTAGGGCTATTGAGAATACTCATAATCTGTATTTTATCTGCAAGAGGTAATAGTATATAGGGGATAAAATTGATGGTATATAATAATGCAGGTAAAATTAATAGATAAGCGAATGCGCCAATTTTTTGTGATTTTGGGAGTATGCCATTAAAGTAAAGTATTGCAAAAGGGATGGGTAAAAATGCGATGAATCCACTATATAATACAAGTGTTAGGATGATTGGGAATTGTTCAAATTCAGAAATGGGGTAACTAGAAGACATTAATTTTATGCTGGAAGCTAATATTGTGATAATACCATAGACGATATGGCGGTTTCTCAAGAAATGATTTTTGAGCAAAATATAAACTACGATTACAAGGAGAATCAAATTAGCAATCAGCATTTTCGAATATTTACAGATTATAATGGTAGAACAATTGTAAGACAAACATAGTCAATAAAAATATTTATTGTACACCCCTTCTAAATCATGATGTCTAAAAAGGTTTTTTATAGACAGAATTAGCTATTCTTTATTATTCAAATAAAATAACTTATAGCACTTTTGTGACCTTGTGTTTTGTTCTAAAGTATTTTATGTAATCCATTGTTAAAACTTATCAAAGATTCCAATAAGCCATTTTGTGACTGATTGGTTTCTTTGACTTCTTAATCTATTATAAATGCGTTATTCAAATTCATTGGCATCTGCTAAATGTCACATTTCCTTATTTTTTTGTGCTACGTGTTTGTGTCTAAGTTTTTTTGCGAAAGCCCAACAATTCAAACTCAACCAAGGTGTTGCCATCACGCAGTTCAATTACCAAAATGAGCAGGGCCAAAATGTCCAAGGGTTAAAGTCGGGCTCCGGCCTAGCCTTTGCCTTAGCTATTCATAAAGCTAGTTTGGTGGATTCCGCTAAATACAAATTAGATCAAACACCCTTTGCTATTTATTTGGGTCAAAATCCGAAAGTAGCCAACCTACTGAGTCTGATCAATTACGACCTGGGTCTCCAGTTTACGCAGCTGAATGCGGTAGGCGACATTCAAAACAATGCCTTTTCGTATCAAACGGATTACTTGGGCATCCATGGAAAATTAGGGTTCAGGATTTCATTGCCTTATAAATTCTCGATCAACCTGCAAGGGATTGCCAGTGTAAACAAAATCGTGCACGGAAACCAATTGATCATGAATCGCTATGTGGACCTGACGGAAGATGCGCAGTTCTCCCCATTGAAAATCATGGGCGGCTACGGCGTTGAATTCGAGAAAAGATTTTCGGAGAAATTGGCGGGCTTCTTTTCCTACCAACAAACCCAGACGCTGAACTCCAACCCCGTAGGTCAGTCGACCCTTCACTTCAAACCAACAATGTTCTCAGTAGGAATTCGCTTACTGAATTAGATACCCCTATGAACAGAATATTTACGCTATTGACTTTTTTACTAATCGCCAATCAAAGCCAAGGCCAATACTTAAAAATGGCCACTTTCGCATCCTCGGGAGGGGGCGTATCGCCATTAGGTAATTATGTTTCGCAAGTTCTCGGGCAATCCAGCCTTATTTCTGGAACAGCCGTTAGCGAGGGAGTAGTGTTTCGACAAGGGTTTAAACAACCTTTTGTACTCCTAAAAACGAAAAAGGTGTATCAAGAAGAAAGCCGTTGGTCATTTGAGGCATTTCCAAATCCCTTTGTGGATCGTTTGACTATTCGCTTCGATCGCCCGACCGCTAATCCTGTTTTATTACAAGTCTATGACATTCAAGGAAAAGTATGGTGGCAAGGAGATTATCCTGAAAATATAGAAGTGATCAACTTAGAAAAAATTCAAGACATAGCAGCTGGAAAGTACATTTTACAAATATCCCAAAAAGGAAAACCGATTAGTCAATCCATCATCAAACAAATTAATTAACGCCTGAATCGCGCATGATTAGTCCAAAACATATAGCCATGAAAAAACAGTTATTGCTAGCCATTTTAATGAGTATCTCCAGCTTAATGACCCTTATGGGCCAATCTGCCAAGAAATCTCTTAATTATCAAGCGGTGATTTTAGATCCCAAGTCTATTGACATTCCAGGTGCCAGTATCAGCGGACAGCCTTTGTCTAAAGGAAAGGTCTGTCTGAAATTCACATTTCTAAATTCGCAGGGAAATGTAGATTATGAGGAAACCCAACAAACCACCACGGACGAATATGGCTTGATAAGCCTTTCCGTGGGAACAGGAAGCTATAGCAATGGCACCTACAAGAATTTTGAGAGCATCATCTGGGATGCAAATGTAAAAAGCATGAAAGTGGCAGTCAGTTATGATGGCTGTGCAACCTTTAAACAAGTTAGTACTCAATCTCTTAATTATACCGCTTATGCACTTTATGCGGAGGCCGTGGATTATAAGAATGTCCGTGATACGCCTACGAAACTATCTCAATTTGGCAATGATGTGGGATATTTAATTCCGAAGGATTTGGATCCCATGAAAGCAGATATTAAAACAAATACGGCAGACATCAAAAACAATACCAGCCAAATCGCTTTAGCCAATCAAACGATCGCTGATAATAAGAAAAGTAGTGACCAATCTTTCCTATTGACGAATCAAAGTATAAGTAAATTGGACACGAAAGTCGCTGAGAATACAATAGCCATTAAAGAGAATTCAGGTTCCATCAGCACCATTAACTCGACCTTGACGGACCACCAAAATCAAATTTATGATAATCGAAATCAGATCTCATCAACCAACAATACAATGAACGATAGGATTGGAGGGTTGCAGGGACAGATTAATAACACTAATTCTACGGTCAGTAATCTAACAGGAGTCGCGGAGTTACAATCAAATAAATCTACAAATGTTCAAATAGACGCAACATCAGATAATAAATATCCAACCGTAAAAGCGCTAAAAGTTTATGTAGATCAGGCGACATTAGGTGTAGCACTGGCGACTGATTTACAAGGTATTTCTTCAGATTTACAACGTTTTGGGAATGAAAAAGCGAATATAGCCTCTCCTGCTTTTACAGGGACGCCAGTTTTGCCTACTGGGACCACAGGTGTTACACAATCGGCTGCAGATAATTCAACGAAATTAGCCACTACGGCTTTTGTTCAAACCGCAACTGCTGGTATAGCTTTGCAGGCAACTGTGGATGCAAAAGCCGATAAAAACTCCCCTACTTTTACTGGGACTCCAGTTTTGCCTATAGGGACTATAGGTGTTACACAATCGGCTGCAGATAATTCAACGAAATTAGCCACTACGGCTTTTGTTCAAACCGCAACTGCTGGTATAGCTTTGCAGGCAAATGTGGATGCAAAAGCCGATAAAAACTCCCCTACTTTTACAGGAACCCCAAGCTTACCCACAGGTACAATTGGCATAACTCAAACATCAGGAGATAATTCCACTAAATTAGCGACAACAGCCTTTGTTACGTCAGCGGTACAAAATTATTTACCTAGACTGACCACTACAGAAAGAGGTTTAATTAGTGGTCTTGTTGAAGGTTTAACCATATGGAATAAGACAAATAAACAACTAGAAGTTTATGATGGTACCTATTGGGTAACTATGAATGGTAAATTAGTTTCTAATTTAAATGTGGGAGATCCTTATGGAGGAGGAATTGTGGCTTATATTTTTGTACCTGGTGATATTGGATATGTGGCGGGACAAACCCATGGGTTAATTGCAGCTATTGTAGATCAAACTACAGATGCTGGAGTTAAATGGTTCCCTAGTACTTTCTATGATGTAACCCGAACCTTATTTGGTCAGGGATTAGCCAATACTATTTCAATCATTGCAGCTTCAGGAGGTTCTTCTTTGACAAGTTATGCTGCAGGACTAGCTAGCAATTATAAGGGTGGGGATTATTCAGACTGGTATTTACCGAGTAAAGATGAATTAAATAAATTGTATCAAAATAGAGCCGCAATTGGCAATTTTGCGACTTCCGGGATTGCGGCATATTGGAGTTCTTCCCAAAAGGGGACTTTTAATTTTAAAGATTTTACTGAATATGCTAAAGGAATCACAAGTGCATGGGTTCAGTTATTTTTTACCGACGGAGATGTGACAGGCACACAGAAGGATCTTGGTATTAGTAACTTACGACGTGTCCGCGCGGTTAGGGTTTTTTAAAACTTTCTGTCATCAAATTTTATACAGTTGATTTCCAACAAATCATCGTTTAAAATCTATCGCGTTTAAATTAAATTATAAAGCGTATAGCGAAGTTCTTGGACTCTTAATAGTATTCAAATTGGGATTTTACACCATCATTAAAGCCAACGCTTAAACCATTCGATGGTCATGTCCAAATGTCGAGGGGTTGCCCTGTGCGGCTCATGTGGCTCCACATCAATCTTTAATTTTTCAAGGGAATGATCGGATTGATAGGTTTTGGTTGCTGCTTCGAAAGCTAGTTTTGCGCCGGGCAATGGACAATTTTGATCCTCTTCCGTATTAAGCAAGAGTAAGGGACGAGGAGAAAAAAGCCGAATCATGGAGGGAATATCAAATTCATCCGTGATGCCAGGAATCAATTTATTCCATAAGGCCCTGACGTTTTCTTTGTTCACAGCAGAATCTCCAAGGTCTTTAGCCGCCTGAAGATGTGCATTCCAAATCGTTTTGGCCCTACCTTGCCAGCGATTATTTTCCAGGGACCATTTGAAGCTTTGAGTAGCAATTACAGGTACGGCCACTTTTATCCTCGTATCCACTGATGCCGCCATAATCGTCTCAATACCACCTTTCGATATTCCCATCATCCCAATGCGATTGGGATCAACATCAGGTCTTGTTAGCAAATAATCAATGAGTTTCCACGTGTCGTATACGGTATCATAGAAAAAAGGATGTTCCCGATGAACCTGATCTTTACTTTGCCAAGCATTTGAAATCGCCTCTACATATTTATTCTGACCAGCCACAGCCTTCTCGCGGTCGCCATAATACCGGCCATCAATCGCCACGGCAATAAATCCAGCTTTAACAAAACGGCTTAGCAAACTTTGCATTCCCTCCTTATTTCCACCTGTTCCGTGGAGGCAAATCACCACGGGCCATTTTTTTGACTTGACGCCAATGGGTTTGTAAATCAAAAATGGGACTTTTTCAGTGGCTTCCGAATAGAAAAATCCTTTATCCATGATGACAGAATCTGTCGTGATGGATGTATTAAGGGTGGGGTTCAAAGGAACAGAGGGCCTTGCCAACAAGCGCTTGAAATCATTTTTAACCTGAGCCACAGAGGGTACTTGGCCATGTAGTGGTGATAGCGTTAGAATGAATCCTAAGGAAAGGCATATGCAGCTTTTTAGGATCGAGAGCCTGGTGTTTTTAATTTTCATGTAAACGGATGTATGGCGTTTAGTAGCGCATAAATGTAGCATATAATTTTGGAAAGCGTGGGAATGTTTTGAATGGGCTCAGTCATTTCGCGAATTTTGATCATGGCAAAACGAATCTTTTAATGGGCTAACTGAAATTCCTTTTATTAATTAGCGCTTTTTAAAGGCTTGAATTTTTGGACTCGCTTTTGTTTGGAATCAACTAGCGGTGCAGTTGGAGTAGAAATTCATTAGCCCGTTTCAGATGCGCCGCTTTCTTCTCTTCCGGCATTTTGTCCCAGGTGCTGATGAGCATGGCCCAACGAGGATTTTTGCGAAAGGTTTCCCGCTGCTTATCCAAGAATCGCCAGAACAATCCATCCCAAATTTCCTGCCATTCCCCCTTCGGATAATCACTCATTTTTAAAATGTAATTCGAGCCGCAGATATAAGGTTTAGTGGTCATCAAACCCCCATCACTGAATTGCGACATGCCATAGATGTTGGGCACCATCACCCAATCGTACGCGTCTATGTACATTTCCATAAACCAACGATACACCGCATCCGGTTTGATTTCACACAACAACATAAAATTCCCCAGCACCATGAGCCTTTCAATGTGGTGATTGTACCCTGTTTTTAATAACTTCCGAATCGTTTGGTCGATGGGTTCTACGCCCGTATTTCCCGTATAAAATGCTTCGGGCATTTCGTTGGTAAATTGCCAGTAATTGGTACTGCGCTGCTGGCTTCCAATTTTTCGGTAGAGCAATTGGGTAAATTCGCGCCAACCGACCACCTGGCGGATAAAGCCTTCTATGCTGTTTAAAGGTGCTTTTGAAGTAGCTACTCGTTCGACTACTTGGGCGGGATTCAATAAGCCCACATTCATCAGCGGGCTTAAAATACTATGAAACAAGGTCTTCTCCTGTGCTTTGATGGCATCTTCATAATCGCCAAAAAGCGGCATGCGTTCCTGTATAAATTGATCCAAACCAACCTGAGCCTCCGCATGTGTCGTCGGATAATAGGCCCCCGAAAAAGGCATTTCGCTGGAGCCTGGGTTATGAGGAAAATGACGGTCTACATAGTCAATGGCTTCCAGTACATAGCTATTCGGTTTCGCCTCTGGAAAGGGCGACGGAATGAAGGTGTTTTTGGGTATTTTTTTTCGGTTTTCGGCGTCAAATGTCCATTGGCCTCCCAAGGGCTTGCCCTCCTCGTCGAGCAACAAGCGGCGGTCTTTTCGTTGCTGCGTGTAAAAAGCCGTTTGAAAATAGGGTTTCCGATTTCCCAATAAACCCGTGTCGGTATTCACGAAATTTGGACTAGGTAAAATGACGAGCTTGTTTTGCGCCGACCGGCGAAGACGCCTTTCCAATAGGTAATCGTTGGGATCAAAAAGGCTTATCTCCGAAGCCGATATAGAGGGAATCAGCATGAGCTCCGAAGCGCGCGGATCTTGCGCGTCTATGTATTCGACTGTTTTTCCCGCAGCCCGGAGGCGAACCGCAAAGGCCTGCATACTCGCTCGGTGAAAAAGAATTTTTTGTTTATGAAATGCGTATTGCTTGAAGAACAAGTGCGACTCGACCAAGTAAAATGTATAATCGCCTTCTAACGAAAATACCTCCTCAAACAATTGATGTGGAAAAATTAGAAAGGCCCTCATTGGTCCGGATTATTTACGTGTTTTTGCAAGATGCGGCTGCCTTCTTTTCGGGCGGCTTTGGTTTTTCGCATGGCCCAAACCAGGTCTGAGGCACTCTTCCGCGTTAGACTTAAATCGACGATCGGCTCAGGATAATCCACCCCTATTTTTACCCCGTATAAAATTTGTTCCATGTCGCTTAGTTTCCAAGGTTCGTGGATCAAAGTAGCTGGAATGCGCGCTAATTCCGGAACCCATTTTTTAATAAAAACTCCATCCGGATCATGGGCATAGGAATTTTTAATCGGGTTATAAATACGGATCGTATTAATGCCGGTGACGCCGGCTTGCATTTGAATTTGTGGGTAATGAATCCCGGGTTCGTAATCTAGAAATTGGCGCGCGAGAAAATGGGCTAAATCCCGCCAATCTTGCCAAAGGTTGAAGACAAAAAACGAAACCACCATGGCCCGCATCCGGAAATTTAGGTAGCCCGTTTCCACCACACATCGCATGCATGCGTCGATGAGCGGTACCCCTGTTTTTCCTTGTTCCCAGGCTTGAATGAGTCGTGGATCTCGAGCCTTTTCGAGCGACTGGTAGGCTTTGTTGATCGGCTCAAATTCCATCCGAGACTCATCCTCAAATTTCTGAATAAAATGACTCTGCCAGTGTAGCCGAGAACTGAAATTTTGTAGGGAACGTTTATTAATCGCCGATTTATAATGCTGCATGGTGAAGGTATAAGCCATGCGCATGCTGATATTTCCGTAGGCCAAATAAGGGGAAATCCGGCTGCAAGCGCGTCGACTTGCTTCGGGTTTACTAATCGATGAGCTATAGCCGGGATGCCGGGTTTCAATAAAACTTTTCAGGTATTTCCATCCCCAATATTCACCACCTTCTTGGAATATAGGATTACGCGTTTTGAATTCAACAGGTAGTTCGGGGCCTTTCCAATTTGCAAAAAAGGAAGGGTTTAAATGCATTAAATTCCAGTGGTCCTCACGGACCAAAAAGGGTTCTCGGCGCATCGTTTCTTCCCAACGTTTTTGCCAAGTTTTCCGCGATTTTAACCGTCGAATGACACCGTTGCACGGCGTTTCGAGCCACGCAATTTTTTCTTGTTGGCAAAATACTTTTACCTCCTTGTCCCTTTTAAAACTGAGGCCATTTCCAATCTCTTCATGGGAAAAGATTTTTTGGATATGGTAGGTTTCTGCAAGGGCTTTAAAAACAGGCATCACCTCGGAATGAAAGAGGTACAATTGGCCATTTCGATCCTCTAATCTTCCCTGCATCTCGACCAACGATTCATGTACAAAACGCCAATGCCGCAGATCGCTATCTGGAAAAGCGATCAGTGAAGGCTCAAAAAAATAGATTAATAATACAGGGATGTCTTCCTCCAAAGCCCGGAATAAAGGTTCGTGATCCGTAAATCGGAGATCACGCTTGAACCAGACGATGTTGATGGGAGATTTGGACATAGACAAATAACTGAAAAACCGCTTGTATGTTTTCAGAAAGAAAGACTGTAGCGTTTTCTGGTTTTATTTACAAGAATTCTTCCTATTTTTGGCTACTTGATGGAACAATTTTATGGGCATCATTTCCAACATTCATCGCATGAAAACATTTAAAGAAACGTTAGCGCTTTCGGCCCCGGATAAAAATTTGTCGCCGGTGCTGAAAAGTCTTTGGTATGATGCCAAAGGCGACTGGACTCAAGCGCACGCGCAAGTGGACCATTTACGCGATCTGGATTCAGCCTGGGTGCATGCCTATTTACATCGAAAGGAAGGCGATCTTTGGAATGCGGATTATTGGTATACCAAAGCCAAGAAAATCCGACCAACCTGTTCGCTGCAGGAGGAGTGGGAAAATTTAGTGATGCATTTTACCAAATAATACATTTTTATCATGGCTTTTGTTTAATTATCAAACAATTGGATGTTCTTTTATCGAACTTTGTTTTATCTTTGTACGCTGAAAAGAATTTAAAAGAATCGACATGCAGGACTATTTGACGAAAAAGGATATTGGATTTAGGGTCACTGAGCTTCGAAAGAAGAAGGGCTTGTCGCAGGAGGAATTGGCCAAAAGGGTTCATATTTCAAGATCTTCCCTTACTCAAATAGAGTTGGGCAATAGAGGAGTTGATGTTTTGGAGTTGCAAAAACTATCATTGGAATTGGGCTTTTCGTTAGATGAGTTTTTGTCGCATGATTTTGAATTGAATCCGAATTTTGTAGAGGATCCGTCCATTTCTTTGGAGGAAAAGGAGCGAATTTCAGTTCCAAAGCTTCACATCGAAAAATTTAAAAACGTATTGCTTTATATGCTAGAGCGCTGTGCGGGAAAACCTAATGTAGGTGAAACGGTCTTGTACAAATTGCTCTATTTTTCAGATTTCAATTATTACGAATTATATGAAGAGCATTTAACGGGAGCAAAATACCGAAAACTTCCGTTTGGTCCAGTTCCTCAAAAGCTAGACAAGCTTATTCAACAAATGATTGAAAGTAAGCAGCTCCAACGAGTAAAAACGGTATATCGTGGGTATGCTCAAACGCGTTATTTACCTTTAGTAAAAGCAGATTTACAAGAGCTGAAAGCGAGCGAAACAGAAGTGATTGATCGCGTGATTGAACAAATGAGCGATTGGTCCGCGGCTGCCATTAGTCAATATTCCCATAAGGACGTTCCATGGTTAGCCTCAAAGAAGGGGGAAGAAATCAATTACGAACTAGTTTTTTATCGAGAGGCCCCTTTTTCTGTTCGAAATTATGATGAGGAGACTGAAGAATCATGATCTTTGTTGAGCTTGATGAATTTAAAAAAGATCTAAAATCATTGCTAAAGAAATATCGTTCATTGACAGAAGATTTGGCCGTGATCAAGCAAATCTTACTGGTATTTCCCAATGAGCGACCCCCATTTAGTTTTGAGATAAATGATTTAAAGCTGAACGCTTGTATCATTAAGGTGAAGAAAATCGCTTGTAAGTCTTTGAAAGGCCGAGGGGTTAATTCCGGTCTTAGACTGGTCTATGCCTATTTCCCTGAAGAATTTAAGATTGTTTTTGTTGAGTTATATCACAAGAATAGTCAAGAAAATGAAGATAGGGAACGTATCAAGGCTAATTTTTTCTCTATTTGAGAAGAAAAAAGATGGCCAGTCTATTTAAATTTAGTATTTTTGAAAAATCGAATTCATCTCCAATCCTCATCAATTTCTCTTAAACCTATATTTAAATAATTAATCTAATGTCTAAAAAATTAAAGATGAAAATGAAACCTATTTTATTAGCATGTGCCGTTGTAGCCATGTCCCTGTTTTCTTTTAAGCCGATTGAAAAATCGGGTGTCGCTGACAAGCCTTTTGGCGGATTAGCTTTGTATACCGTTCGTGATGCAATGATGAAAGAGGCGCGCGCGACCTTAGAAAAAGTAGCTCAAGCGGGTTATTTAAACGTTGAGTCTTCTGGCTACAATAATGGAAAATTCTATAATTTATCACCCGCAGATTTCAAATCGATATTAGATGAGATGAAATTAATCCCTTTATCCTCACATCAGGGAACGGTAAATTTTGAGAATATAGACCAACAAATCGCCGATTTGAAGTTGGCCGGTTTTAAATATTTTGTCATCCCGGTTCCGCCAATGGGCCTATTTACTTATGATCGTGAGAATAAGAGAATGACCATGAAAGGTGGCGCGAAGAATTTGGCTGAAATCTTAGACAAATTAGGCGAGAAATGTTCTGCGGCAGGTTTACAGCTGTTGTACCACAACCATGATTTTGAATTTTCAAAAGATGCGGAAGGAAATGTGATTTATGATTATTTACTAGAGCATTGCAATCCTAAGAATGTTAATTTCCAAATGGATTTATATTGGGTAACCAAAGCGGGTGCTGATCCAGTGGCTTATTTCAAGCGTTATCCAGGTAGATTTAAAATTTGGCACGTAAAGGATATGGATGATCAAGGCCGTTTTGCTCCAGTGGGTAATGGAAAAATTGATTTCAAACGTATTTTAGATAATAAGAAATTAGCCGGCATGCAGCATTACTTCGTGGAGCAAGATGCTTGTTACAACGAAACACCTTTAGAGGCGATTGTGATTAGCCATAAAGGTTTAGCTACCATTGGATTTAAATAGTCCTCCCCGAGTATGAAATAGGAAGGAGCCTCGCTTTTGCGAGGCTTTTTTCATGGTATTTACAACTGATTTTATTTACCTTAAAATCAATTCTATATTGTCTTATTTTTGCATACTTTTGTCTTGATTATGGAAGAGGAAAATAATATTGCATTTCGGTCATTAGACCCTATTGCTACGGGCTTAGATGTGTTGGGAGATAAATGGACTTTGTTAATTCTAAGGGACATGATTTTTGGACATAAAAAGCGATTTAATGAGTTCAAAGAATCTCCTGAAAAGGTGCCTAGTAAAATGTTATCCAATCGCTTAAGAAAACTCGAAAATATAGGTTTTATTAGCCGGGCTAAAGGAAAAATAAACAAGAAAAGTGTTTATTATTTGTTAGAAGACAAGGGATTGGAAACACTTCCCTTGATGGTGGAATTAATGTTGTTTACGACCAAGTATTATTATGATCATCTGGGCGATACGTATACTGGGGATGTGAAAACAAAAATGAAAACAGATAAGGCCAGTTACATCAAAAATATCAGTACGAATTACGCTCAATTCAAAAAAATGCTAGTCATTTAATCATTCGTTTAGCGAATAAAATACAGGCCTCGAAAATATTTTTTGAGGCTTTTTTTTTAATTTTGAAGCAATCAAACGAATCGCATGAAAACATCATTTAATAAATACCTATACATCGGTTTTGTCCTTTTTGGACTGTACGAATTATTCATAAAACATTCGGCATTGGAGGCCGCAACCCGATTAGGAATTGCGTTAGCTTTTGATCCATTTGATGCGAATCAGCCTTGGAAAGAACGTCCTCAATGGCAAAAAATAGTCTTGATTATTCACCTTGCTTTGATTGGCGGTCTATTCGGTTATGAAGTAGGTTACGATGATTTTTTGAAAGGAATGAACGATGGCTGGAATGGCAAATAACCAACTAAATTAATTATCAACAATGTCATCAATTTCAGCTGAGGCCACACAAAAAAGAATCGATGTGCTTAGGGGAATCGTGATGGTCATTATGGCGATCGATCACGTTCGAGATTTTTTACACCAAGGAGCATATTTGGATGACCCGTTGAATTTATCGACCACCACTCCCGTACTTTTTTTTACGCGTTGGATCACCCACCTATGTGCGCCTACGTTCGTTTTTCTTTCGGGACTTTCCATCTATTTACAAAGCACTAGAAAGTCCGCATCTGAGTTGAGCTCGTTTCTTTTCAAACGTGGCCTGTGGCTGATTTTCGTCGAATTTGGCCTGATTACTTTGGGGATGACCTTTAATCCGTTTTATAATTTGCTGATCTTACAAGTTATTTGGGCCATCGGAATCAGCATGATTATTTTAGGATTTTTACATCGATTGCCTTATAAATTTTTAGTAGCCATCGGTCTTTTCATTGTCTTGGGCCATAATGCCCTAGACTTTTTGGAGGCGGAACCGGGATTTAAGGCAGGCTTCTGGTGGGATCTTTTTCACCATGGCTCCTTTGCGATATACCCAATCGCGAATGAGCATTTCATTGCCATTATGTACCCTTTTGTTCCTTGGACGGGCCTCATGATTTTGGGTTATTGCTTTGGTATTTTCTTTACCTCTAAATTCACCTCAGCCCAAAGGCAAAAAATCTTGTTGAGATTTGGCTTATCATTAATAGGCTTTTTTATCGTCTTACGAGCGATCAATATCTACGGGGATCCGTACCCGTGGACCACTCAAACGAATGGATTTTACACGTTTTTATCTTTCATAAAAGTCCATAAATATCCACCTTCTTTGGCCTATATGTCGGTGATGATCGGCATCGCTATTTTGGCCTTATCGGTGTTGGAAAACATCCAAAACAAAATAACAAAAGCGTTCCGGGTTTTTGGAAGAACCGCTTTTTTCTATTACATCCTTCATTTCTATATGGTGCACGTCATCTGCATGATTTTGTTCTTTTATAGAGGGCACTCTCTCGATGACGCGCTCCAAGCCATGCAATCCATTCCCTTTCTTTTTAGCATTAAAGGGGAAGGATATAGCCTAGGCATTGTGTACCTAAATGGTTTTTTGTGATTAGTGGCCTGTATCCCCTATGCAAATGGTATGATTCCTACAAAACGGCGCACAAAGAAAAATGGTGGTTAAGCTATTTGTAAAAATGGTATAGCGGAGTTAAAATCGTGCGCTAGATTATATCGGCACAATTAGGAATTTTATCTCCTTTATTCATTATCTGTATGTTGCGTATTTTATTTCCATTAATTTACTTGCAAAACCTATAAGTATGATGAAAATTAAATATTTGACCTACCTTTTAATGTTGTCCCAAATGGCCTTTTGGGCTTGTAGCAAAAAATCGAGTTGGGCTCCTACCTACCAACAATTTAACCCTGTTACCTCCTTAACAAACCGATCATTTTCAAAACCCGGTTCCGAAGATCTTCCTTGGGTTCGTTGGAATTTCCCTCCCGAAACGGCTGAAATTATAGAGCTCGAAAGACAATTGGTCGATATGAAAGCCGCTGGAATCGCGGGAGTCGAGATAGGCCAAGGAGGCGAACCAACCCTGAATCAAGTCGAAGCCGTTTTAAAAAAGGCCAATGAATTAGGACTTAAAGTCAGTCTTAAATACAAAGTTGGCGCCCCAGTTCCAGGTACTTTTTCCATCAAACATGATTTTGTGCGCAAAACATTATCTGCTGCCGACACGATGATTTTGGCAGGAAAAGAATTTAATGATTCCTTGCCTGGCAAGGGAACCATTCTTTCTGTGGCAGCGTATAAAATAATTAAAACACCGATCAAAGGGTCAAAATTATTGACGATCGATCATGCCTCAGGCGTTTTATTGACGGATAAGATTGTACAAAAAAATACCTCAGGATTTTTTGGCGGTTCCACGACTGGCCGCTTGCAATGGACAGCGCCAGCGGGAGAGGCCAACTGGATTTTAATTACCATCCGGGTGGTGGCTGTAGATCCGCAACCAGAAGTGTTTAGTTTAGAGGGGACCAACTTACTTATTAGTGGGTATGAATCCTATTGGACTGAAAGCATTAAAATTCTTTTGAAGGCCAATGGTGGTGGAGATATTTTTGTAGATTCCCATTCGATTGACGGTTTTGGCGCTCCTAGTGATGTTTGGAGCAGTAATATGGCCAAAGATTTTAAATCCAAATTAGGCTATGACCTAATGAACCATTTGCCCGCATTAATAGATGAAGGAATAGACCGTGTATGGGGAGGCCGAGGCGGCGGTTTAGATATCGACCATTATTATACCTACAGCGATCATAGCGATGTGCGCATTCGGGCTGATTATAATAAAGTTCGAACCGATTTATTTGTTGAAAACAGAATTATTCCATTTACAAAATGGGCCAATAAATACAATTTGGCCCTACGCCTTCAACCCGAGGATGTGCCCACGGTGAATATCCCGGACCAGTTGGACGTCACCTACAATTTAACCCGACCTGAGCATGAAACGCTTTCCTCGGGGGACCAAATAGATGTCTACAGACCTATGGCTTCTGCTAATCATATTAGTGGAAATACTTGGTATTCGAATGAATTAGCCGCCGCGCGGTCCCTGAATTTTGCACAAACTTTTCAAGATATTATTGTTCGAATGAACAAGTGTTTTGCCAGTGGACAGACTAAAGGCATCTATCACGTATATCCTTATACGTTTAATCCAAAATCAGTTTGGCCCGGCTACAATACGTTTGGGGAAGGAAACTTTTCAAATAGCTGGGGCCCAAGAAATCCAATCTGGGCAGCCGACGCACCCATGATCAATGATTGGTTGGCGCGAAACGAGCAGACAATGAAGCAAGGGCTAGCCAAAATAGATTTAGCCGTGTACATGCAAAACTATTCCTTCCCGGCACCCTTCTCAGCGGGCATAGGGAATGTGCGTTTTTGGAACGACTTGGCTCTTCAGGAGCATGGGTTTACTTGGGATTATTTAAACCCAAGCTTATTGTCACTTCCGCAAGTGGAGGTGTCTAAGCAAAGACTTTTTGACGCTGGCCCTGCGTATAAAGCATTTATTTTAAATGGCTTATTGCAATCTGCGGCTACATTTAATCCGGCTAAAAATACCTTGCCGGTCGCTATGGCTGAAAAGATTTTGGCCTATGCTAAAAAAGATTTACCCGTTATTATTGTGGGGCCACTGCCTTCGCGCACTCCGGGAAATACGCCTTCAGAGGATGCGGTTTTGAAGAAAATTTTGGCACAATTACTGCAGCAAAAATCGGTTCATTCGATCGCCACAGAACAAGAGGTTCCAGTCTTATTAAAGTCATTAGGAATTTTACCGGGTGCACAAACGGCGAAACCGTCTAATTTGATGAGCATGCGGAGGTATGATCCTAAAACATCAAGTGATTATTACTTTTTATATAATCAAGGAGACGACCAAATTCCGGCCACGCCAAACAGCAAAGAGGAGCGCTATAAAGGGATGACGATTACGCCTGGAAATATTTTTGAAGAGCCTAAAACGATTCGTGTGAAGGGTTTAAATCATGGAACAAAAATAGGCACGCCATTAAATACAAAAGTTACTTTGGAAGGCAATGGCCAGCCCTATATTTTGAATGCATGGTCGGGGGAAATCACGCCCATTGCCCATTATACTTCGAACGGGAAACAAGTGACGGTGGATATTCACTTAGACGTAGACGAGTCTATGTTGATCGGAATTTCAAAGAACCCGGCACATGTTGGTATGCCAACTTCCTCCTTATATGTTCAGTCGACGGATGCTGATGGAGTTATTCAATCAAAGGATGGTAGCTTAGCTATTTTAGCTCATAAAGCAGGAACCTACAACACGACTTTCAGCGATGGGAAAAGCGTTCAAACCAAGGTAGGCGCCACTACAGACAAAATGGATTTGACTCAGGGTGCATGGAAGTTGACCGTTGAAGATTGGCAACCCAAAAACAAATATGGAAGTTTAGGTGCCTCGGGTGCGGAGACAGCCAAGCCCATTATTTCATTGGATTTAACCTCATTGCAAGCGTGGCCTGATATAGACGCGTTGAAAAACGTATCTGGGATTGGTACTTATACCTATAACTTGACATTGCCTAATGACTGGTCTTCAGAGAAAAATGGAGCTAAAATAAGTTTGGGTCAGGTGGTTGATACGTTTACCTTGACGGTGAATGGCCAAGCCATTGCCATAGACCAAATTAGTGCTGCGGCAGATGTAGGAAACAGTTTAAAAGCTGGCGATAATAAAATTGAAATAAGGGTGGCGACGACCTTGAATAACAAATTACATGCCTTAAATAAGGCAGTTGCCGACCGTGGGATCATTCAAGAATATGGTTTAGTAGGGCCAGTGATTTTGCAGCCTTATACGAAGGCCATTGTTTGGAATAAATAGAAATAAAAAGCGGCTCGAATTTCGAGCCGCTTTTTTTAAAGGAGATTATTTGTCTTTGCCAATTTAGGCAATATCCAAAGGATTCAAATTTATCCTAATTGTTTATGCGAGCCATCGCAAGTAGGCATTCGTTTTGAGAGTCCGCACCAACAGTCTATAATTCCTTTGCCCTTTAAAATACGAGGCGCGTATTTTTCAATTCTGGCTTTGCGCGTGGCCGATTGTTTGGCCTCCGCAAAATGCAATAAGTAGGCTCGTTGGCGCCCCGGAGTCAAGCCATAAAATGCATGTTGTAAATCACGATTTTCGGCAAAGCTTTCTTCCAATTCCGACGGGACGGGATATTCTTCTTGCTTTTTTACGACAACCTTAACCCCTGCTTTTTCTACGGCGATGGCATCTTGAATATAAGCCCGCAGCACTTCTTCTTGGCCTAACATTTCATCCATGCTCGTCATGCGAATTTGTCGGCCCGACTGTGTATTTTCGCCCGGTTTGCGCAACAAATCTTGTGGGTCTTTCATCAGTGCCCCTTTAAAAAACATCAAGGCAAAATAGTCTTTGAAACCCTGGATAATAATGACATTCGCTTGTTCGTGTACATAGCAAGGCGCCCCCCATTTTAATTCTTCTCCCAATCCACTGTCCATCACAATGCTTCTCAATATGGTGAGTTCTTCGCGCCATTTTTTGGTTTTTAACAGGAATGCGTCAACTTTAGGATTCATGGACTATAAGGGATTTATGGCGCAAATATAAATCAATAAATAGAGAAAAGACAAGTCTTTATCCTTGCAGGATTTTAATAAGTTAAGCCATGCCCAAACATAAATAACCCATAATCTGGCCCCTCTAAATAACCTGGAACATCGGATTTGTTAGCCTCCACCGCTTGCATATTTTTGGGGGTGGTAAAAGGCATCTTTCCTGTGGGTTTGAATTTACCACTGACGATGTCCAACAAAGCCTCTTGGGTTGTCCCAAAAGTCGCGATGATTCCACGGGTTTTTCCTTTGTCAATTTCCTCAATCACCCACGGGTTGGTATAATTGATGGCCACGATGGTGGGCTTACTTTCGATCAACTCATTTACATGATTGACATCGATGCGATTGGTCGATAAACGAAGATCAATTTTAGCCCCTTGAGAACTAAACAATCCCCCGCCGTTGGGAATCAACCATAGCAAAACAACATCCGCCTCTTCTTTCGTTGACACAAATTCAAATTCAGGGTAATTAGGTTTGGCCACCTTAATGATATCTTTGTTTCGCCCCGTATTAAAATACGTTTCAAAATACACCTTCGTCTTTTTCGCTACTGGCAATACTTTTTGATCATTTCTCAATAACACAATGGATTTCCTCAAAGCCAAATCAGCGGAGGCTACTGCCTCCTTATTTCCAACGACTTTCAGCGCATTGTCAACATCCACATACGGGTTTTCAAATAAGCCTAATTCAAATTTTTCTTTTAATAATTTGGTGACCGATTGGTTAATTCTGGCTTCCGAAATGAGGCCTTTTTGGACGGTCTCCAACAAAATACCCGGATCTGCCGAACCGGAAAAAATATCCACACCCGCCATTAATGCCTTCTGATACCGCTCGGCAATCGTTAAATTCTCCACGCCCCAAGGCATCATTTCAATAGGACCCGTGTCGGAATTAATAATGCCATGAAAGCCTAATTTATCTTGCAATAAATCTCCAATCATCGCCTTGTTGAACGAGAAACCAACCTCCTCAAACTCCTTTCCTTTGGGAGCAGAATAGTATGGCATGATCGCCGAAGTACCTGCGGCAATGGCAGCTTTAAATGGTTTTAAATGAAAATCAAACATACCCCCTGGATAGTGGGCAAATTTACCCCAGTCGAAATGCGAATCCTGGCCTTCTACCTGAGGCCCGCCCCCAGGAAAATGTTTGGTCGTCATGGCGACCGACGTGTTAGACAATTTCGTTCCCTGGAAACCTAATACGATTTGCGTAATCATGTTGGCAGTTAAATCAGCATCCTCTCCGAAGGTACCTTCGACTCTTTGCCAGCGAGGTTCCGTGGCCAAATCAGCCATGTACATGTAGCCCTTTCGCAAACCAACCGCCCTCCATTCTTGGGCTGCGGTTTCAGCAAATTTACGCGTCAGTTTAAAGTCGCGCAT
>Ga0214921_10003568_pt1 | contig 23656 bp, 24 predicted proteins | sample LL1505_MetaG_FD_177992 | JGI IMG/M metagenome (GOLD analysis project Ga0214921, IMG submission 177992) | Freshwater microbial communities from Lake Lanier, Atlanta, Georgia, United States - LL-1505 | ecosystem: Environmental > Aquatic > Freshwater > Lake | place: USA: Georgia | collected...
CACAAGATGACACCGCAGCTGCTTTGGTTCACGAATACGGGATCTCAGTATTTGCGCGCAACGCAGTTGACCGTGATGGCTATTACTCACATATCAATGCCGCACTTGATATCGAACCGCATCAAGTGTTCGACGATGGTTGTGACCTTGTAAACACACTTCACACAACTCGCAAGGAGCTGCTTCCAAATATTGCTGGCGGATGCGAAGAAACAACAACTGGCGTAATCCGTCTTAACCAAATGGCAAAAGATGGCGCTCTTACATTTCCGATGATCGCGGTCAACGACACAGACACCAAGCACATGTTCGATAACCGTTACGGAACTGGACAATCAACTCTCGACGCTGTATTCCGTGCAACAAACTTCTTGCTCGCTGGACGCGTAGTCGTTGTGGCCGGCTTTGGATATTGCGGTAAGGGCGTTGCAGAGCGTGCCAAGGGTATGGGCGCAGATGTAATCGTTACCGAAATCGATCCAACTAAGGCTCTCGATGCAATGATGCAAGGCTTCCGCGTTATGCCAATGGTTGATGCGGCAAAGCTTGGCGATGTATTCATCACTGTTACAGGTAACCGCGACGTACTTCGCGACGAGCACTTCGCCGTAATGAAGGATGGTGCAATCATGGCTAACTCAGGCCACTTCGATATCGAAATCGACGTTGCTTGGTTAGAGCAGAATGCTAAGAAGAAGAATGCCAAGATGCGCCACCAAACAGATGAATACGTTTTAGCTGATGGTCGTCGCCTATTGCTTCTTGCAGAAGGTCGTCTAGTAAACCTAGGAGCTGCAGAAGGACACCCAGCGTCAGTTATGGATATGTCATTCTCAGATCAAGCGCTAACTGCTGAATACCTGGTAAAGGAAGCGAAGAATCTTCCAGCAGGCGTTCACAACGTTCCAACATATATTGATAAGGAAGTTGCCAGCCTGAAGTTGATTTCAATGGGTGGACACATCGATACGTTAACTCCTGCACAAGATATGTACCTAAACTCTTGGGAGCACGGTAGCTAATGACTTTGGTTATGGTCGTCGATGACGACCAAGACCTCGCAGAGATGCTCGGCATCGTTTTAACCGGTGCCGGCATCGATGTCGATTTAGTAAGTCGCGGTGACGAGGTTCTGGAGGTTTTTAGAAATAACCCTCCAGATCTCGTTCTGCTAGATGTAATGCTTCCTGGTTTAGATGGAATTGAAGTCTGCAAATTAATTCGTGCCGAATCTATGGTGCCGATTGTGATGTTAAGCGCTAAAGGCGATACCCATGATGTTGTCCGCGGCCTCGAGGCCGGCGCAGATGATTACATGGTCAAACCATTTCGCCACCCATCCGAGTTGATCGCGCGTATTCGCACTCGACTACGCCGCACCAACGCTGATGTTTCTGGCCAATTAACAATTGGCGATCTCACAATAGATGTAACTGCGCATGAGGTAATTCGTGCAGGAAAAAAGATCGCTTTAACGCGTCTGGAATTTGATTTACTTGTGGCTTTAGCGAAAGAGCCAGGGCGCGTCTTTACGCGCGATGCGTTGCTTGGTGAAGTTTGGGGATATCGCCATTCAACGGATACTCGTCTAGTAAACGTACATGTGCAGCGCCTGCGCTCTAAGGTCGAGCATGATCCAGAGCATCCGCAGATTGTTATGACAGTTCGCGGAGTTGGATATAAAGCTGGAGTATTGGGCGGTTCCTAAGATGAACCGATATGCAAGAAAAGTAAGAACCTCACTTGCCTCAAAAGTTATCTTTTCAACGGTACTTCTATCGTTGGGCGTAGTTTGGCTAACGGGTTCTGCGCTTTATTCGCAGCTCTCTGACGGTGTAAAACAGGTAAACCTAGAAACATCACTGGCCGAAGCTCGCTCATCGTTCTTCAATGCGCAGTACCAGTTTCTCTTGGTAAACGGAGCACCAGATTCAATTATTTCCAAGACAGTTCAAGATGTCATCATCTCTTCAACTGCAGTGAGTCTGAATCAAGATAGAAAATCAATCTTCTTAAGCAGGTTTGAGGAATTCAATCGGGTGAAAAGCGCAGGTGTTGCGCCCGATTACAGCACCGCTACAGATGAGTTGCTTGTCTCCTCCTTTCCCGCAGAATTAAGAAAGCGCGTTCGCTCCAGTGATTTAGTCGAATACCAATACACGACTGTGAAATATGACAATCGCTCAGATGCCAACGTTTTGATCGCTGGACGTAGAATCGCGATCCCAGAATCCGGAAATTATGAGATGTACTTGGTTTACTCACTAACCAACCAGAACACCACCCTTTCGCTTATCAAGAGCTCACTCTTACTTACCGGTTTCGCTCTTCTATTTCTCATTGCCTTGATTACTTGGCTGGTAGTACGCCAAGTTGTTCGTCCGGTTCGAGAAGCAGCGCGTATCGCCCAACAATTTACTCAAGGAGAATTCTCACAACGCATGAAAGTTGAGAGTTCCGATGAAATTGCAACGCTTGGAACTGCATTTAACGAGATGGCGCTATCCCTTGAATCGCAGATCACTCGTCTGGAAAATCTCTCCAGGGTTCAACAGCGATTCGTCTCTGATGTTTCACACGAACTTCGAACCCCATTAACTACGTTACGTATGGCTGCAGAAGTTATTTATGGGGCAAAGGCGGGTTTTGATCCAACTATTTCAAGGAGTTCTGAACTCCTAGTCGCCCAGCTCGATCGCTTTGAAAGACTTCTCGAAGATCTACTTGAAGTCAGCCGATTCGATGCTGAAGTGGCTGTTCTGGAACCTGTTGAATTCGATTTAGTACGTTTGATCGAACGTTGCATTGAAGATGTTCGCGCGAATGCGCAAGATCATCCGATATCCATTGATATTGACCATGAAACTGAATATGTGATGATCAAGGCTGATATACGAAGAGTTGAGCGAATAATGCGCAATCTTCTCTCAAACGCATTAGACCACGCAGATGAAAAGCCGATATTGGTTTCTGTAGTAGCAACTGAAACTGAGGTAGGAATTGGAGTACGTGATTACGGATCAGGGATGGATCAATCATCACTCTCACGCGTATTCGATCGATTCTGGCGCGCAGATCCTTCACGTGCCCGCGTGCGGGGTGGCACAGGGTTAGGACTTTCCATCGCACTTGAAGATGCCCGTCTGCATAACGGTGAGCTAGATGCATGGGGATCACCTGGGCACGGGGCACACTTTGTCTTAACCCTGCCTATCGTCGCTGGAAATCAAATTTCGGGACGCCCAATTAAGCCACAACCGAAAGATTATCCTCAGCCAATTTAATTTCAGTAAATTCTCGTAAAGCTTTTCCCGAGAATTGCCCGATGTTTTCCCTATCAGAAATTCTCTTTCCATCACGATGCATTGGTTGTTCAAGGCTAGGCATCTCCATTTGTTCGGATTGTCGTTCCCAATGGCATCCACATATCTACAAACGCGAAGTCTCAATTTTTGGCCACAGCTACCCAGTACTTTCAGCAATTCAATATTCTCCAATTGCCTCGCGAGTTTTGCTTAGCGCAAAAGAATCACAAATAGCGGCAGCCGATAATTTGATCAAAACTGGTATAAAACATTCATTGCAAATTTTTCTAAACCAATACGGAACCGGAACTCTCATATCGGTTCCATCGCGAAAGTCAGCGACGCGAAAGAGAGGACGAGATTTTCTTGAGGAGATAACCTCAGATTTGGCTACTGATATGAAATTGGCCGCGGCATCGCCACTTTCTCACCAACGTAAAGTCAGAGATCAATCACAGTTAAATACTGCGCAACGCGCACTCAATGTTGCAGAGGCCTTCGCAGTCTCCTCACAGTTTGCCGCCCTCGCGGCACAAGGGAATAACGCCCCCAAGATAATTGTTATTGATGATCTGATAACCACAGGGGCGACCCTGTCCGAGGCCATCCGGGCCTTATCTACCGCAGGATTTACCGTACTTGGCGCGGTAACTAGTTGTACGGCAAAACCCCTACGATAAGGGGGCTAGATTTGATGGAGAACGTACGAAAGGGTCGTGAATGGCAAAGATTGTTGACCGCATCATGCGCGCCGGCGAAGGAAAGATTCTTCGCGAGCTAAGCAAGGTTGTCGATCAAGTAAACGCCCTCGAGCCTGCGATCGTCGCACTTTCCGATGAAGCCCTTCGCGCCAAGACGACAGAATTCAAATCTCGTTTCGCAGCCGGAACCTCTTTGGATGATTTACTTCCTGAAGCCTTTGCAGTTGTTCGCGAAGCCGCCAAGCGCACCTTGGGTCAACGCCATTACGACGTTCAGATAATGGGTGGCGCAGCGTTGCATCGTGGAAATATCGCTGAAATGCGCACCGGTGAAGGTAAAACCCTAGTTGCAACTCTGCCATCATATTTAAATGCTCTTGCAGGGCGCGGTGTTCACGTTGTTACCGTCAATGATTATCTGGCAGAGCGCGATAGCGAATGGATGGGCCGCATCCACCGTTTCCTAGGTTTAACAGTCGGCGTGATCGTCAACAGCATGACTCCGGCTGAACGCCGTGCGGCATATAACTCAGATATTACCTACGGAACCAATAACGAATTTGGTTTCGATTACCTGCGCGACAATATGGCTTGGTCGCTAGATGATTGCGTTCAGCGCGATCACTTCTTTGCAGTAGTTGATGAAGTTGACTCAATTCTCATTGATGAGGCGCGTACTCCGCTAATCATCAGCGGACCCGCCGATAAGGCAACGAAGTGGTACGTCGAGTTTGCCAATATCGCCGACAAACTCCAGCGTGATACTCACTATGAAGTAGATGAGAAGAAGAAGACCATCGGTATTCTCGAAGATGGCGTAACCAAGGTAGAAGAACTTCTCAAAATTGAGAACCTATATGAGGCCGCAAACACAACTCTTATCGGATATCTAAATAACTCGGTTCGCGCCAAAGAGCTCTTTAAGCGCGATAAAGATTATGTAGTCATGAACGGTGAGCTTTTGATTGTCGATGAGCACACTGGCCGCATGTTGGCGGGCCGCCGCTATAGCGAAGGTCTACATCAAGCGTTAGAAGCGAAAGAACGTATTGATATCAAGGATGAGAACCAGACTCTGGCAACCATTACCTTGCAGAACTATTTCCGCCTCTACGAAACCATCTCAGGTATGACTGGTACGGCGATGACTGAAGCATCTGAATTCCATCAGATCTACAAGCTAGGTGTGGTTCCAATCCCAACCAATCGCCCGATGCAACGTATTGATCAAGCAGATTTGGTTTACAAGACCGAGCTCGGAAAATTTATTGCAGTTACCCAAGATATTGTGGAACGTCATCGCAAAGGCCAGCCAGTTCTCGTCGGTACAGTTTCAGTTGAAAAATCTGAAGAGCTATCGGCGCTCTTAAAGAAATCTGGTATTCCTCACGAGGTACTAAACGCCAAGCACCACGAGCGCGAAGCATCAATCATCGCTCGCGCAGGTGTTCGCGGCGCAGTAACAGTTGCCACAAATATGGCTGGCCGCGGAACCGACATCATGCTTGGTGGAAACCCTGAGTTCATGGCTGACTTCGAACTACAACGTCGCGGCTTATCGCCAGTAGATAACCCAATCGAATACGAAGCTGCTTGGCCAGAAGAAATTGCAAAACAGAAAGCCGCTGTTGCAAAGGGACATGAGGAAGTTATCTCACTCGGCGGACTTTATGTACTAGGCACCGAGCGCCACGAATCACGTCGTATCGATAACCAGTTACGTGGACGTTCTGGACGTCAAGGGGATCCCGGCGAATCACGTTTCTATCTATCGCTACAAGATGAGTTAATGCGCCGCTTTAACTCAGCCCTTGTCGAACGCTTCTTATCAGCTGCTGGACTTCCTGATGACGCTCCAATCGAATCCAAGATGGTCAGTAATGCGATTCGCTCAGCACAGACTCAAGTAGAAGCACAGAACTTTGAGATCCGTAAGAATGTTCTTAAATATGACGATGTCATGAACCGTCAACGTGAAGTTATCTACGGAGAGCGTCGCCTAGTTCTTGAAGGCGAAGATATTTCACAGCAGGTGCAGACATTCCTAGCTGACACCTTGGTCGCTTATGTAAACGCGGAAACTGCTGAAGGATATGGCGAAGATTGGGATCTCGATCGCCTCTGGCAAGCTCTGAAGTTGATCTATCCAATTGGATTTACACCTGAAGAACTCACTGCAAAAGTTGGATCACGTGCAGCGCTTGATTCTGAATATTTAGCCAATGAAATCTTAGAAGATGCCACGGCGGCATATGTAAAGCGGCAGAGCGACCTCGGTGAGGGTGTGCTGCGCGAGCTAGAACGTAAAGTTTTGCTCTCTGTACTTGATCGTAAATGGCGCGAACACCTTTATGAGATGGATTACTTGCAAGAAGGAATTGGCTTACGTGCCATGGCACAACGTGATCCACTCGTTGAATACCAACGCGAAGGCTACGAACTCTTCTCTGCGATGATGGATGGAATTAAAGAAGAGCTTGCAAGTTTAGTATTTAACGTTCAAGTCACTGTCGAAGGCGATGGCAGCCAAGTTAAAGCTGCGGGAATTTCAGAGAAACCAGCCGATAGCCCAGCGCTTCAGTACACAGCAGCAGATGAATCTGGTGTTTCTACAAAAGGTGAGATATCACGAAACGCGCAATGCCCATGTGGTTCCGGAAAGAAGTTCAAACGCTGCCACGGTGCTGCTTAAAGCAAACGAAGTTCGGTACATAACCAACGTTTATCCACGCCCTCAAAGCGGATAACCATCGCTCTTAACCGATCGCCATATCTAACGGTTACCGTGGATTCGCATATTCCATCGAGCGGTTCACTTTGGTGAATCGTTCTAATCCGTCCGATCTCCTTCTGACTTCCCACTTGTTTAAGTAGCTGCATATAAATATGGCGATGGCAGCGCGAGATCAACTGCGCAGGTTGGCGTCGTCCAGCCCAAATCTCTACGACGCTAACTGCAAATTTCATCGTCCAGGTATGAAGATCCGGAAGCTCATGAGCAGATGTTGGTATCGGTTCAAAACCAGGTTCGTACTCTTCTCCAAAATTTGTGGGTACTAGATAAAGTTTGGCGCGCTGTTCAGGTAAAGGTTCGAACTTTCTCTTTTCAGCAAGCTCAGCGAGTGAATAAAGATCTAATTGTGGATGGGTCCAGAGCGCCGGATCTTCACTACTTGAAATTAAGCGGAGTTCTCGCTTCTGGCCGAAGTATTCTTGTTGTGTAGTCATCCGCGCAGAATTACTGCAGATTAGTGGTTATTCGTCCTCAGAAAGTATTAACTTTCCTCATCCGAAAGTATGACTGTGGATTAGGCGCTGCACCTAAGTCAGGTATGCCATTTAGTACGCGGCTATGGATAATGAAAGAAAAGCTGCTCAAACTAGATTTATCGTAGCCGTATCGCTCTTTGCCGCCGCCATCATCTCCGCGCTTGCTCTTACCGCCCTTGGCAATCGCACCGAAAGCTATTGGGTTGCCAAGACCGCACTTGCTCCTGGGGCAGAGATAACCCAAGAAGATATCTCGGAGGTAAAAATTGCTTTGGGTGATAGCGCCTCAAAATACATTTCAAGTGAGATCTCTCTAGTAGGAAGTTATTTAACGAGAGCGCAAGGTGCCGGCGAATTAATCTCAATTAACGAGGTAAATGACTCTCCACCATCAATGCGCGCACAGCAGGTTCCAATCTCTGTTCGAAGTTCCGATCTACCAATTGATCTGGCAATTGGTGAACCAGTTAGCGTCTATTGGGTACCCGAAGCAACGATGGGAGCGAGCCAATCAGGAACCCCCGAAGTAGTTGTCAATGGTGCCTACATTCGTTCTATCGATCGTAAATCCGCAAATTTCTCTTCCGAAGTGGCGCTTACCATCTCCCTCTTTGATTCGCAGGTGATTGAACTTTTAAATTCAACTATCAACGGCCGATTAGTTATTGTTCGAGCAGTTGGATAGCAGATTGGATCCGCTAGAAGTCCCAACCGTGATAACCGCAATATCAGATCCAGAATTTGAAGGTTTAGTCTCGGGCGCGCTCTTTCAGCACGGTTGGAACGTGGGCGCCAGAGCGATGGATATCTCTGAATTACTGCAAGCAGTCGGAAAAGAGGTAAACCAGAATTTACTCATCATTTATTCAACAGATTTTCCAGGGTTAAGCGCTGAATTGCTCCATGAGTTAACTAAAAAAAGCGCAACCGTTTTCGGCTTCGTTGATGAGTTTGGTAGCGAACGTGGGCTTATTAACGTTTCACCACGGCCGAAATCTCCAGATGAACTCGTGTTGTTAATACTTGGAAATATAAGAAATCCAAAAGGTCGCACACCATTGATTCATGCTAGCTTGCCATGTAACTCCCATGTGGTGGCAATCGGTGGGGTGCGCCACGCAACTGGTGTTACAACCGTTGCAATAAACATTGCCCAAGAAATTGCGCTACTTGGTGCGCGCGTACTATTAATCGACGCAAACTTTCAGTCTCCTGCCCTTGCAACGCTATTGGATATCCGACTCTTATCGGATGACCCAACTTGGCGAGAGATTTCATCCAACCTTTCAGTCATGGAGTTAAGTAAGGAGAAGACTTTAAACTTTGCATCTTTGATGCAAAGAGCTGGAGAGGAGTTTGATCAAATCATCATCGACCTAGGCTCTTTAAACAATCTTGCAAATGATCTATCAGATCGTCGTTGGGTATCTCAGATAAAGATTTGGTGTTGTCGAAATGCAGATGCACTTTGTGCCATTACAAACTTTGAACTTGTAAGCCTGAAATCCGCTGAAGAATTTATGACAAGTTTTCCAAAGCTCTCACTGCGTTCAAAATTCCATATCTTGCAAATTGCGACAAAAGAGAGAGATCGCAGCAACCCGAAGATTCCGGCTCTAACTGGTTTGGTTGGCACAAGAAAATGGAATATTCCGTGGGATTGGCGAACTTGCCAAATGGCTATTAGGCAACGATCTACCTTGGCAGAGGTTGCAGAGCGCTCGGCTCTACGTAAGGAGATTGCTCAAATCGCCCAGGCTTTTGTGCACACGAACCCCAAGTAAGGTGCAACCAAAAACTCTTATACCCTTGGCGGCATGCGTGGGTATCTTCCGGTAACAGTCGATGAGATCGCCACATTCCTGGCTACTCAATCCATGGAATGTGGGCCGCTCTATGCCCCAACAATTAAATTCCTGACTGCAAATAACGAGATGGATGAAGAAGAAGGCGAATTTCTTCTCTCAATGTTGGCCGCAGATGAAGCTCTGGAAATGCGTGAGCGCCCCGATGAATTGGGATTTATTCTGGCTCTTGAAGTATCTGACCTGGAAATATCAGAGCATGGCGAAAATTTTATACTTTTAAAGGACGCTGCAAAATGGGAGAGTGTGCAGTGTGCTTTTTCAGTATCTCCCGATGGGGAAGAGCTAACTTGGTTTGCAACTCAAGAAATCGCTCCTTCTCTTGAACAATGGCTGACTGGAAGATAAGCCATGCCTAAACTCGCCGAGTTATTACGTGATCGAAGTTCGCTATCAGATGCGCAGATAAGACGAATCCGTGAACTAACAACAGATTGGCAATTACTAGCAGACCTATCTTTCGCTGATCTAGTGCTTTGGGTTCCACTACGCAAAGACTTTAAATCCTGGCCATCTGGTTATGTTGCAGTTGCACATATTCGTCCCACGACCGCAGCCACTATTTTTACGCAAGATTTAATCGGTGAAGAGATCACCTGGGGCGCTCGCCCTAGAATTGACCAAGCCTTATCAGGTGCCGAAATTATTCGTGACGCCGAGCCTGAAAAATTTGGTGATATCTACGTCAAGGAAGAGACGATTCCAGTTATCTTGGATGAACAAGTAATTGCCATCATCTCCCGCCATCGCAATGCTGAGTTAATGCGCCAACCAAGTCGCCTAGAATTAAATTATCGAGAGGTCGCCCACAACGTTTACCGAATGGTGGCAGAAGGGGCTTTCCCGTATACCGAACATAGAGAGATCTTTGATCCAGCTGTGCGAGTTGGCGATGGCTTAATCCGTCTTGATATTAATGGCGCAATTATCTACGCCAGCCCCAATGCGAAATCTGCATTTAGCCGCATGGGTTGGGCTGGTGAACTTGAAGGAAAAAATCTTGGAGAAGTTGCTCGCAGAGTCTCTCTGGTAAAACTTGATGCCCACGAAGAAGCGATAGAAGTTGGGTTAAGTGGAAAAGCGCTGCGCAGAGTTGAAATCGAGAACACTGGCGGCACTGTAGATCTATTGGCGCTGCCACTTTTGGCCGGCGGAGATCGAATCGGAGCGATTGTTCTTCTTCAAAATGTAACTGAACTTCGCCGTCGTGAACGCGAACTTGTTACCAAAGATGCAACTATCCGTGAGATTCACCATCGAGTTAAGAACAACTTGCAAACGGTATCGGCGCTACTTCGCCTACAGTCGCGACGAATTGAAGACCCTTCTGCAAGTGCGGCGCTTAATGAAGCGGTCCGCCGTATCGCCTCCATTGCGCTAGTCCACGAAACGCTATCTAGTAGCGCAGAAGCCTCGGTTGCATTTGACGATGTTTTAAATCGCCTAGTCTCGCATGCGTTAGATTTAAGTCCGCGTATGGGCGAGTTACAGATTTCGCGCAGCGGGGAGCTTGGCGCGCTAGATCCACGGATCGCTACACCGCTCTCCCTTGTCGTTACCGAGTTAATCCATAACGCGCTGGAGCATGGACTTGCTGAATCTGGAAATCACTTAACCATCAGCGTCGTACGAAACGAAGGCGATGCGCAGATAACTATCTATGATGATGGAGTCGGACTACCCGAAGGATTTTCACTCGCGCAATCTTCAAATCTTGGCTTACAGATTGTCCGCACCTTAACCGAGAACGAACTTCGCGGAAATATCGATTTGGTAAGAACACCTACTGGTACTGAAGCGCGATTAACTTTCCCGATTTAACAGGCCAGAAATTAATTGGAGTTGTTCTGCTCCATCATGCGAGCGCGATTACGGGCAGCGCGACGCTTAAGTGCGCGACGTTCATCTTCAGATAGCCCGCCCCAAACTCCGGCATCTTGTCCGCTTTCTAACGCCCATGCCAAGCAGGCATCCTTGACGATGCAACGGTTGCAAACTTTCTTCGCTTCCTCAATTTGGGTTAGCGCCGGGCCAGTGTTTCCAACAGGGAAGAAGAGCTCTGGATCTTCGTCGCGGCATGCCGATTGATGTCGCCAATCCATGAGTCAACTCCTCTAGATAATGATCGAAAGTTAAAACGCGTTGAGTTATTTCATTACGCGTAAGTAGACAATTCTCCCTGTTACTTGGTTGATAAACAAGGATGAACGGAGAGAGATTTAGTAAAGAGGAGGTGATTTAGGTCGCGTGCCCCCGACAGGATTCGAACCTGTGCACCCGCCTCCGGAGGGCGGTGCTCTATCCCCTGAGCTACGGGGGCGCAGGTAGGTCAAGGTTACCTAACTGAGCAGGATTGGCCATCTCCTGAAAGAATGCGCGCTATGGAAAAGGCATATTTTGCAACAGGCTGTTTCTGGGGCGCGCAGCGGCGCTTCTGGAAAATTGATGGAGTTGTTAACACCAGCGTTGGATATATGGGTGGCACAACTGCAAATCCAAGCTATGAACAAGTCTGCACGGGTACTACCGGTCATGCCGAAATGGTCTGCGTTGAATTTGATCCTGCAGTTGTCTCATATCGCAGATTGCTTGAAGAGTTCTGGACCATGCATGATCCAACTTCGCTAAATGCCCAAGGTGGCGATATCGGAACTCAATATCGCAGCGCGATCTACACAACGACGCCAGAACAAATGGCGCAAGCGCTCGCAACTCGCGACCTATACCAAGGCGCCCTGAACGCCGATGGCATCGGCCCAATCGTCTCTGAAATCTTGGATGCAACTGGCATCGCATATTACTTGGCCGAGGAGTACCACCAGAAGTACTTAGCCAAGAATCCAAATGGTTATGACTGCCATTCCAGTACTGGCACAGCATTTCCCCAAGGAGCAAATATCTAATGGCTAAGAAGGTAGAAGTTAACGAGGCTGAACTAAAAGCCAAACTAGACCCGTTGTCATATGAAGTTTTGCGCAATGGCGCGACAGAGCGGCCATTTACTGGTGAATACACCGATTCTGAAACAGTTGGTATTTATCGTTGCAAAGCCTGCAACGCCGAACTCTTTCGCTCCGAAACTAAATTTCATTCAGGTTGTGGCTGGCCATCTTTCTACGCGCCAACTGCAGATGATGCAGTTGTATTGATCGAAGATCGCTCGCTAGCGCCACGTATCCGTACTGAAGTTCGTTGCGCTTCATGTGATTCGCATTTGGGGCATGTCTTTGAAGGTGAAGGTTTCGATGTGCCAACCGATCAGCGTTGGTGCATCAATTCAGTGTCAATGATTTTAGAAGCGAAGTAACTTCACTTCTCTAGCGCTCTCCAGCAATACCAGGCAACCACACTTCGGTAAGGGCTAAATTTTCTGCCTTTTTTATCTAACTCTGCTGGGGTGATCTCTTCTTTTAGCTTATAGATCTTCTCGTAGCCACGACGTACGCCGAGATCGCCCGTTGGCCAGATATTTAACCTTCCTAATTGATGCATCATAAACATATCTACTGTCCACGGTCCGATGCCCCAGAGCGAAGTTAGCTGCTTTGCAATCTCGGCATCGCTTTCAACTTTGTGTAGATCATTTATCGGAATTCGCTTGGAATGTGCGGCCTCGGCCAACCCTTGGATAGTCTTAAATTTTGCTCCGGATACTCCGGCCTGGCGCATCTGCCCTTCGCTAATCTTCAAGACTCGCTTGGGATTTATCTCACCTTTTGCCAGTTCAACAACGCGCGCATGAATTGTGTCGGCTGCTTTGACGGCAAGTTGTTGCGAGATCACAGATTCAACGAGTGATTCAAAGTGCGTAATTGGTTTGGAGTTACTTCCGATCGTGCACAGCGGGTGGGCGGCGATAACTTTTGCTAACCGCTTATCTCGCGAAGAAAGTTCTGCCACTGCAGCGCGCATAACCTGCTCAGTAATTAGCGGTTTCGCCTTTTTCACGCGCGGTGCTCCAATTTTCGGTAAAGGGTATGCGCAGGGTATCTCTGCGCACGCTCAGCCCTTGCAACTTACAGGTTCTTTGCCGTACTTTTACATTTCTTGCAGGCCACTTGCAGGAATTGCAGTTTAGGTGCGAACAATGAAAGGGGGAGCCATGGCTGGGATTAAAGAGATCGCCGAAGAAGCCGGCGTTTCAACGGCAACTGTCTCGCGCGCACTTCGTGGCTTCCACCATGTAAACGATGCAACTCGCGCCAAGATCGTTGCAGCGGCAGAGAAACTTAACTATCCGCTTTCGCCAGCAACAAAGCGCACCCCGATCGGTCGCACAAATAGCATCGGCATCGTCGCACCATATATTTCGCGGTGGTATTTCGCGCAAGTAATTAGCGGCGCCGAACAAGCCTTACGTGAAGCTGGCTTTGACTTGCTTCTCTATAACTTCAGCCAGATGAAAGGCCGCGAACGTCTCTTCCAACACCAACTCTTAAAGGGGCGCGTGGATGCGCTAATCGTGATCAGCCTTCCTCCAACTGAAGAAGAGTTTGATTCCATGCTCAACTTGGGCATCCCGGTTTCTCTAGTTGGTATGCACCACAAGAACTGTTCTAGCGTTGCAATTGATGACGTTGCAGCAGCCCGCACCGCAACGCAGCATTTAGTAAATCAAGGCCATACCAAAATTGGTCTAATGTCCGGTCATCCTGATGATCCATTTAATTTCAGCGTGCCGCAAGATCGCCGCAAGGGATTTATGCAAGCGCTGCGGGAGAGTGGAATCGAATGGGTGGCATCTCGTGAAGTACATGGTGATTTCACTATGAATACGGCATCGCGCGCGATGGATGATCTTCTCGCCCGTCCAAATCGCCCCACCGCAATTTTCTGCGAATCAGATGAGATGGCTTTTGGCGCAATGCAAGCAGCGCGTCGCCACGGGTTAAAAGTTCCTGACGATATTTCAATTATCGGTTTTGATGGCCACGAAATGGCGGAGTACACCGATCTGACTACTATCGAACAACCAGTGCAACTCATGGGTGAGATGGCTGCATGGTCGATCATGGAACGTTTGCGTAAACCAAATGCAGAACCTCATTCGCTTGTACTGCCAACGACGTTGGTTGTAAGAAATTCAACGCGCCGCCTTTCGCCAAACGAGTGATAACTGGCATACTCGCGTATATGAGCGATCGCCAGATTTCAGTCCCATCTCTTGCCGAGCTACAAACGCACCGCAGCGAAAAATGGCGCGCCTTTCCTCATGAGATTCTCCCTTTGCCCGTGGCAGAGATGGATTTCCCGGTTGCCCAACCAATTCGCGATGCGATCACCCAGATGGTTGATAAATCCGATCTCGGATACCTAGGTTCAATCCCAGAAATGGGAAGTTCGTTTGCCGGGTTTGCTAAACGTCGCTGGAATTGGGAAGTTGAACCAAGTTATGTTCGCATCGCAACCGATGTCGGTGTCGCAGTAGTTGAACTATTGCGCGTCTTTGCAAATCCCGGTGACAAAGTCCTAATCAGTTCTCCGGTTTATCAAAATTTCTACACTTGGATTCGTGAGACAAAAGTGGAGATGATCGATGTTCCTTTTAAACCAGATGCAAGCGCCAGCGATGGCACTGGTTGGAGCCATGATTGGGAGGGAATCGAGAAGGCCTATCAAAGTAGCATAAAAGTCCACCTTCTCTGCAGCCCACATAATCCACTGGGCAAGGTTTACACAAAAGAAGATTTACAGCGCATAATCGCGCTAGCCAAGAAGAATAATGTGATTGTCCTCTCCGATGAGATTCACGCACCCTTAACTTTTAAAGAGCAACCTTTTATCCCATTCCTAGCTCTCGGAAGCGATGCTGCCGAAGTTGGTGTGTGTATTACCGCAGCCAGCAAAGGTTGGAATATCGCTGGCCTTAAGTGCGCAATTATTGTTTCGCAGAGCCCAAAGATGCACGAAAAGTTAAACGCCCTAGCTCCTGCAATGCACTATCGCGCCTCACTTATCGGCGCCTTTGCAACCGTGGCCGCTTTTGAAAAAGGGGATGATTGGTTAGATTCTGCTATAACGCTTCTTGACGAGAATCGAAATCTGGTTGCCAACTTGATTTCATCTCGTATTCCAGCAATCGGTTACCACCTTCCACATTGTTCATACCTAGCCTGGCTTGACCTAAGCCAGTTAGGCCTTGGAGATGATCCATGCACAGCGCTGGTAGAGCGAGCCAAAGTTGCCTTTAACCCGGGCCATATTTATGGCGCTCTCGGAAAAGATTATGCTCGCCTCAACTTTGCAACTAGCCCTGCAATTATTACCGAAGCATTTGACCGTATCGCTAGCGCACTTTAAGAGCGGCTATGTCTCTTGATTCGAAATACGATGCCATCGTTGTCGGTGGTGGCCATAACGGGCTAGTCGCTGCGACCTACCTTGCCAAGGCCGGCAAAAAGGTACTTTTACTTGAAGGCGCTGCCGAACTCGGTGGCGCGACTACTAGCGTGCGCCCCTTCCCAGAATATGACGCTCGTCTATCGCGATATTCATACCTAGTTTCACTGCTTCCAGATCAAATCGTCGCAGATCTCGGGATTAACTTTAAAACTTTGGAGCGCTCTATCGCTTCCTACACTCCTTATATAAAGGGCGGTCAGCACGCTGGGCTTTTGATCTCTCAGAACTGGGACGAGCGCACCGCTTCAAATTTCCAAGAGTTAACCGGAAACGACGCTGAAGGAAAAGCGTGGCAAAAGTTTTACAACGAGATCGCCGAACTAGCAGTGCGGATAGCGCCAACAATGCTGCAACCGCTAAAGACATCTGCAGAGCTAAAGTCAGAGATCGGGCTAACTGAAACTTGGAACTATTTAATGGAACGCCCTATTGGCCAAGTAATTGAAGAGAGATTTAGCGACGACATTGTTCGTGGCGTTGTTTTAACTGATGCGTTAATTGGAACTTTTGTTTCAGCCGATGATTTGCAAGCCAATCGCTGTTTTCTCTACCACCTCATCGGAAACGGCACCGGTCAATGGCGCGTTCCGCAAGGTGGAATGGGCGCCTTGGTCATTGAACTAAATCGCGTTGCGCTAGCAAATGGCGTGGAGATTAATTTGAATTCGCGGGTAACAGCAGTTGACTCTGATCAAAACGGAGTTGCTGTAACAACTGCAACTGGTAAGAAATTTGTGGCAAAAGATCTCTTATTCGCTGGCGCACCTCAAACGCTCGCCAAACTTCGTGGCCTACCTGCGCCTGAATCTCTCGAAGGTTCACAGATGAAGATCAATATGTTGCTCTCGAGGCTGCCTAAGCTCAAATCAGGGGTTGATCCTAAGTTGGCATTTGCCGGGACATTCCACATCAATGAAAGTTATTCGCAGTTAGAAACGGCATATCAAAGTGCGCGCTCTGGTGATATTCCTGGCGATCTTCCACTTGAGATGTACTGCCACACCTTAACTGATCCAACAATTCTCTCTCCTGAGTTAAGTGAAAAAGGTTTTCATACGCTAACCCTCTTCGGCTTACACACCCCGGCGGCGTTATTTGATAGCGATCCGCAAACAGCGAAAAACGCTGCCAAGAAGGCGGCGATCGCAAGCCTCAACCAATATCTAGAAGAACCAATCGAATCCGTACTTGCAGTTTGTAAAGATGGATCACTGGCAATTGAAGCGAAGTCACCGTTGGATCTAGAAAGCGATCTAGGGCTTCCTCGTGGAAACATCTTCCATCGCGATTTAGATTTCCCATTTATCGACGGCACCGAGTCGGCTGCACTCAAGTGGGGATCTGAAACTTCTGAGAAACATATCTTTTTGGCCGGCGCTGGCGCACGTCGTGGCGGTGGCGTAAGCGGTATCGCCGGACATAACGCTGCGATGGCAGCGCTGGCAAACGATTAGGCTAAGCACATGACTTTAGATAAAAACCTAAGCCCCGAGACAATTGCGGTATCGGCAGGACGTCCACCTTTTGGTCCAGATAGCGCACTGAATCCACCAATCTCACTCAACTCAACTTTCGTTGCCGGTGGTGCAGTTGGGTATGGTCGTTACGGAAATGAAACTTGGCTCGCACTAGAAGAAGCGATTGGCGCTCTCGAAGGTGGCCGAACTCTTGCATACTCTTCAGGCATGGCTGCGGTTACTGCGGTTTTTTCTACACTCCCAGTTGGCGCAAAAGTGGTTGCATCAAACCAAGGTTATTCCGGAGTTATGACGTTGCTTGGTAATTACTCTGCGGCCAATCGCTTACAGGTTTGCTTTGTATCCATTACCGATACGCAACAAGTCATTGCAGAACTAGATGGCGCGACTCTGCTCTGGATTGAATCTCCAACTAATCCAGGTTTGGAAGTTGCAGATCTACCTGCACTTATTAAAGCGGCGAAAGACAAAGGTGTAACAGTTGCTGTAGATAACACTTTTGCAACAGCGCTGAGCCAAAAACCGCTCGCGATGGGCGCCGATATAGTTATGAATTCAGTAACTAAGTATTTGGCGGGACATAGCGATGTACTTCTTGGATCGCTAAGCACAGCAGACCCAGTTCACTTTAAAAATATTGAAGATGCCCGTAAATTTAACGGCTCTATTCCTGGGCCATTTGAAGCATTTCTAGCGCTCCGCGGAATTCGCACATTCCCACTTCGTTTTCAGAAATCATCTGAGAGCGCAATGGAACTAGCTAAGCGCTTAAGCGGACATCCACTAGTTTCAAGAGTTCGTTATCCGGGTCTGCCTAGTGATTCAGAACATGAAAAGGCAAAGGCATTTATGAAAGGCTTCGGAGCGATCGTCTCATTTGAATTTGCGGGTACTGGCGCACAGGCCGATAAAGTTTGTGAGTCTTCAAAGCTGGTTACATATGCGACCAGCCTTGGCGGAGTTGAATCACTTTGGGAGCGCCGCCGCCGCTGGCCTATTGAAAGCCAGAGCGTCCCGGAGTCGCTGATACGACTATCGGTGGGAATCGAAAACGTTGATGACCTTTGGGCCGATATCGATGCGGCGTTGCACGCTGCTAAATAGAGAAATCCGTACCTAAAGAGAGTATTTTTAAGCCATGAAAGCTTTCCGAAGAATATTGGCGCTCTTTGCCATACTCGCGGTCTCCTTTCGCGCCGTCGTAACTTTCTTATCTTGGGCACAGCGACAAGATGATGCACCAGCAGATGCCTGGATCGATGAAGATGACGACGAATATGAGGATGCATAAGTGGCGCAAGCCGATTACATACCTGGTACCTGCAACATTGGTGGCAGTGAAGTTAACCGTCGTCGTATGGTTGCGCTGATCGGATTGATTATCACCTTATCCTCGCTGGCAACTTCGATCACCAATGATGCATCCAGACAAGCACGTTTGGGAATTTTTATCCCCGCGCTAGTCATGAGCGTTGGTTGGGTGCAATCAAGAAAGAAGTTCTGCCTTGCCTATGGATTTGCTGGAACATTTAACTTTGGAAAGTTAGGTGCGATCTCTCGTGTTTCAGATCCTGTGGCGCGTGCAGCCGATAGAAAAACTGCCATAAAGATCTTCGCACAAAGCGCGCTTTACGCAGGCTTAGTTACCGCTGCGGTAGTAGCGCTACCTCTTTAAAAACTCTTCTCAACAATCCCGTACCCCTTTCCAAGCCTTTGATTTAGTGCCATTGTTGGAACACACAGTTGATCTCTAGGGAGAGAATATGAAAATTGTTATTCACGCCCGCCATGCCGAGCTAGCTGAAGACTTCCGCCAGATAGCCGAAGAGAAGCTAATCAGTATGGAACGTTTTAGTGTAGTTATAGATCGAGTTGAAGTAGAGATATTGCATGAACAAAATCCTAGACAAGGTAAACACTCACACCGAGTCATATTGACATCGCATGGATCTGGGCCGTTGATGCGAGCCGAAGCTGCAGAATTTAACGATGTTGCGGCATTTGACGCCGCTATTAAAAACTTTGAACTACAAATACGTAAACATCACGAGCGGTCAAAATCTCATAACCGCGAAACTTTAAGGAATAAACCGTTAGCGGTCAACGATTAGTTGGCTGACGGGGTAGAAGAGTTCTGTGGCCGAGGTTTATTGGCTTTCTCTTCCTTTATTGGCTTTGCTGGTGGAGTCGGCTGTACGGGAGGAAGTCCGAGCGCTTCTATCGCCGCATCTCTAATGGAAGTCGCTGTAATAATCGCAACTTGTTTATTAGAAACCGCCTGACGCTTCTGAAGTTGAGTTTGACCTGGCGCACTTAGCGCTTTGGCATCGGATAAAGCCTTTTCTACTGAATCTTTGAAAACTTTATTTATCGCGCGACGCTTCTCTTCATAGGTCTTAATCGCCTCAAGATAAGTTTTCTGATCTTCTCGGAATTTATCCATGGCTGCTTTATAGGAAGACCCCGCCTCGCTTGCCGGTGCAGGTGGCTGTGGGCCGCTCTTTTGATCTGCAAACGAAGATGTTGTAGATGAGATTGCGAAAGCTACAGTCAGCGCAACGACCTTACCTGCAAAGTTACGATTCACGAGAGCCTCTCATTTAAATCCACACTCAATATTTCCTAGGATTTCCTAGGATTTCTTAGGATAAGTATCAAGGTAAAGGTTGTGAAAATTCGGTGAAAACGCCAATTAGCCGCTGATTTGCCTTGGCACCTTGGCTATTTATAAACATCCATGCAAGGCTAACGCTATGGCTGAGATGATTTTGATCGTTGATGACGAAGCCGGCGTACGTGAGCTATTGGGTGATGCCCTTCGCATCGCGGGATTTGAAACCGCTACCGCATCAGATGGCATGTCGGCTCTCACGGCGATCCGAAATAAGAAACCAGATCTTCTGATTATCGATATCAATATGCCTTTAATGGATGGCTTTGAACTAGTCGAAAGGCTGCGTTCTACCGGAGATAACACTCCTGCACTCATGTTAAGTGCTCGCGCAGATCGCGCAGATGTTACGCGTGGCCTAACTCTTGGTGCAGATGATTACGTCACAAAACCCTTTGGGTTAGAAGAACTACTTCTACGCGTGAAAGCAATTTTACGGCGTTCCCAAATTTCAACCTCAATAAATTCAGATCTCACTTGTGGACCAATTAAAATCGATGAGGGAAGCCACTCGGTTACATTTAATGGAGAGTTAATTGATCTATCCCCAACAGAGTTTCGCTTACTCCAAGTATTGATTGAAAATAAGAATCGAGTCTTGAGCAAGAGCTTGCTCCTTGATGAAGTTTGGGGAATCACCTTTGAATCAGAGAGCACTGTCGCCGATACCTACATCTCTTACCTCCGTAAAAAGTTACATAGAGATGGTTTTGAAGGAATAAAGACAGTGCGTGGCGTTGGTTTTGTAATCCAGGAGCCGAAGTAGGAATGAAGCAATCTGGCAGTAAATTCGCGATTATCTCGATCTTCGTAACAACGTTGCTCTCTAGCGTAATTGGTGGCTTTGCAACTTTAGATTCTAGAAATTCAGAGCTAACTAGAATCGATCAAGCGCTAAACACCGTGGTATCGCGCGTCAACACTTATCCCGCTGAAGCGATATCTGCCGCTATTTTAACGGTCGAAGAAGAGAGCCTTGATTTAACGCTAACTCTTGTAACTCAAGAGGGCGTTGAAACAGTAATAAACGAATCACATTTAATTTATCCGGGAATGACTGATCTAAATTTGGTCAGAAAGGGACTGGAAGGTGCGATATCGGTAGAAAGCTCTAGTCCGTATAGATTTCAATCAATCGTAATTCCAGGGGGAGATTATCTAGTTGTAGCAGCCTCCCTTGATCAGTTAAACGAGAACTTCAAATTGAATCTGCGTAATCTTGGTTTATTCACTTTGGCAGCAGATGGCCTAGCGATCTTCTTCTCAATTTTTTTACTTCGTCGCCATAACCGTGGCCTTGATGCACAAGCGCTAGAGCGGATGCAGAAGTTTCTTGGAGATGCCTCACATGAGCTTCGCACGCCGCTGACTGTAATTAAGGGATACAACGAGATGTTAAGCAAGGGACAGTTCTCTGAAGTATCGGATCAAGCAAGAGCCTTTTCTCGGGTTAACTCTGAGATTGAGCGAATGGAGAATCTGATCCATGACCTTCTCCTTCTTGCCGAACTTGGTGAGTCCAAGCCTGTTGACTTTTCAGAGGTAGATTTTGATGAACTAGTACAAGCGCATGTAAATGACTTTAAAGTCTTCAATAAGCAACGAGATGTTAAGACTTCTATTCCTAACGATTGCACCGTTCATGGTTCGCGCGAACATCTCAATCGGCTAATCCAGAACTGCCTTTCAAATATCGTTCGCCATACTCCACCCGGTGCGCCAGTTTCAATTTCACTGCGGACTGCAGGTAAACGCGCTGAGTTGATCATCGAAGATGGTGGCCCTGGACTACCCGAATCCGCATACGGCACCGAGATTAAGGCGATGAATCGCTTTGACCCATCGCGCTCTCGCGATAGCGGAGGATCGGGACTTGGCTTGAGCATCATTGCCGCTATTGTTCAAGAACATAAAGGTGCGCTAAAACTGAGCAAGAGCAAACTTGGCGGGCTTGCTATAGAGATAGAGATTCCGGTTTAACCCGGCACCTTATTTTCGTGAAGTCTTAACTAAGCTCGCGATAGTTGCAACTGCTAAACAGGAAACGATCACAGTCAAACTTTGAGTGATCGTAATGTCAGGAATCTTAAAGCCACCGATCTTATGGATATCGACTGCGTGGAATGCATGGAATAACAATTTGATGCCGATAAAGCCAAGAATTACCGAAAGACCTTTGCCGATATAGACCAGGCGTTGCATAAGCCCACCGATTAAGAAGTACAACTGACGTAGTCCCATCAACGCAAATACGTTGGCGGTTACAACAACGTAGACATTTTCAGTTAGACCAAAAATAGCTGGAATTGAATCAAGGGCAAAGAGAATGTCGGTGGCACCAAGTGCGATCAGCGCGATCGTGAATGGCTTCATTCCCTTGGCGCTCAAATATGAAATTAGGCGACTTTCCTTCTCTTCCTCATCCTTTTCGTGAGAGCTTTCGAGGAATAAATGAACTGCGGTGTAGATAAGGAAGGCGCCGAATAAGAAGAAGATCCATTCAAACTGCTTAATAGCTGCGGCGCCTATTGTGATGGCGATAATGCGGAAGACGAGTGCGATAAGGATTCCGAGAAGCAGCGCAAGTTGCTTGCTCTTCTCCTCGATCTTTAGGCGAGTAAGGATGATTACGAAGACAAAGAGGTTGTCGAAAGAGAGTGAATACTCAGTTAGCCATCCCGCAAAGAACTCTTGCTGCGTCTGAGAATCAGTCCAGGTACCGAGATAGATTCCAAATGCGATTGCTAGCGAAACGTAGAATACGCTCCAGATGCTCGCCTCTTTAAGAGAGGTGTTCTGATTGCGACGTAACACCGCCCAGGTAAAGTCAAAGGCAACAACTATGGCGAGAATTACGGAAGTCAGGATCCATGCGTTCTGAGAAATCATTGGCAGATCGTATTAGAAAGCCAAGTGCGGTATTTTGAATACATGGCAACGACACTCGAAAGCGCGCTCAATGAGGTCGTTCAAACCTTAAAGAACTCGGAGAATTTTGTCCGATTAGTACTTTCAGGTCGCAGACGCAATATGCAGACCCCCAGCGAGCGAATTGATGTAAAGCCAGTTCTAATCAAGAACGAGATTAAGTATCAAGTTTCACAGAGCGATGGTCGCGCCATGACTACTAAGAACTATTCACCCGATGAATTTCTCGCCCTTGGTTTACTAGATGCTGGTTATGCCAACATCCACCTGGAAGAGAAGAGCCAATCTTTATCTATTCGAATCACCAAAAAAGGTGAGGCGTTGATTCACAGGGCTGCCGGAGATTTCCAAGCAGATTTATCTCACGATCGCAATAAATCTAGGTTGCTTGATGCAGCAGACCCATTTCTAATTGAAATTGGTATTTCCGACTCTTCTGGAAAAGTTAAGGCAAGTAAGAGTGATAAATATCTTCAAGTCGAAGAGTTCTTGCGCTTACTGGTGCCTTCGCTAAATTCTGCAATCGAGGCAGGACACATCGCTAAACCTTCACAGAGCAAGCCATTGACGATCGTGGATTTAGGTTGTGGTCACGCCTATCTAACCTTTGCCGCTCATCAATATTTAAGATCGCAAGGAATTCCAGTGAACGTAGTTGGCATTGATGTCAGAGAAAGCGCCCGCATCCGAAATAACGAGATCGCTAAGAAACTTGGAATATCTGACTCGATAACTTTCCGCGCCGAAGAGATTTCTGAGACCACGCTTGAATCCGCAGATGTCGCAATTGCGCTGCATGCTTGCGATAGAGCTACTGATGATGCGCTGGCCTGGTCAGTTAACACAAGCGCCAAGTTAATCTTGGTTGCTCCATGTTGCCATCATGATATTCAGGCACAAATGGTTGACACGCCCGAGCCTTGGTCGCTGCTGACCCGTAATGGAATTATGAAAGAACGTCTAGGTGATCTACTTACAGATGCGCTACGAATGCAGATTTTGAAGTTATCTGGATATCGCGTTGAAGCGATCGAAT
>Ga0214921_10003569_pt1 | contig 23654 bp, 29 predicted proteins | sample LL1505_MetaG_FD_177992 | JGI IMG/M metagenome (GOLD analysis project Ga0214921, IMG submission 177992) | Freshwater microbial communities from Lake Lanier, Atlanta, Georgia, United States - LL-1505 | ecosystem: Environmental > Aquatic > Freshwater > Lake | place: USA: Georgia | collected...
GGCGTAATGGACAAAATTAATGCTCAAAACGTTGTAAAGCCTTAATCCTTACTACCTTTACGGCAAATGAAAGACTATGAATAAAAAAAGTGTTTTTACTGTGGTAAAGGATTAACCAAGAAAAATGGTTTTGTAAATGGCGTTCAACGCTACAAGTGTTCTAATTGTGGTAAACAATTTTTAGGTGGTGAACGCATGAACAATGCTCAACTTTGGGAAGAGTATGTAAAAGGGAAGCAAACTTATTTACAATTATCTATCAAATATAATTGTTCCATTAAAACTATCCAGAGGAGAATTGACAAGCATATTATTACTTTTGAAAACCAATCTCCTCGTGAAGTAATTGTTTTGATGGATACTACTTATTTTGGAAGAAAGTTCGGGTTGATGCTTTTTAAAGACAATATTACTAAAGAAAATCTATTGAAATATTATGTTTATTACGAGTTAAATACTGTTTATAGTGAAGGAATTGAAGAATTAAAAAAGAAAGGATTTACAATTTTAGCTGTTGTTTGCGATGGTCGAAAAGGATTGATTCAATCTTTTGGAAGCATACCAGTTCAGATGTGTCAGTTTCATCAAACTGCCATCATAAGAAGGTATTTGACGAAAAAACCAAAAATGAAAGCTTCACAAGAATTAATGAAAGTGGTTGAATTAATGACAATTACAGATAAAGAATCATTTATTGGAGCTTTAGGTTTATGGTTTAATAAATGGGAGCATTTTTTAAAGGAACGAACTATAAATCCTATTACTAGCAAAAGCACCTACACCCATAAGAAGTTAAGGAGTGCTTATAATAGTTTAAAAAACAACTTAACATGGCTATTTACTTGGTATGATTATTACGAACTGAAAATACCAAATACAACAAATGCAATTGATGGGCATTTCTCAGATTTAAAGAACAAACTACGCAATCATAACGGGTTATCAATGAAGAGAAAAATGAAATTTATTGATGAATTTTTAAAGGTCTAAAGACCTTGAGTTAGGTTTTTTTAGGCATAAGCATCTCTAAAAATATTAAAAAAATAGGGTTTAATTTTAGTTAAACCCTATGACAACATTTTTGTCGATGCAAAAGAATATCCCTGATAGGTTGCTCCTCAGCAGAGCCTATTTCTGTTTTTTCTTTCACAACAAAAATCTGAAATTTTGACATATATATTACATTTTAATAAAAATAAAAAGCATTAATTTTGTCCATTATACCTAATTTACTATAAGAAAATCTATCTGTTCCAACTGCTCTCAAATTGACTTTTGTTAAATTTCCTAATATTGATTCCAATTTATTAAAATCAAATTTTTCAGGTGCTGGTCTTTTACAATTTTGACAAATATTTTTATCTCTTTCAAGAATTTTTTCTCTTTTAGAATTCCATTCTTCGGTACTTAACAATTTTGTATAAGGAATAAATGAACCTTCTTTATAATCTTTTAATAAATCATTATAATTAATCATCGCTTAAATTTAAAACAACCTCATCTCCAATTCACTATACAGAAACTTACTTCTTACTTCTTCAACATTGGTGTCTGCTCCTTTGGTAGTTATAAGTTTTGAGATCGTATAGGCTTCCATTAAAGTTTCATCGTATGGTGTTGATAAAGAAAGTATATCATTTTGAGTAAGTAAATCATCTAACCAAACTTGTTCATTTTCTGGTGAGAGTATTACAGGCATACGTTTTCCTACATTATGAATACGAGCCAATAAAGGGTTGGCTTCACATGTTAAAATTGAAAAAGTTTCTATCAAATCTCCTGTTTTTTGGTTCTTCCATTCGTTCCAAATTCCTGCCATTGCAAAAGGTTCATTGTCCTTAAGATGAATAAAATGAGGATATTTCTGTTTATTTAAAGTCATCCATTCATAAAACCCATCAGACAACACCAAACATCTTTTACTATGAGCTGATTTTTTATAAGAAGGTTTTTCAAACATTTCTTCGGACCTGGCATTGAGTGTACCAATTCTAAATTGATTTAGTTGCGAAGTATCTGAAAACCAATCAGGAACTAGCCCCCAGTTTAATAAGTCAATTTTATCTATTTCTGTGTTTTTAATCACAGGCCATTTAGGAAATGTAAATCCACTTGCATGAAAAAGGGGTTTGTATGCAAACTTATTTTTAAATTCAGCTTTAAAACGTTTTTCTAATTGCTCCGAAGTATTTGATATAGCGTTATGATTACACATTAGTTTTTATAAAATCAATTTTTGTAGCTTTCTTGAATTTCTTACCTATTTACAAGTGTAGGCAAATAATCTTTGTACTCTTTTACAAAGTTTTTATCTAAATACTTCCAAGTATTCTTGTCAATATCAATCACTTTTACATATTTATTATTCTCTTCCGAACTGAAATCTATTTCAAAAACTGCTATTTTGTTAAATCTAATAGATGCTCTATTGGATAGGACATTGTCTAAATCTTTGAAGCCTCCGCTTAAATTGGAAATAATTAATTTTTCATCCACAAATTGACCACTTAGCATTGTCCTGATTAAAACTCTTTCTTTAATAAAATCAAGATTGTTGGATGCGATAAATAGTAAATTGAGTTGATAGCCATTTTTAACTGCATAGTTCATGATTGATTTTGTATCTGAATAAGGACCTGGCAGGGTGTTAGCTTCTAAAGATAGATTTTTGCCTTCTTTAATTATATCAACACATTTATTATAATATTCAATGGATGTTTCGGCTAAAAAATTATCAAACTTATCTAAAAAAGTAGATTGCAACTGTTCATTATTGGCATCTTTATTTAATTTTTCGATGAAAGATGGGTTTATTTTATTCATCACCATTTCATCTAAATTTATATGGGTGAAGTCTTTTAATTGATTTCCAAAAGTAGTTTTACCTACTCCATTTGGGCCCATTAAAAGAATTAAAAACTGATCTTCCATTCTTCTACATCCCCCTTTTAAAACTATTATTTTTTCCTATTATTTCTTTTCTGCCATCAATATAAAGAGCAATGATATGTTCTTTGTTACCAATAATAACAGGAAGTCCTTTTTTTGCATGTTCTGCCCTAATTTCGGGTAAGTTCTCGTGCTGTCTTTCTAGTGCTGCATAAATATCATCTGAAGTTTGCATAATTTTATATTTATATTGTTTACAAATATAGGTAAAGCCAAAATTATTATTCTTATTTTTGATTAAAAATGATATTCTTTATTGAAAATGTTTAGTAGATGTAAATACTGAACGAAATTGTCGAATTTTCGTTTGTAAAAGGGATAATTTAAGTGAAATTATGGAAATAATGCTCCAAAAGATGCTTGTTGCTGGCAATAAAAAGATAGAACAAGTACAAAAAGATATTCATGCAACAGGAAATCCTTTTGTTGGTTTCGATAATAAGCTCTGTAAAGAAGATGAATATTTACTTATTTATCCAAATGGTGATAGAATTGTTAGTAAGCCTGAAGGCAATCAAATAAATGAACAACTAATTTTCAATTTATAAATGACTGAAAAACAAAGTCTTTATATTATTGCAGGTGCTAATGGTAGTGGAAAATCTACTATTTCAAATGAATTGATAAATTCTATTTGCACAAAAAATATTATCCCTTTTGACGGAGATTTCTACATTAAAGAATATAGTCGCTTTTGCGATGACCCTCACTATGTTTCTACATTAGTAGAAGAAAAGTTTGAAACTGAAATAAGTAAAGCCATTGAACAAAAACAAAGTTTTGCTTATGAAACAAATTTTCACCTAGACAAACCTTTAGAAACTGCCCAAAAATTTATAAACAGTGGCTACCAAATTAACTGTATTTTTATTGTAGCACCTAATACTGAATTTTGTATAGAACGAGTGAATATCAGACATAAACTTGGCGGTCATTATGTTTCACCCAAAGAAATAGAAAAGAGATTTTGGGCAGGCATTGAAAATATTATAAAAGTCTATAATTCTTTTAACAATATTTTCTTCTTTAAAAATGAGGAGAAACTTGCATTTATGTTGCATATTCAAGATGGAAAAATTAAATACATTAATGATAATCAATTCATTATCAAACAACCCTCCTATAATGCGATTAAAAAATCCTTAAATTTTTAGTGAAAAAAGTCCGAATCTCACACTTAACAATTTACAATTTAAGAAATGAAAAATTAATGTTATAGAATTTAGTCCTTTAAGTTTAACTTATTTTTTATCCATTCCCAACTATTTTCCATGTCTTGATTTAAAGATAGTTTCTCTTCTTCAGTTAATGGAATTGAACCATTCAAGATATTGTATTTTTCTTTAGGAAATCCTTCAGCAACTATATCATTTTTAGCATTTTGAAGAGTTTTTAATTCTTTTTCTAAAGCAAGAATTGTTTGTTTTTTAAAATCAATATCATGATTTCTCAAAGCTAATTCAAGTTTTAATTTTCTTAAAGAAATTATTTTATCTCTATATTGGGTTGATTCCTGTTCTTTGGAATATAATTTAAAATATTGACCAATAAGGCTATTGATTAGTTCTTCATGTGTTTCTACAATCAGATACAAATCGTTTCCCAATAAATCCATTTCTGGTTCTTCATTATTAATTTCTTCTTGCATTTTGTTTATTGTTATAAATTAGTCTTTTAGATTCAACTTTTTTTTGAAAAATTCCGACATCCTTTTAGAGTTTTGATCTAATAATGCCTTTTCTTCTTCAGTTAAAGGAATTGAACCATTCAAGATATTGTATCTTTCTTTGGGGAATTCTTCTGCAACTATATCATTTTTAGCATTTTGAAGAGTTTTTAATTCATTTTCTAAAGCAAGAATTGTATGCTTTTTAAAATCAATATCATGATTCCTTATAGCTAATTCTAATTTTAAATCACTTAGAATATCCATTTTATTTTGATATTCATTAATTAAAGAAAAGTCATTAGCTTTATTTCTTTTTTGTAAATTAAAAATTATGTACGAATAATGCCCAATAAGGCTATTGATTAATTCTTCATGTGTTTCTACAATCAGAAACAAATCATTTCCCAATAAATCCATTTCTGGTTCTTCATTATTAATTTCTTGTTGCATTTTGTTTATTGTTAAAAATTAGTCTTTTAGTTAAATTTCTTTTTCAACCATTCCAACTTCTTTTTCATGTCCTGCCTTAATAATTCCTGCTCTTCTTCTGTAAGTGGTATTGAACCGTTTAAGATATTGTATCTTTCTTTGGGGAATTCATGAGTAACATTTTCAGGCTTTTTATTATTTTCCATAGCTATAAAGTGTTGTTATTAGAATACAAATTTACGAAAATTGAAGAATTCTTGATATTATAATTATCATCTAAACTCCCATAAATATTTATCAAAATGCAATATTTCCTCAAATATTTTTACATAATTTAACTGTTAATCAATAAGTTAAATTCTTTTTTAATACTATCAATCACAATTGTAGAAATACCTAATTCAATGCTTGTTTTTTCCCATACTGAAATGGAATCTAAGGTGTTGGAGATAATTGATTTTGGATTTTTAACCGTATATTTTTCTGCTATTAATAATATATCTTTTAAGCTAATATCAATTCGTTTGTTATTGATTGAAAGGGCTCTAGACATCCGTTTGTAATTGAACAAAGGATTAAATGGATAAGTAATATCATACGCTGGGGCAATATTCCATATGTTTTTGTGCTCATTAAAAATAAATGAGTGATTTTTTAAATGATCATCAGCATTACAGAAAACCAAATTAAAAACCATTCTTTTATAGAGTTGTTCTATGTCTTTTTGAGGAACTTTTAAATATAGTGCCAAATCGAATAAATTTTCATAACTTGATACTGATGCCTCTTTAAAATCCCAACCTGTTAATCCTGAAGCTGTTAAAACGTGTTTTTTGCCTCCCTCTTGCCTGTCGTACCTTGTGGTACAAAAATGTTTATTATCAATCAGGTGTGATGGCATCATTTCTATTCCTAAAAATTTTGCATGTAAATAATAGGCATACTCAACCATTTCTTTGTTGTAACCAAGCTCTTCTTCAAGAGATAATTTAACCAAATAATGATGATAATCGTTTGAAAATTCAATATCTCCAGGTATAATTTGTCCTGTTTGTTTATTTTCGGCAATTAAAATTTTAGGTCTCACCCCTCCTGCCGAAGTTCCAATTTTGAAAATATTAAGTAAAGCATCCGAATTTAAGGCAGAAGCCTTCACTTCCTTTTTGGTATCTAACACTTCTTTCAAAAGTGAGGTAATTTCATCAAGGTTAATGGAATTATTAGAAGCAATTTCTATACTTGGTTGATATTCCAATGCCCCCATGCCCCTATTTGAAACATAAGCCAATTGTTCTAGTACAGAAATTTGCTTAAAATTTTTGTTATTGGCTTCTAGCCAAGTTTTAAAAACAATATTTCCAAAAACATCAGGCAATGAATCGGCAATAAATGGTGGCAAGCCTTTAAATGTTTCGTTGTTATAAGAGCTAAATACCTGTGTATTATTTGTTTTTTTAACTAAAGATGTATTAGGAAATAGGTTTAAAAAGTCGTTTTTAAAAAAATCTGGGTTATACTGAAAGAAAGATTTAACTTGATTTTCATCAAACCCAAGTCTTCCTATTTCTTTACCAAAACAATAAACACTTATGATATTATTCTTCGCCATGTTAATATAATGAATTGATATTTATAACATTAGATTTTTGATTTGTTACATACTCGCTAAAATTGGTAAGCAAATCAAAATGCTGTAAAACTTTGAGAAGGGTGTCAATATTAATATTTTTCCCATGCTCCAAATTCTTTATAGTTCCTCTAGTAATATTTAATAAAGCTGCCAATTCGTCTTGCGAAAGATTGTCTCTTTTTCTAAGATTTCTAACCAGCTCCCCTATTGAGAGTTTTACATCTATAATTTTAGTTGCTTGCAAATTCATAATTGAACAATATAATATACAAATATAGTTATTTATTAACAAATTGAACAATATAATACTCAATATATTTACATATTATTTTACAATTTATTATTATAATTCGTTTCTTCAAACAAATTAAAAAATATTACAAATCATTGATTGCCAACAGATTCAAAAAAAATACATGTTTCATATTAACAAAAAAAGAGCTAAACAATTGATGTCTAGCTCTTAAAGTCGGGGTGGCAGGATGATACCCCTATGCTCTAAATTATTGAAAATCAATATTATTATATATACTTAATTGGGTGAGGTAACCGAAAAGGTAACCTTGCTTTTTAGCTCTATTTAATTGTTTTTGGTATCACTTTTAACCTATACAAAGGTAAGAAATATTGGAATTGGATATACCAAAATGAGGTAAAATATGTTAAAAAATATTATCTTTTCTTGCTATTTTTGTTTAAGAAAACTTCTATTGTAGGTTGATTTTTAATAGATTATTCTTTTTATAAGTATGCTTTAAATATACTTTTACTTAGGCTATGCCCTACTTAATCTATTAAGAATTTAGAAATTTCCTCTTTGCTGATACCGGTGTGGATGCAAAACTCTTGCACTGTTACAAATCCTGTGTTGGGTTTACTCAACTTTTTTTTGATTTCATTGAGTAATCTTCGAGAGGATTTTTCTTTTTTGCCTGTGATATTTTGCACATCCTTGGGGTAAATACATATCCTTTTTGGTACTATCATGCCTTTACGGACAAGCTGATTTTTTATTGTTTTATTTCTAGCGTAAAGTTGCTAAAAGTTTGCAAGACTGCATACTAAAGTAAAAAAACATTTTAAAACATTTAATTAAATGGCAACTCAAGAAGGTATTTTAAAAATTAAGGGAACTATTGGTGGGATGACTTTTTATAAGTCAAAAGATGGGCATTTGGTTCGTGAAAAAGGGGGAGTTGATGGAAGTAGAATTGCTTCTGACCCTGCTTTTGCGAGAACTCGTGAAAATGGTCAGGAATTTGGTAATGGTGGTACCTCGGGAAAATATTTGCGTGATGCCGTCCGCAATATGATGTTGAATGCATCAGATAATAGGGTTGTTTCTAGGTTGGTGCAGGTTTTAATGAGCATTCAAAAGCTTGATACTGTAAGTGAAAGAGGTCTGAGGACTGTGGAACAAGGTTTAAGTACTGCAGAAGGCAAAGCTATGTTGAACGGATTTGATTTCAATATCAATGCTGTTTTTGGTAGTATTTTCTTTAAATCTTTTGGTTTAGATCCATTAACTGGCACAGTAAATATTGACAATTTAATTCCTTTGGCTGATATTCTTGCACCAAGTGGCGCTACCCATTTTTCTCTAAAAAGTGGGTTTGCTGTAATTGATTTCAATTCTGGTGTTTCTGCTTTGAATGTAAGTGATGAAATAATTGCAGCACTTGATAATACTACACAGAATGTGTCTTTAGCTCCCATTGGTGGTGCACCTGCTGGCTCAGGAATAAAAGTTCATTTGTTGTTGATTTCATTTTATCAGCAAGTAAATGGATTTAATTATTCTTTAAAAAGTGGTGCATATAATGCGCTGACTATTATTGGGGTTGCGTAATGGAATTGTTTCTTGAAAGATTGTATTTTTCTAAAGGTACTAACGGCAGACTATGGTATGGTGAGCAATTGATTTGCCATACCATAGAATTGCCCTGGTTACAAAACGAAAAGCAGATTTCTTGTATTCCTATTGGTAAATACAGGCTTCTTAAAAGATTTCATAAGAAATTTGGTTGTCATCTTTGGGTGAGTAATGTACCTAACAGACAATATATTCTGATTCATCCTGCTAATAATGCTCAAAAAGAATTGCTTGGCTGTATTGCTCCTGTGATGGTTCTTGAGGGTGAGGGTATTGGTGGCCAATCGAGAGTGGCCGTAAAAAAATTGCAAGGTTTGGTGTTTCCTGTTTTGGATAGTGGAGAAGAGGTGTTTTTGAATGTTAGGTGACAGGTGATAATAAGTGACAGGTGATAAGTGAGAGGTGATAAGTGAGAGGTGAATGGTGAATGGTGAGAAGTGAAAGGTTAAAAGTGAAAGGTGAAAGGTGATAAGTTAAAAGTTAAATTATTGATAATATGAATATTATAAAGAGATTACAGGCTCCTACTCCGAAATTCTTTCGGGTGTTGAGAAATGTGGGTTTAACGGTGACGGGAATTGCAGGGGCTATTTTGGCTTCTCCAGTGGTTTTGCCAACTGCAATTGTGACTTTGGCTGGCTATTTTACTGTTTTGGGTAGTGTAATGAGTGTTGTAAGTCAAGCTACTATCCATCATGAGTAGTCATACGAATTATACAAATACCTTTTTGGGAACTGTTGTTGGAACGCTTTTAAGCGTTTTTGTCAATATTCACTTAGATGATATTGTGAAAACTATTGTTCTAGCCGTTATTGGTGCTGTGAGTAGTTTTTTGGTGTCGGTGGTGTTGGGGAGGATGAAGGAGAAGTGAGAGGTGATAAGTGAGAGGTGATAAGTGACAAGTGACAGGTGAGAGGTGAGAGGTGAATGGTGAGAAGTGAATGGTGAGAAGTAAAAAGGGATGCTTCAAGGGTCAGCAACCTTGTAATAAACTAGTTGAAAGTTAGTTTTTATCTTGATGTATATTTTTTTAACATCTCTATCCTATTATAAAATTAATCCAAAAGAAAAAAAGAAAAAAGAAAGCCAAATAAAAAGTTTGGTTGGAGGGTTTGTCAAGTTTTTTTGGGAAAATACTACCCGACCTAAGAAGGGTGGAGATTTTGCCAAAAACCCGTAGGGCTTGAACTTTACTAATTCTCAAAGACCAAACTAATTTTGCTTTTATTTTTTGTTTTTATTGTTTTTAAATCCTTCATATATAGTTATTTAAAACATTGCGTAGCAACCTCTTAAATTTTAAGGGTGGGTGGGCGGGTATTTTGAACGCAGGAAAACTTTTGGCGCAGCTTTTTCGCGAGCCGCCTGCGAGTGTAAGCCACACCCTGCCAGGAGTAGCGACCGTGAGGGCAGCGGCTGGCAGTGTGGGTGGCTTACCGCAAGGCGAGCCTAACTCTGGCAGTGTGTGAACTATGCAGTGAACGGAGGAACGGAGTTTTCTGCATAGGGCACCGAGAACTGCCGTGAGGAGGAACGGAACGTGTGAAGGAAGGCTGAGTTTTTTTTTGCAGTGCAGAGGAACGAGGCTTTGCAAAAAAACGTTGGTGCAAGGGCATGAGGAACGAAATGGCGTAGCGCAACCCTTGCAGCACTGCCTGACGGAACAAAGTGAGTACCACACGAACACCGCTTTTCCTGCGTTCAAATCAATAAGTGGGGTAAAAAGCAAAAAACCTTTGTTTTCAATTTTCTGTTTTTGCTTTTTATCCCCACCGCCGAATATTTTTTTGTGCTTATATAAATTCCGCTTTTTTTTGAAGCATTGCGGAATTTTTATTAGCACATTTTCAATTTTTCACTCCGCTTTCTCTAAATTTAGTGTTGAAAACACTTGTGTTGAGATTGATAGTGCATGAGGTAATAAAACATTCTCTATCATTATATTAAACATTGAAAATGTTTTTACCTTTTCTTAGGAAATGTAAAATAAGGTCAAAATATTCTATTTGCTTTTTGGTTAAATTTTCAACTTGACCACCAACTTGACCACCTACTTGACCACCTACTTGACCACCTGTTTGACCACCTGTCTGACCACACACTTAGTTACTCACTTGGTTATTCACTTGGTTACTCACTTAGTTACCTGTCTGACCTGCACAATTCAATAAATCGACGGACCAAATTGTTTCCATACAATGTTTTGTGATTCAGAAATACTTTAGTTCAATGAATTTTATTCAATTTTCTTTATTAATTTTTCAAAACATTTAGCTACTTCAATTTCAGAGGGAATTGGTCTATACGCCAAGGCGGATAATTCTGTTTGATATTTTTCTTTTAGTTGTTTCCATAAGTTTGAAAAATTATTTACTAAAGGAGATTCTGAAATCGATTTGTGATGCCAACCTTTTGGTTCTTCAAACATTTCTCTGTCATGTTGCAATATGGTATCAAATTGCGTTTTAAAAGAATCAGATGCTACAAACGCATTACAATCAGGGTGTTGAACTAAGTAATACAAATCATAAAAGTGCCTTATTTTCTCAGAGATGCTTTCAACTGCATTTTCCTTCAATGAAAATCGGATTAAGGACACCATCTTTTCCAAAAGCGTTTGTTCTTTGCTCAATACATTTACTTCAAAAGAATGGAGATTATAATCCTGTATGTACTTTTCATTACTTGTTTGTTTCAAAAAGTCATATACCATGCTCTGAATAGTAAGCCGTTGATATGGAAAAGGATTGGCAAACGAGTTTATTTCAACAATGAGTTTGTTATTTGCATTGCCTTTTTGGGTTGTAACATATTCAAAAACAGATTTCCTAAATCTTGAACCTTTACTGGTTACTCCTTCCATTTTTACTTCGGTTAGATTGGAGGTAATTTCTTTTTCTATGGTGCGAATGATGGTTTTAATTTCATTGCCAGTTTTACCCTTGTCGTTGATGATGGCAATATCTACATCTTCCGAAAATCGCTCAATCAAATTGTATCCTTTTGAAAGAGATGTGCCTCCTTTAAAAACAGATTCATCAACATATTTACTTTGTGCCAAACAACTCAACACCAAGGTTATCCAATAATCTTTTTCTACAAATTCCAACTTAATATCCAAGTGCTGTGATGCAGCCCTCAAGGTGTCGGAAAATAACTTTTTATTGTGGTGCAAGTTCATACAATATTCCATTTTGAGGTTGCCATGAGTGCTTTAGACGCACCTGAAAGCTTATATTTAGTTATTGGGTTCAATGATTTTAACAGAGAATCAGTTGATTCAAATGCTATTTGTTCCAATAAAGCACCTGTTAAGGCTCTTGTGGAGGGTGGATATTTTAAAGCTAATCGAATTAATGTGTTTTTATCTTTATCAGAAAGTGTACAAAAAATTGCCAAAAAACGCTTACAAGCAAGCTCTACATTTGTATCGGGGATTTTTTTGATATAGCGTATAGCATCTAAGATTTGGAATAATGGAACATTTTCTTTTGTAATAATATTCTTTTGTAGAATAAATGAAATAGTGTAACGATCCCTTTTCAAACTTGGTCGTAATTGGTTTTTGCCAATTTGTATGGTATTGCTTACCTGTGTGGTTAAGCCAAATTGGTTGTAAATACTGTAACCTGTAAGATAGCCAATTATTTTTCCGTTTTCTTCCAATAAATCTTTAACTACTTGCGCCTGATTGGGTTGAAGATTGCCAAAAGGCGTATTTTCTGGTTTGTAATATTTACCTTTTGCAAGTTTTTCAATTTTACCTGACACTGCCATTCTGTTCAATGCTTTTATGATTGCCTGCTTTTGATTCACCTCTGAGATAAAATCATTATAGGTGAACACAAAGCCTTTGGGCATTCTGTCAATGGTAAGTGATATATAATCAGTTGTTTTCATTGCAAATATTAGATAGCAAAGTTAATGTATTTGTCCAGTTTTTTATCTAAAAAACTGGACAAATTTTACTTTGTTCAAAAATTATTAGGTGAAAGCAAAAGCCAATATTTTCAATTGCTTTTTTTGCTTTTCAGCCCACCTCTGCTTTTTTTGTGTGCTTATATATATTCCGCTTTTTTTTGAAGTATTTCGGAATTTAGATATTATGACATAGATAAGTGACATTTTGCAATTTCTGTTTTAGAACTACAAAAATGAGAGAAAAAGTTTGTACAGTGAAGAGAATGTTATAAAATAAAAAACTAATATTATTTAAATTAAATAAAGATTATTCAAATAATATTTATTTAATTCAAGAAATCATAATTTTGTTCATAACTTTCGAACAAAAAATAATTTTTATAAAATATAAATATATTTAATGAATTGGAGTGAAGACTTACCTGAATCATGTCCACCAAGTGATGCATTTAGCTCTGATGGCTCAAACTTATATTATAGATTAATTAAAGATGAAAGTCCAAAGGAAAATGATTTTCATTCTCATAGGAAACTTTGGCCAAATCAAATATTTAATGCAACAGAATGTATAGCTAGGTCTTTGTCTATATATAATAATAAAAGTGCCTGTTTAGATTTAATAAAATTACCTGCAATTAGAACCAAAGGGTTAAAAAATATTGTTGAATTAAACTTAAAAATTACAGATGGTTTGTTAAAAAAGACAGGAAAAGATCAATTTCATTATTCATGGTGGCGTTCAGACAGTTTCACAATTTCTTCATGTATAGTAATTACAAAATCAGATGAATAAGGAAATAAAAATTCAACAGATTTTGATTTATTATGATGTTCCTCAACTATTTTTAGGAACTGACATAGTTGATACTAATTACTTATGTTTATTAACAACTTTTGATGAAATTAGTGCCGAATATTTGTGCATATCTATTTCAAATAAAAGATATGTTGACTTAAAATTAGGTAATATTGATTTGAGAGAAGTATTTGCAAACCCAGAAACCAACGATTGGTATATAAGTTCTGATATCGAAATTGAAAAAATATTTGTAAAACATATAGAAAAAATATCATTTGATTTATTACCCGATACAGGCTTTTACTTTCCTAAAATAGAAACTGAAAACACTTCAATTGTAGCTGAGTCTAAACTTTATGATAATACTGTAATTCAACTTTCAATTTCCGATTTAAAAAATTCGCATAGTATTGATTTAAATACATTTGCCAATATATCAAAACTTTATCAATCATTAGTAAAACAATGTTATAAAACAGCTGTTGCAAAGAGAAAATTACCTGATAAAAAATCTTTTTTAACTAGAAATAATTATGCTTTGAGAGCATTTGAAACATCTCAAGGATCTTTTAAAATACACCTTTCTTCTAATTCTAACAAAGATTTGTTTGGTGTAACTATGATTGAATTAGCACTTGAAGTTATTGATGATTTAACCGTGAATTTTGATGATGAATCAAAATTAATTGATTTGTTTAAAAAATATAAAGGACACACTTTAAATAGTTTGAAGAAATTTTTAGAAGAATTATTAAATAGTAATATTACGTTAAACTATCAATGGTTCGCACCAAGCAGAGCTAAAATTCATAACAATTCATTAAACCTTGAATATTCAAAAAAAATAGTTGATATACTTAGAAAAAAAGAAGATTTAATCCAAGAAGAAAAAATTTTAATTGGTCAATTTCAACAGATTGATGTAGAAAAAGGTAATTGGAGAATTTTAAATGAAGAAGATGGTAAAGAATATTCTGGAAAGACAAAAGATTCTTCAGTATTACTTTCGGGCGTTACTACCGTGACCAAACAATATCAACTGACGTGTATTGAACAAATAGAGGAAGTGATTGTAACAGAAAAAGAAATTTTCAATTATACTCTAATCAGCATTCAGGAAATAATATAAATTTCATGAATGCTTTTTAGAAAAATTCTTATCGAGCTCTTTCCAAATATTTGTGCTGTAATATAACATTTTTGATGATTTTGGATTTAGAGGATCTAATTTTCTTTCGTGACAAAGTTTTGTGTTTTTTTTAATTTCACGCATTAATTTATGAAAATCTTGTCCTTGTTTAAAATCGGAATATCTTTTTTTCGCAAGGTCTGTTAGTAGTTTTGTAGTTAATGGAAAATTGTCTCTGATATCCTCTTCTGATAATGTAATTGCAACACCTTCAGGGTCGTACCTCATTCCAATACTTTCAAAACTTTTTGATTTTTTGAAATTTATATCAATAGAAATAGCTACAGTAAATTCTTCATCATTTTGTTCACTCGATTGTACTATATTTTTGATAAAGCTTAAATACTTACTTACTTCATCAGTCATTACAGATTCTGATTTTATTCTTGAATCAACATAAGCCAAAGGCATTAAATAAAAATTATAAATAGATAAATCAATATCTACTTCCCATAACTTAATGATACTCATGTAATTTTTTATACATGCAAATCCTAATTCTTGAATTTCTTTAGATATTTGTTTTTCATTATGAAAATGAATCGCATTATCTCTTAATTCAATTAACGCTTCAATACTTGATTTTAAATTGGGATTTAATTTGACAGCTTTATCATCCAATCTTTTAATTACTTCAAGAATTCCAATTGTTGTAGCATTTCCTGCTCTATTTAACTTGGGCTTTTTTCTAGTTGGATGTTTTGTACCATCTTTTTTTAATACATGTTCCATTACGTATAGTTGTTCCATTTTATATGAACAACATTTTAATAAATGGGCTTTCAATAAAAGTTCCCATGCATTTACAGCTAGTATTGCAAATGTTTCTTCACGATAAGAAAAATTAGGTTTATTATAAATTTCAATTGCTGACAACATTGAATTTATTGATTTATCTAATAAACTTCTGTATGTTTTATTAACTTTCATATACTGAAAAAGAATTCAATTGAGCTAATTACTATATTACTCCCCAACCTTCACCAGCCCATTCATTAACATTGGCAATAACAAATCTCAAAGTTCGGAATTGCATTGGCTAAAGATTTGAAGTTTATGGATACTAATTATTTTTAAAAAAGCAGATTCAAAACTGCGACGCAGCGTCGCAGTTTTTTCAAAAAATCATAACGCCCTCATAATTAAATACTAAATCAAATCTAAACCAAGTTCTTTCAAATATTCGTTGTGTTTTTCAGTGTTTGTTTTTATGCTTTCGTTTATTGATGTCAATTTGTTATTTACATCTTTCAGGTCAATTTGCACTTCGTCTTCTGATGTGCTGACATACCTTGAAATATTAAGATTGTAACCATTCTTCTCAATTTCGTCCATTGAAACTCTGCGAGCATATTTTTCAATATGGTCTGGTCGGAATTGGTAAGTCTCAACGATTTTTCGAATATCGTTTGGCTCTTCGTTTTCTCCTTCTCGTAATGTGTTTTGTCTTTTACCTTGTTTGTAATGTTCTGATGCATTAATAAACAAAACATCATCGTGTTTTTTACATTTCTTCAAAACCAAAATGGAAACTGGAATACCTGTCGAGTAGAATAAATTGGAAGGCAAACCAATGACTGTGTCAATGTGATTGTCTTTTAATAATTTGGTTCTGATTCTTTCTTCTGCACCACCACGGAATAAAACTCCGTGTGGTAAAATAATGGCCATTGTTCCTTCTTTGCCTAAAAAGTGAAAACCGTGCAATAGAAAAGCAAAGTCTGCTGCTGATTTAGGTGCTAAACCATAACTTTTAAAACGAAAATCTTCTGCCAATGTATCATTTGGTTCCCAACGTAAACTAAAAGGCGGATTGGCTACAATAGCATCAAACTCAGTTTTCTTGCTTGGATTCATTTCGTTAAGCAATGACCAACTATTTTCTAAAGTGTCTCCGTGGAATATCTCAAACTCGGTGTCTTTCATACCGTGCAACAACATATTCATTCGGGCAAGGTTGTAAGTAGTTATGTTTTTTTCTTGTCCGTATATTTTGCCCACACTACCGCCACTGTCTTTGATTCGCTTTCTCACATTGAGCAACAACGAACCTGAACCGCAAGCCATATCCAGTACCTTGTCTAACTTCTTTTTCTTGCCTGTTTTTGGTTCTTGACTGTCTAAGGTGACGATTTCAGAAAGTATTGTAGAAATTTGTTGTGGCGTATAAAATTCACCTGCTTTTTTTCCTGAACCTGCTGCAAATTCTCCAATCAAATACTCATAAGCATCGCCCAATGTATCAGAGTCGGCAGAAAACTCGGCTATGCCTTCTGCAATTTTTTGAATGATGGTACAAAGTTTCTTGTTCCGTTCCGCTGATGTTTTTCCAAGTTTTTCAGAATTCAAATTGATTTCGGAAAACAAGCCTTGAAAGGCACTTTCAAAAGATTCATTCTCTATGTATCTAAAACCTGATTCAAGCGTTACCAAAAGCTCTGGGTTTTGAGTCCGAGCCATTTCGCTGATGTTACTCCACAAGTGGGCTGGTTCGATAACATAATGCACTTTTCTACGCATCTGTTGTTCAAAGTCCACTACTTCATCTTTATTAGATGCATACCATACTGAAAGTGGGGTTTTCTTGTCTGTGGAAGGCAAATTGGGATAGTCTTTTCCTAATTCCTTCTTTGCCGCTTCTTCGTAGTTGTACGACAAATACCTTAGGAAGAGAAAGGAAAGCATATAATCACGGAAATCATCCGCATTCATTGCACCTCTTAAATCGTCTGCAATATTCCAAAGGGTTTTACCCAGTTGTTGTTGGTCTTTATTTGTCATTCTAAAACTTGAATTTGTATTTTGAAATAATTTGTCCTAAAATTTCCCGAAACAAAGTTTCTTCTGTTTCTGACATTTTATTTGATTGCGTTTTATAAGTGTCTTTGTGAGATAATGAGTGAATCCTTTCACCAACTGTATTTGGGTCTTCTTTAAGTTCAATTTGGCTTAATGCATAGCCAATACCACCTTTTCCTAAAAATGAAGAGATGTTTTCAAGTAATTGTCTTAAAAGAACAAAATGATATGAAAACAATTCTGTTTTTGCAGCATCGTCTAATGTTTTCAGTAAGTGTAAATGAAACAAAAAAGCCCCATTTTGGCTATTAAGCTTTAGCTCATCATTAGCTTTTCTTTCAAGCAGGAAAACAGCCGTATCCTCTTTATATTTCCCACTTTTATGGCCTTTTGTCAATCTATCTGCAAGAATTGAGAACAACCCAATATGATGAGTAGTTAAAATGATTTTCTTTTTGGGGTAAGTGCTATCTATCAGTTTCGTTATTGACTCTGCCGTTGTGAAAATATTATGTTCATCCATACTTGAAACAGGGTCATCAATAAAAAAATGAGCATTTTGTTCTTCCGTCCAAGTGCCAGAATCAAAAAGGGCTAGAAAGAAACACCATATAAATATTCTTTCCTCTCCTCTCGAAATCTTGATTGCTTCTTTAGTTTCCTCATTTACAAAAAATGTAATGGATTTTATCCCTTTCTCTCTATCACCATCATCATATAGGTTGATTATGAATTTATACCGTGGATGATAAAGTGATAATTTTTCTTCTAGTATATCTGTGTCTAACAATAAAGAATGGAATTTATTAAGCGAACTGAAAACTACTTCAAGTTTTGCATTTTTATTAAAGTTCGGCTCATCATTGTCCCATACAAATAAATCTTCACTGTATGCATTATAGTATACACCTGAATGATTACCACCATTATTCGCTTTGGTAATTTCTTTATATTCTACAGATAGTTTTGTTTTGCCAGTTGAATTAAATGCGTAAATCAAACTAATTGTTTGTGGTACTTGAAATAATTGAGTGGCTATATCTTTTATATTTTTCATCTTTTAATCATTAATTTTCGGAAACAAACCCTGCATCAAGCCCTTTTTATGCAACTTCAATTGCTCTATCTTCTCAGCTTGTGCTGTAATTAGTGTATCTAAGGACGAAAGACAAGAAGCGATTTTTTGTTGTTCTAATTTAGATTCTGGAATACTACATTCCCAACTTTCAATAGTTCCTTTTGTAATATGAAGTAAAGCGAACCCATTTGCGTTTTGTGTTTTCATTTGCTCCGTTTCTTTATCTAACAAGACAAAAAGAAAGTCATTAGATATGCTTTCGGCAGGAAGTACTTTCCATATGTGATAATGATAAATTACTTTTTCACCCCTCCACACTCTTGGACCAAATGAAGCTGACCAAGCATAAAGTAAATCGCCATCTTCACAATATTTATCCTCTTCCAATTCAAGATCAGAATAATACCAATTCTTGTTTGTAAAGAAATTTCCAACTCTTAGAACTCGATACTTTCCTGTTTCTAAAAGTTCTTCTTGTTTATATGCTTTTCCATTGATAAATATTGCCGAATCACCCAGTTTTGTTTCCACCCACTCCCCATCTTTCTCAAACTCCTCAAAACGATACTTTGGCACTTTTTCACCCTCTTGTGGGAAAAGGTTTTGCATCAAGCTTTTTTTGTGGTCTTTGAGTAAATCCAACTTTTGGCTTTGGGCGGCTATTACTTCATCTAAGGACGAAAGACAGGTGGCGATTTTTTGTTGTTCTTTTCTTTCCTTATCTGGCGGAATTAGAATTTTAATTTTTGAAATAATCTCTTGTGAAATATTTGGGATTGCACCTGCCCCAACATTATTTCTAATTTGTGTCTGTGAATTCTGATGTGAAACTGTAAATGAAAGAAACCTATTATGAATTGTTTTGGGTTTTAAAACTACTATTTGTGGATTAACAGTTGCCTTCTCAGGCAGTTTATCAACATACGCAGTTTTACCAACTGATGCAGTTTTTACTAATACAGTTTGTCCTTCCTCAAGTTGTATCTCGGGTGATTCATTATATTTAGCCCAAGAAATATACGTGCATTTATCAAAGTTTAATTGACCATTTTCCTTAAAGTTTGATGGGCTTAAAGTAATTGCTCCTTTTCCCTTGTCTACAATATCTTCGGTTGTATAGCCTCTGTATCCAATTCGCCCTTTCATTTCAACTACAGAACCTAAAATTGTCTCAGTCCATTCTCCCTCATTCTTAAATTCAGGAAAACGCAAGTCGGGTATTAATTTTTCTTTACTCATAAGCTGCTAATCCTGATATTTCACGCCCTTGGGCTAATTTTTTTAATTGGGGCACTAAGTCTGCCATCAATGCCAATTCTTTTACTCTCCGTTCTTTCCAACTCAATTCTAAGGGTTCTAACAGGTCTGTGAGTTTTTCTCCGTCAAAAATCATTCGGCTAAGTATGTTTTCTACAAAGCTTTTCAAGTCTGCGGTTTGCAAGCCGTGTTGGTAGGCAATGGCAGCCAGTTCTTTGTTGTATTTGTCGTCTTTAAACGTGTCGTAACCTTTGCGAAGCGTTTCAACATCTTGTCCGCTGTTCCAATCCAAACCATTAATGTAATCGGTTAAGTCTTCTTGCTCGTCCATCAGGTTGGCATTAGAACTTAGCAAACTAATCACCTGTGCTTTGGTCATTTTTTGCTTGGCAGGTTTCTTTTGCGTACTGTCTGCAATAAGGTTCATTATGTAATCGTAATCAATTACAGCAGAAGCAAACAATACAAATTCAAAATCCAATTGTTGTATTTCTGGCGGTGTATTATCGCCATTTTTCTGTTGTATTTCCCTTAGTTGTTTTGCCGTTTCAATGTACGAACTGCGGAACTCTTGCAACTTTTCTGTTGGCAGAATGGCTTCAATTGTTGTTTTTTGTTCTTCATTAATATCAGTATATTGGTCAAGCTGTGTTTTGAGCCTTTGTACTTCTTTAAAGTTTTTTACAAAGGAAATTCTTGCTCCATCACCTTTTAGGTTGTAAACTTCTTGAGGCTCAATAAATAAATTTTGTTGTTGCATAAATACACCCAAGGCTTCTACTGCTTTTTGGTATTTGTCTATCACCACAGGTGCAGGGTCAACCAACCAAATTTCTTTAGATTTTGCGTCATCTTCACCAGAAAACAATGCAATGGCTTGGTTTACGGCTTCTTGTTGAGAACGGAAGTCGAGTATATTACCGTAAGGTTTAGTGTCATTCAACACTCGATTGGTACGAGAAAATGCTTGAATCAAACCGTGGTATTTCAAATTTTTATCAACATACAAAGTATTCAAATATTTGCTATCAAAACCTGTTAGCAACATATCAACTACAATGGTAATATCAATTTTATTTTTGTGTGGATAGTCTTTATTGCTGTATTTATGGTCTTTGATTCTTCTTTGCACATCTTGGTAATACAAATCAAATTCGTTGATTATATGGCTTGTACCAAACTGCTTATTATAATCATCAATAATAGTTTTTAGAGCTTCTTTTTTCTCTTCTGGATTTTGTTTATTGTCTTCTTTTTCTTGGGCTAAGTCTTCTTGAATCTGTTGAATATCTTTGTTACCTTCGGCTGGTGGAGAAAATACACAAGCAATATTTAAAGGAACATAATCAGGGTTTTCAGCTTGTTTTTTCTTTTGAATTTCTTTGAACAACTGATAATATTCAATAGCATTGTTAATAGAAGCCGTTGCCAAAATAGCATTAAAACGACCAAAATTTGTGGCAGCACTGTGCTTATCTAAAATGGCTTCAACCACTGCCTGTTGCGCTATAGGTTCACCTGGTTTTGGATTTTGAGTGCCTTTACCTTTGAAATAATCAATGTGAAACTTTAATACATTCCTGTCTTCAATAGCGTGGGTAATGGTATAAGCATGTAATCTTTTCTGAAATATATCTTCAGTTGTTTTATATGATGCTTCTTCGCCTTCTCGTATTTGATAAGTTGCGTTTTTATCAAAAATGGGTGTACCAGTAAAGCCAAATAATTGAGCATTAGGGAAAAATTCTTTTATGGCTTTGTGATTCTCTCCAAACTGTGAACGGTGACACTCGTCAAAGATAAAAACAATACGTTTATTTTTTAATGGCTCTAGTCGTTCCTTGTAATTTCTTGTGTTCGTACCATCTAATGCCAAACCTAATTTTTGAATGGTGCAGACAATAACCTTGTCGGCATAGTCAGTGGATAATAAACGCCTAACCAATGTTTCAGTATTGGTGTTTTCTTCCACACTTCCTTCCTGAAATTTGTTAAACTCTTCACGGGTTTGTCTATCAAGGTCTTTTCTATCCACTACAAACAAACATTTTTCAATATCAGGATTGTCTTTTAAAAGAGTTGATGCTTTAAAAGAAGTCAATGTTTTTCCGCTACCTGTGGTATGCCAAATATAACCGTTTCCTCTGTTTTCTTTTATACAATCGACGATCGCTTTCACTGCATAAATCTGGTACGGACGCATAATGAGCAATTTTTGTTCACTTTGCACCAATACCATATATTTACTTAGCATTTCACCAAGAGTACATTTGGTTAGAAATTTTTCAGCGAATAAATCAAGGAGGGTGATTTTCTTGTTCTTCTCATCTGCTAATTGATAAATAGGCAAAAACTGCTCATCAGCATTAAATGCAAAATGTTGATTATTATTGTTCGCAAAATAATAGGTATTCGTTTTGTTACTAACAATAAACAACTGCATATAGCAGAGCAACGAATTACCGTATCCATTACCAGCTTCGTTTTTATAATCCACTATTTGCTGCATCGCTTTTCGTGGAGAAATGTCATTTTTTTTCAATTCGATTTGTACTACAGGCAAACCGTTAATGAGCAAAATAATATCATAACGCTGATGGCTGTTTTCAGTATTGATACGTAATTGACTGATTATTTCAAAATCATTTTTGCACCATTCTTTGTTGTTAATCAGTGTGTAATGTAATGGAGTTCCATCTTCCCTTTGGAAATACTGTATTTCACGCAAAAGTTTAGAAGCTTTGAATACATCAGGTTGAATAATTTCCTCTCTAAGTCTTAAAAATTCATTTTCGGAAAGACGAACACGATTGAGAGTTTCAAATTTTGTTTTGAAGTTTTGCTCAAGTGATTTTCTGTCTATAATCTCAGGTCTATAAGTATATTTAAGCTCAACAAGTTGCTTAATTAAATCTTTTTCAATTTGATTTTCTGTAGCCATGCAAAAAACGTTTGTTTCAAATTTACTTTTATATTCAATATATTTCAAAAAAAAGCAAATAAAATTATCTTATATTTAAAATATTAGAAAAAATTATCTTTAAAACTTTAAATCATTTCAAAAAAAATTAACACTAAAATACTTACTTTTTAAAATTGGGCATTTAAATTAAACGAAAGACCAAATTTATAATTATCGCTTCATTGATATTTGTCGGTTGGGTGTTCATGAATGCTGAATTATAGTCTTTTATCAGGTGCATTTTTGTTAAATGAAATTAAATTAAACATTTCTCTCATACGACTTCGGACTCTGGCACCGTAAAGGTTTTCTATTTCGGTGGCGGAGAGGTTGGTGGTGATGTGGGTAATAAGCTGTTTTTGAATGAATAAGTCGTAACGACTAAGGATGATTTCTGCCATTACATTGCATTCGTTTCCGAAATATTTGAGGTTATTTTCTACCCCTAAATCATCAAAACAGTAGGTTTTGTTAGTGGGTACATTGTTGGTAAAATGAAATGAATTTTTACTGTATTTGTGTATGGTTTCATATCCGTCTTGGATAAATTCAAAACTTATTTCTCTACAGGGTTTCATAATATACTGGCTTACAGGTTTCTGAAAGTAATTAATTAAAGTAAGCAAAGTGGTTTTTCCGCAACCAACAGGACCAGAAAGTAAAATACCTTTTTTTAGATTTAGGTTTAATTTTTTGGCAGTATTCTCGTCCTTAATGGCATAAATAATGAGCTTGTAAATGATTTCATAATCATCAGCATTGATTTTGAAATGTGGCCCATATTTGGCTTTTCCTGCTTTTTGGAGTAAATGAATACAATCTTCAAAATTGAGTTTGGGAGTAGTGGTTGCAATGTTAGAGTGGTTCTGAATAATCTTTGTTGTTGGTGGTGTGGAGATTTCCTTTTTTGATTGCGACTGAATGATTGTTTTTATGGTTTGCATGATGATTAAATTTTTCGGTGTTTAACATCCAGTTACGGGCAGCTGCTTGCCAATCTTTCATGGGGGCTTTGCCACCTACTTTCCAGCCGTTGGACTGAAAATAATTGAAAAATTTTTCGGCCTCCGCCCCCTTATAATTTTTTTCTTGGAAGAA
>Ga0214921_10003570_pt1 | contig 23651 bp, 22 predicted proteins | sample LL1505_MetaG_FD_177992 | JGI IMG/M metagenome (GOLD analysis project Ga0214921, IMG submission 177992) | Freshwater microbial communities from Lake Lanier, Atlanta, Georgia, United States - LL-1505 | ecosystem: Environmental > Aquatic > Freshwater > Lake | place: USA: Georgia | collected...
TATTGTTATTATTATTATAATAATGTAATAAATATAATTTCATAAACATATAGGTATGAATAACAATTTTATTACACATTACAATAGCATTGTTAATAACAGGTAAATTAATATCAGGATTTTTTAAGATTTATAAAATTGAGAATATTTAGATAAATCTATATCAGGTGGTTTTTATTTAGTATTCATATTTTTACTTAATATTTTATTTTTAACTTTTTACGTATTTATAAATAGTATTATTAAATTGTTTTTTAATAATTTCTTTCGCTGGTTGTATCATATTAAAAATATAATGACTTTTATTAGTAAATTTAATAGCTTTATAATTTTCAGGATTGTATTGTTTTAATATTTTTATTTCTTCAAGTCTTTGTTTATTTTTATTTAAGTCTTTTGTTCCATTTTAATTCTTCAAGGGTTTAAATTAATTCTGAAACATTATATGGTAATGGCTGAATTTCAGTATTATACATTTTTTGTATAAATGTTAATATATTTTTTTCTTTTTTTGTTATAAAATTAATCGCAGTACCTTTTCTACCAAATCTTCCACTTCTTCCTATTCGATGAATATATGTTTGAGGATATTTTGGCATATCATAGTTTATAACAAGCGACACTTGCTGAATATCAATACCTCTAGATAAAATATCAGTTGTAATTAATATTCGTGTAACCCCAGTTCTAAATTCTTTCATAATTTCTTCACGTTCTTTTTGAATCATATCTCCATGTAATATAGATACTGAAAAACTTTTATCTATTAATATATGTTTTAATTCATCCGCCTTATTTTTTTTATTACAATAAATAATAGCCTGACCAATAGATATAAATTTATATAAATCAATTAATGCATCTAATTTATATTGTTCATCAATATTAATATAATATTGAATAATACCATCTAATGTTAATTCATCATCTTTCACTAATATAGATAAATAATCAGGTTTTAATAAATTATTAAATAATTCGGACATTTCATCTGGTATTGTTGCACTAATTAATACAACTTGTGCATCTTTAGATATTTTATGAAATATTTTTTTAACCTGTTTTCTAAAAGATGATGATAATACATCATCGGCCTCATCAATAATTATAAGTTTAATATCTGATGTTTGTATTATCTCTTTATTTACTAAATCACTTAACCTTCCTGGAGTACCAATAATAACATGATCTTTAATATTTTCTACATTATATTTATATTGCATATCACCGCCAATACATAAATTACCTTTAATTTCTGTGTAAGAAGATAAACTTAAAAATACTTTATATGTCTGATCAGCTAATTCTCTTGTATTTGATATAACTATACACTGTGGTTTATTTATTGTTGGATCAATACGTTCAAGTAATCCAATTATAAAAGTTGCGGTTTTACCAGTGCCTGAATGAGATTGAATAACAATATCACATCCATCCATAATAGGTTTTATTGCAACCCTTTGAATAGGAGATGGTTTTTCATAACCATAACTATAAATACCTTTTAATACATTATTATGAATACCTAATTTAGGATCTTCAAAAGAATCATAAAAATCCAGATTTTTACTTAATTCATAATTTTCAAAAAAATCGTTTTTTTTCGCCATTTTTATATTATATTATTATGTTTCATTATTTTAAATCAAAATATTTATGTATAAAATATAATATATAAATATATATTTATATATTTATATATTATATTTTACTATAATCAATACTAGAAACATTAATATAATAAATTAACAAGATTTTTATAAAAATAATTAATATTAATATTTTAAATAAATATTTTTATATTTATTAAATATATTATCTTAAAGTTTCTAGTTTTTTATACCTTTATTTGTAATAAATATTAAAATATATAATATTTTATATTTTAATATATAGCTCTTCTTATATAAAAGCAATGCTAGAAACTTAATAATTATTTTATTGTATTATATAACAATATTATTTGTTTATAAATTTTATTGTTATATAATACAATAAAATAATAATATAAGATAATATAGTAAATAAATATAAAAATATTTATTTAAAATATTAATATTAGTTATTTTTATCTTTTTAAAAAAATCTTGTTAATTTATTATATTAAAGTTTCTAGCATTGTATATAAAAGTGTACATATAGTAAAAAAAATTGAATATAAATTAAATAAAGTTCATCCATTACAATTTTAAATATATTTTTTGTTTTAATATTAAAAGGTCTGATATTTTATATATACTTTCAAATAAAAAAATATATTTAGATAAAATATATATAATATATTATGGAGAATTATTTACAAATTGAATATCCTTATTATAATTTATATTATCATTTTGATAAAAAACAATTATTAAAAGATATAAAAGATTTTAGGCCTGAAATATATCATCATAATATAATTAAAAAGAAAGAAATAGAAAAATATAAAAATTTAGATAATAATTATGAATATTTTATTATTAAAGACATATTTACTAAAAATTCAAATATAAATAATATTACTGATTATTTTTCAGAAAATATTCGTATCAACTGTAAATTTAAAGGTCATTTATCACCATATGAATATTGGAAAACAAATAAAAAAACAATATTAGAAAAAACAATGAAAAGATATAAAGAATTAAATATATATAATATTCGAGAAATTATATTTTTTAATACTAAATTATGTAATAATTTTAGAATATCTGTTGCATTAGCAATATTACAACATTTTAAACCTAAAAAATGGCTGGATATATCTGCAGGCTGGGGCGATAGATTACTAGCTGCTATTTTTTATAAAATGTCTTTATATGTTTCATGTGATCCAAATTTGGATTTACATCCATGTTATGAAAATATAATAAATACTTTTTTACCAAAATCAAAAAAAAAAAATTTTATTATTTATAAAAATGGATTTTTAGAAGCTCCTATTCAAAATAAAAATTTTGATATTGTTTTTTCATCTCCACCTTTTTTTACATTAGAAATATATTCAAACTTTAAAGAAAATTCAGTTCAACAATATCAAAATGAAAAATCATGGTGTGATAATTTTTTTGTAAAAAGTTTATATAAAGCATTTGATTTATTAAAAAAAGATGGATATATGATATTATATATGGGTGGTTCTGAGACAGTTATGAATAAGATGCACTTATTAGATGAAATTATGGAGTATAGAGGACAAATTTATTTTTATGAAAAAAAAGAAAGAGGTATTTATGTATGGAAAAAAACAAAATAACTAAATAAAATCATCTGAAGCAATATTCCATATAAAATCATCTTTTAATGCATATTTTTTAACATATGGTAATATTAAATCATCATAATTTTTAACAGAAGAATAATATACATTTTTATTTTGTGATTTTTCATTGATAAAATGTTCATCTTTAATAATGAAAACATTTTCATTATTTTTTGCCCATTCAGACACTTTTTTTTTATATTTTCCTCCTCCGGTCATTAAAATAAATAATTTTGCATGCGGAAATGCTTTTAAAATCGCCATTGCAATTCCTCCTGAACCAGTAACTAACCATATTCTTGGATTTACATGATTTTCTAAAATTGTATTTTTAGAAGCTTTTATCATTTGTTTTGCTAATAAATGTATCATTATTTCATCATCATCGTTTAAACCCATTGGAGAAATATAATATTCGGGTAATATTTTCCACATTTTTTTTCCTATTTCAACCGTACTATTTTTATATTCTAATGCTCGCGCCTCTTTATATGTTGGACATAAATATATTTTTGCATTAAGTGCATGTAATGTATTTATCTGACGAGATTTAAATATTTCAGTATTATCTATATTTGCATGTTTGGATAAAAATACTTCACATTTTAACCCTAATTTATAGGCTCCATAAGCTGTAGCAATAGCACCAAATCCATTGCAAAATCCGGAATATAACACTGTTTTAATATTTGGATTTTCCTTTAATATTTTCTTTAAAAATAATTTTACCACTCGTTGTTTTGTTCCTGCAAGAAGAACACCATCTTGTATCAGATGAATATTTCTATTATTTGATAATAATAATTCTTGAATAAATAATTTAGGATTATCTACATTTTTTTTTATTTTTTTTCTTAACATATTAATTATGTCATTACATAAATATTTATTTGTTATATCTTCACACATTTAATATTTATTAATATTTTTTATAAATATTAATAAAAATATTTTATATATAATTTAAATTATTAAACTGTTTTATAATTCAATATCAGTAAATTATTGATAAAATAAAAATAATTTTTTTTATAAAATACATTTTTATAAAATACATTTTTATAAAATACATATTATTTTTTTTGGTTTTATAGATTTATTTGTAATAAATAAATAAATATAATATAAAAATATTAATATTATAATAAATAAAATATTTCTTTTTTATAAAATAAAATTATAATTTTATTGATATATTTATTTGATTCCTAATTATTAAACAGCTTATTTATGTAAAATATTTTTTAGTATAATTTTATTTTGTGATGATTATAACATATAAATATTTAAAAATTCTTATGATACTTTTAAATATAAAAGTATATACGCATTGTGGACAAAAATTATTATATAATTTAATTATATAATTATAATGCCCTATTGTAAAAATGATCCTAAAAAAACATATAAAGGTGATGAACCTAGTCCTAAAGGATTAGGTTATTGTGCACATAGTGAAAATATTGGAAGTATAAAAAATGGTAAAGATGGAAATAAATGGATTATTTCAATAACTTCTAAAGGTATTAAACGTTGGATAAAACATAAAACAGAAAATAATTCATCTATAAAATTATATTCAGAAAAGGAAAGTTTAAAAGAAAAATGGTGGAACGATTCAGATAAATGTGATTGTAATAAATTTGTTTCATATAAAAGAAATCCATCTCTTAAATATGGATTTAATTATAAAGATATTCATGGATTAGAATTTGAAAAAGGTAAATTACATAAATTTATTAGTTATAATATTTTTTCAGAAAAAGTAACAAATGTAGATCAAAATGCATGGATAAAATATGATATGGATAAAAAAGAAATTTATAAAAATTTTTGTGGTTCTAAAAAAAAAATATTGAAAGATAATCCAATTTTTAAAAATATAAAACATGATGGTTATAAAATATATTTTCCATATGATAATAGTGGCAATCCTTATGCTGTTTATATTAAAAATAAAAATAATCCAATATATATTTATAGAAAACCAAGTAAATGGAATGATATATATTTTAGAGAAAATGAATATTCAAACAAACCTGAAGAAATGTTATATGTATATATTCAACTAATTGTAAAAATTATTCCTCAAGAAATATTTATTGGTAAAAGTGAAAAAATATCATCAAATAATATAAAAGGAGTTTTATATGGTGAAGAATATGATGGAAATAGTATTTTAGTAAAAATAAATAATAATAAATATGTTTATATTGGAACATTTATCTATACATTTACATCTAAAAATAAAATTATTAAATATGTATCTATTGCATATGATTCAAATAACAATATATTTCCTTGTGCGATGGATATTGACAATAATTATTATTTATTATATTATCAAGTTTTTATAAATGGAAATAATTTAAAATTTTTAAATAATAATAATTTATATGGAGAATTAGGATATTATTATTTAAAAAATCCAGATAAATTTTCAAAAATAAATGATTTTAAAATTATTACAGATAGTTTTTATTATGATTATTCTTAAAAAAATACACCCGAATTTAGGATTTTTGGACACCTTTTTATTAAAAATATAAAATATTTTATAATTTAATAAATTAATTTATTAATAAATTGTAAAATATTTTATAATTTAATTCTTTAATAAAATAATTTTCATAAATCCTAAATTCGGATGTAAAAAGGTGTCAAAAAATCCTAAATTCGGGTGTAACTAATAAATAAAAAAATATTTTATTGTATAAAATATTTTTTTATTTATTAGTTATTGTTTTTATTATTATAATTCTTAAGTTTATAGCATTGATTTATTAAATATAATAAAAGAATCTATTCCTATATATGAAAAAAATATTTTAACACAAACTAAAAATTTTTATACTAAAATAACAAAAAATAAATAAAAATAATAATATCAATGTTTCTAGACATTTTATATCAAATTTGATTAATAATAAAATTAATTTAGAGCATAGAATATTAAGAGATTTATTAAAAACTAAAAATTTGTCATTAAATTTAATATTTAAAGATAAATATACTAAAATAAAAAAAATTAATCATTAAATTGTAAAAGAATATATTAAAAAATTTCCATTTTCAACAGTTGAAGAAATTAAAGTTTTTATTTATTCTAATTTTAATATTAAAATTTCTAATAATACAATTACTAAATTATTTAAAATATTAAATCTTACTAGAAAAAAAGTAAAATTTCATATTATTAAAGATTTAAAATATTTAAAAAAATTAGAAGAAGAAAGACTTATATTTATTAATAAAATTAAAAATTTATATTTTCATAAAATTATTTTTATAGATGAATCTGGATTTAATGTTTCATCTATTGATAAAGGATCATCTGTAAAAGGAGAAAAAATAAACATTCCTAAAAAAATTTAAAATCTAAAAATATAAGTTTATTAATGGTTATTACAAAAGATGAAATTTTAAATTATGATATTTATGAAAATGCAATTAATAAAGAATCTTTTTATAATTTCCTTATTTATATTATTAATATTAGTATTTAAAATATCCATAATAATTAAATTATAGATATCAATGCTAGAAACTTTAATATAATAAATTAACAAGATTTTTTTAAAAATAAAATTTTTAATCATATTTTTACAATAAAAATAACTAATATTAATATTTTAAATAAATATTTTTATATATATATTAAATATATTATCTTATTTTATTATGTTATTGTATTCTATAACAATATAATTTATAAAAAATAATATTTTATTATTAATAAAATATTATTAAGTTTCTAGCATTGTTATAGATATTTTAAATATTAAAATAGTTTTAATAATAAAAAATAAATATTTTTAGAATCAATAAATATATAAATATTTTTAATTTATTGATTTTATTATATAAAATCTTAAATTTCTAGAATTTCTGCCAGAGAATATGTATTGTAAAATTGTTCAATTGTTATTTTATCTCCACTTGCATCAAATTTTGCAAGTTTTTTCCTAATTGCAATCGAATCATTACCGATACCTCTATATTCTCCTAATTTTCTACTTGCTTTCGTGAATTCAGCCCAAAATTTTATTGTATGTTTATCTGTATTATTTATATTAGTATTTTTTTTTAGTAATAATAGGTGGATGTTTAGAGAAACGTGATAAACCTATAGTGGATGGCTGTATACTGGATAACTGATTATTAGATAAATTATTATTATTATATGATTTTTTATTGTTATTATTTTTTTTAGTAATAATAGGTGGATATTTAGAGAAACGTGATAAACCTATAGTGGATGGCTGTATACTGGATAACTGATTATTAGATAAATTATTATTATTATATGATTTTTTATTGTTATTATTTTTTTTTTTATTTATACCTACATTTTCGTCTTTATTATTATCAATAGTTATTACTGTATTTAGATAATTTCGTCGATATTCATTATAATTTATTTTATTACCATTAGATTCAGGAATTTTACTGAAATCAATATTATTTGTATTAAGATTTTTTTGCATTAATCTGTCATATTGTTTCCAATATTCAACAGTGTGATGTGTCATTTGATATATTATACTTTTATATTCTTGAAATGTTATTTTATTATATTTCTTATTTTTATTTTCATTCTGAATATTATTTTTATTTTCATATATTTCTTTAATCGCTTTTATTTTGTCATTATTATTTATTTTACCATTTTTAATAAAAGAATAGTTTTCCCAAAAAGAATAATAATATTTTTGTTTTTCAATATTATTTAATAATTCCTCATATGAAATATTTCCATTACTGTTTTTTGATGTTTCGCATAATCTTTCCCAATCCAAATTTTCCATTTATTTATATATTATAATCAGAAAAAAAATCTAATTAAATATATGAAAATTATAATTATAAATATATGTTTAAATTGGGTTTATAATTTATACGAAGAATATATTATATCTTTAAAATCATTTATTGAAAAATATTATAATAATATGAATGTAAAAATATTATATTATGATATTACTACTTTTAAAATAGATTTTATAAATAATATAGAACTAATAAATTATGATAGAATATTTTATACAGGTGATTTAAATATATTAAATGAACTTATTTTATTAACAAATAATAATTTTGATAAAATTTATTTTATTAATATTGAACAATTAAGTCATCCATCATATTATAAATACACTATGAATATTGATAATAAAATTAATATAATAGATTATTCTGAAGAAAATATTCCTTTTTATAACGAAAAATATAAAAATGTTTATTTGTTTCCTCCTTATTTTAATAATAAGAAATTAAATAAAAAAACAATAGATATAATGTCTATCGTAAATAATCAATATAGAAAAAATATTATAAATAATATACCGTTCCGTGATACATATAATGTATTATGTATAGACAATTGTTATGGAATAGAACGCGATGATTATTTCTCAAAATCTAAAATTTATATAAATATACACTGTTCAGACAATCATAATACAATGGAATTAATAAGAATTGTAAATTTAATAATGAATAAAGTTATTGTGATAACAAATAGTTCAATTTATAGTGATTTATTATATATAAAAGATTATATCATTATATGTAACGACAAAAAAGATTTTAATATATACATAGATGAAGTATTAGATAATTATGAGTATTATTATAATAAAATCTTTAACCATTACGATCATAATGATTATATTTCTTATATTAAAAAAAATTTAGACCTTATTTTTTCTGCCCAATGATCCCATTGATAATATAAAGATGCTTTATGAAATCCATTTTTTCTTATACTATTGTAATCATTACTATTTTGAATAATATGTAATAATAATGAATACCAATCTATATTATTATCAATATATATATAATCTTCATTTGGAATTAATTTATCAGTAAAATATGAATTTGTTACTAATAAACCACAAGAACCTAAAATTTGAGGAACTCTTTCAGAAAAATATTCTTGAGTTGAATATTTTTCATTTAATTCATAAATCATCGGATGAATAGATAAATTAATTTTACTATTACTAAAAACTTTATTACAATCATTGTATTTAATAAAACCTTGATAACATTCTGGATACATATCTCTAAATCTTTCAGGACCATATATATGAAATTTAAAATTATGTCTATTTTTATATAATGTATTCACAATTTCATACCTAGTAATATTTGTTGATTCATCCGGAAATTCTTTTAAATCATTATAAAAATTAGTACAAACAATACTTATATCACAACTATAATTTTCATCATATACATATGATGATATATTTTTATCAAATCCAGGTGGTAAATATGTAATAGGTATTTTATTTATAAAATATTGTATTTCATATTGAAAACATGAAAACACATAATCCATTAATGGATAGATTTTTTCTTTTTCATCTATTCTTTCTTTCCATTGATTACAATTATATTTTGGATAATTATATAAAAATGGATCCCAATTAAATAAATAATGTTGAATATATTTTGATTCATTAATTATTTTACAAATACTTTCATATTTAATTGAATTATTCCACCATAAACATATATTTATTTTATCATCTTTTATTTTATTTATTATAATTTCATCTCTATTTTCAATATTATCTAAAATATAATTAAAATATGGAAAGAAAAATATTTTATAATTTAATTTTTCTAAAGATTTAGATGCATATAAAAATCCATCTTCTAAATGACAATATCCTATTAATAATATATTCATTAATTATATAAAATATATAATTTTATATATTTTAACACAATTATTTATAAGGATAAATGTAAAAAAAATGATAGATAAAAATACTAGGATTATTAATTATAATTATAGTATATAACATCCTTAAAATATAATGAGCAACACTATTAAACCAAGATTTGTTATAGGTTGTAATGACAATGATATTGATATAGAAGTTTATTTCTATAGAGATAATGAAGTTTGCAATATTGGACTATTTGAAAATATATGGTATATAAATATTTTTGACCAAGAAAGTAAAATATTTAAAGATTTTATAGAAATTACTAATAAAGAAGATGCATATTATCAATTTCGACATTTATTATATATATCTGAATCTAAATACAAGATACTTATAGATTTTCTAAACATTCATGGTAATAGTATAGCATTATGGAATATATTTATAGATCATAATGGAAAAATATTATATATAGAACAAATATTAAATTATGATATTCATGATTATTCTTTATATACACAAAATGAATTATATCATCATTATTCATGTTGTGATGGTTATGGATTAAAATATGAATGTGCAATAGCAAATAACAATTATTATGATTTAACTGAAAACATAAACAAATATTTTTTAGAAGATGTAATGAAATTTTATTAAATTAACAATTATTCAAAAAATTAAAATTTTATAATACTATACTTATTAGCATAGAGGACGATTTGGAAGTCCATGAATCCCTAACATACATAAATTACCTAAAGTATTAAAAACTTTTTTAGTGGTATGAGATATCTTATGTATGATATAAGGTATTTTTACACATGCTATTTTCATCTTGTCTACTATGTATAAAAATAGCATGATGCTGAGTCTATACATCTTTAAAATCAAATAACATACTATAAAGTTTGTTAATTTGAGTAGGATTAATGATGTATCGAATGGAATGAAGCATAATAATGTTCCTATAAACAATATTATATATAAAAAAAACAATATTGGCACTACAAATTGTATTACCAACGATGGCTGTTGATCAAGATGCCAGATGTACTGAAATAATATGCCATTATAGCCGATCATATTGATTGTGTTTTGATATAAACAAGTTCCTTGTTGATAACCAATATAAGATTCCATTGTTTTAAATACAAGTCCATAATTACCATCGAGTCTCCAAGTTCTTTCATCATCTAAATCTCGTATCCATTGTAGTGTAACTACATGATTTGGAATAATCTGCATAGTTGCACCAACTATATATAATGAACGATTGATTAGAATTTCAGATACACCTTTTAAGAAAACAGTAGTAACAACTACAGCATTAAGAACTGTATTTGGTTTTGGTCTGGATAGACTTAGCATATTGGATGTTTAAAAAAAAAATAGAATTTTATTTTCATATATTTTATCCATCAATTTTTTTTTTAGTATTTCAGATTTTTAAATATACTTAAAAAATTATATTTTCTTTATATAAAAAGATTATAACAAAATAATATAATATATATGATTGTATTTACATTTTATTCAAATATTCTAACCATGGGATTTTTAATATTTGGTTTTCATCATTTTTTTAAATATATAAATATTGAAAAAAAGATGTACGAAAAATTTAGTATTAATATGATGAGAAGTTTAATATGTGGTACATTAGCACATGAAGCTTATAAAAATTATTATTATATATGGGAAGATAAATGTTTAGATAATAAAATCATATTAAATAATTTTAAAGAATATCATAGTATGTTTTTATCCTATTTTATTTTTGATACAATACTTTTATTATATCAAATTTATTTAAAAATAGAAAAAAACATAAGATTAGATCTTCTTTTTCATCATTTACTTGCAATAACTGCTTTAATTATAATTGAATATTATAATTTATACAGTATTAGTTTAATGATTGGTTTAAGTGAAGGTATGTCACTTGTAACAGGACCTAAATTATTGAGTATGCATTATGGAAATAAATATTTAACAAATATATTTATTATATATAGATTATTATATTTAATTTTTGTTAGGATGCTTTTTATTTGGCCATCATTAATATATTTTTATAATAATATAACATTAAATTGTGATATATATAAAAAGGATAGAAATATTTTATTAGTTATATTTTTAGTGTTAATTATTATTCATGCAGAAATTAATTGGTTACATAGTGGTCGTAAAGAATTAACAAGAATATAATGGAAAATAGTATATTCTCATATGAAGAAAAATAAGACTTTAAAAATTATAATATTTCGTTTTCAAAAAATGCTTCTAAGACGAAATTTGTAGTAGATAAGAAGTGATAACACTATTAATTTTTTTCTTAAATAACCTCCAAAAATAACCTCCGAAAATAACCTCCGATTTTTTTTGCGGTCTTTTTCAATGCAACCGCTGTTTTTACCATTCCATTAATAATGATGGTAAAGATTTTGGACATACCAATGAACACAAAAAATGTGAAAAAGGCTGTCATTGTCATTGTGTCAGCGAAAATACATAATGCAATGAATATGGCGGTGAACACCATGGCCACCTGCCCCGCAAAAGGCATTAAGAAAAAAACACGCAATGGCGGTCCTGATTCCCATTTTTGATTCAGTATCTCTGAAACTACAGCAATTGTAACGAGAAGATCCAATATACTCATCGTAACATAATTAACATATATAATTTTATTTTCATATGTTTTTAACTGTCATTTTTTATTATTTTATGTTAAAAATATGCATATAATAAAAATATATTTATAAAGAAAGAATTCTAAAATTATTTCAAGTGTATATTTTATCTTTATTTTTTTTATGATAAGTTTTATATAGTATTGAATATAAGTTAAATAAAAAAAAAAATAATAATTATTTTTTTTATAATGGAATATTTAATAATATTAGGTATATTAGGATTAGGATATAAATTACAAACTGATCAAAATAATAAAACAAAAAAAAAATTTGTTGGAAAAGTTTCAAAAAATCAACTTCCTTCACCAGAAAATGTATATACATCTAAAAGATCATATAATATTTTTCAAGAAGAACAGGATAAAGCAAATATATTATTAGAAAAATCAAAATATCCTCAAGACACAAATGTTATAACTCCCGGACCAACATTTCCTATTATATATAATAAAGTAGATTATAGTGATACTACTTTACCTGTAGAATTTAATAGTTATCAAAAATATGATAATATATTATTAGAAGATAATAAGGAAAATAAAAAGACAGAATACAATTTAGTTAAAAATAATGAACGAACACCAAATACCGGTGGATTTCAAGGAATATCTCTAACAGGAGACCCTATAAATCCGAATAATTTTACACACAATAATATGGTACCTTTTTTTGGAGGTGCTGTACGCCAAAATTTAGATGAATTTTCAACAAGAGGAATTTTTGAAAATTTTACTGGAACACAAGATAATTATCAAAAAAAACAAGAACAAACTTTATTATTCCAACCTCAAAAAAATATGTCCAATATATATGGTACTGGAAGTTTAGACGGATTTATGTTAGATAGATATTATGTATCAAATATTCGTTCCAATGAAACACCTATTGAAAAAGTATATGTTGGTCCCGGTTTAAACCAAGGATATACAAATGCACCATCTGGAGGTTTTCAACAACCAGATGCACAAGATTATGCTACACCAAAAACAACAGATGAAATTAGAGTTAAAACAAATCCAAAAATATCTTATTATGGACGTGTTATTTCCGGTGAAAAAATTAATAAACCTGGTAAAATTGGCACAGTTTATAAAAATAAACCAGATACTTTCTATATTCAAGAACCAGATAGGTATTTTACCACCACTGGACAAGTTATAGCACAAGAACAACGACCATGTATAGTTACTAAATATACAAATCGTAAAACAACCGAACTTAAAACAAGGACCGGAAGTGCTGCGCCAACAAATGGTACGGTTGCACAAGTTAGATCAAAATATAAAATATCTCATAAAGTTAGTTATGGTAATAATGGACCACGAAATGCAGATAGTACAGGTTCATGGAGTATATTAAATATGTTTGGTTTAAATACACCAAATGATTATGGAAAACAATCTATTCGTGTGAAAGATAATAATAGAGTATTAAATACAAAAGATAAAAAAGAACCTGTTATTAATTTTAAATCACCTATTGAAAAAGGAATATCAAGAAATAATCAAAAATTAAAATCTACTAAAAAAGTTCAATTTATTAAAAATAATAGAGAAAATGGTAATTATCAAGGAATTAAAAAATCAAAAGTATACGATCCAAATGACCTTCCGCGATCAACTATTAAAGAAACAAATATTCATAATAATCATAGTGGAATATTAACAGCACAAAAACCATCATCTGGTTTTGTTTATAATCCAAATAATGTTACGCGAACTACTATTAAAGAAATGAATATTCATAATAATCATAGTGGTATGATAGGTGAGTCCATGTATAAAGGTGTAGCATATGATCCAAATGATGTTACACGAACTACTATTAAAGAAACGAATATTCATAATAATCATAGTGGTATGATGGGTGAATCTATGTACAAAGGAGTAGCATATGATCCAAATGATGTTACAAGAACTACTATTAAAGAGACGAATATTCATAATAATCATAGTGGTATGATGGGTGAATCTATGTATAAAGGTGTAGCATATGATCCGAATGATGTTACAAGAACTACTATTAAAGAGACGAATATTCATAATAATCATAGTGGTATGATGGGTGAATCTATGTATAAAGGTGTAGCATATGATCCAAATGATGTTACCCGAACTACTATTAAAGAGACGAATATTCATAATAATCATAGTGGTATGATGGGTGAATCTATGTATAAAGGTGTAGCATATGATCCGAATGATGTTACCCGAACTACGATTAAAGAGACGAATATTCATAATAATCATAGTGGTATGATGGGTGAATCTATGTACAAAGGAGTAGCATATGATCCGAATGATGTTACACGAACTACTATTAAAGAGACGAATATTCATAATAATCATAGTGGTATGATGAGAGAGTCTATGTATAAAGGAGTAGCTTATGATCCAAATGATGTTACACGAACTACTATTAAAGAGACGAATATTCATAATAATCATAGTGGTATGATGAGGGAGTCCATGTATAAAGGAGTAGCATATGATCCGAATGATGTTACACGAACTACTATTAAAGAGACGAATATTCATAATAATTATAATAGTAATATTCAAAATATGAATAGAGGTAATGTTGTTTATGATCCAAATAATGTTACACGAACTACTATTAAAGAAACAAATATTCATAATAATTATTCAGGAATATTAACAAAAAATAGTCCAAGTAGAGGTGTTGTTTATGATCCGGCAAATGTTGCAAGAACAACTACAAAAGAGACTACTATTAAAAATAAAAGAAAAGCCAATATAAATAATACAAATAAAAGTATTTATATTAAAAATAATGATAAAGCAAAGAAGACTACTAAAGAAACTACAATGATTAATAATGCAATGGGTATTGCTTCTAGAAATAGAGGAGATGGACACCTTGTAAAAGATATACAAGTACCAGATACAATTAGAGAAATAAGTAGCGTACAATATATAGGAGATGCAAATGGTCCAGAACTTGGAGCATATGAAGTAACAGATGTAAATGCACCAAATACAATGAGACAATTTACAACTGATATTGAATATTTCGGAGGTTCTGGAAATGGAGGTGATATAAAACCAATGTCATATGAAGATATATATAATGCAGAAATAAAAGCAATAAGAGGAACATTAGATGAAGGATATACACCAGGTCCAATGGGTCCAAATGAGGTAGTAAGTAGTAATAATTTAAATGTAACAACATCTAAAATTGGAGATATACAAAATAAATATTTAAATGAAAGAGGCGTTCAAGCAAATAAAGTATATAATTCTATTCCACAAATGACACATTTAAATATTACACAAGAAAAAGAGATTGTACCAAATGAACCATTAGCAGATCGTATTAATCCGGATATAGTTAGCGCATTTAGAGAAAATCCATATACAAAACCATTAGATAGCTGGGCATAAAATTTAACATATTTGAATTATTATAGTAAGTTCATTTAAGAAGTATGATATTTTATACATCTATATTATTTAAATAAAATTAGAAAAAAAAAATGACAGTTTTTTTTTTCTAATTTTATTTTTGTTATTATAAAATATGAATCAACAATGGACAGAACTAAAGTAAAAGAATCCCCTGTAATTCTTCCTCGAATTCCTGTAACAAGAAGCGAAACAATAGGATCTCCTGGTTGCATACCACCTAAAGAAGGTGATGAAGGTAAATGTTCAGGCCAGTGTGGACGAACTCCAGAGCAATATATAGAGTATTGCTTCATTGTTTCAGAAAAAAATTACACTGGTGAAGACGCTAGCGTTATACCTGAACTTAAAGAACTCTTTCAAATAAAATATCGTAATTGCATTCTAAAGTGCGAAGAGCTTTCTAAATTACGTAAAGAAATAGAAAAGGCACTTAGTGATCCGGTAACTTATCTAGCAGAACTTAGGCTTGAAACTAGCAAAACTTAGGCTTGAAAAATAAATGAGTCTTCATATGAAGACTCATTTTATAATTATTTTTGCATTACTAGAATCTTATCTATAAAAATATATATTATTTTTTGTTTTTATACATTGTTTATATATAAACTGTTTAATAATTTAATATCAGTAAATTATTGATAAAATATTATTTTTTTGGGGTTTTATAACTTTATTTGTAATAAATAAAAAATATAAAACAAAATTTTTATCATATAAACAACATTTATTTTTTTATAAAATAAAACTATTATTTTTCATTGTTTTTTTATAAAATAATAATATTATTTTATTGATACTCAATTATGAAACAGCTTAATAATGTAATAAAATACAATGCTAGAAACTTTAATATAATAAATTAACAATATTTTTAAAAAAAAAAAATTTTTAATCAAATTTTTACAATAAAAATAATTAATATTAATATTTTAAAATACATATTTTTATATTTATTAAATATATTATTTTATTTTATTATGTTATTGTATTATATACAATATAATTTATAAACAAATAATATTTTATTAATAATAAAATACTATTAAGTTTCTAGCATTGTAATAAAATATATAAAAGCATATATAGTCATTCAAATGCAGATATTTAAATATCATAAAATTATGTAGAATATTGATAAATAAATTATTTTATATTATATATATTAATATATTATTAAAAACTCAGCAGAATCATTATAAAATTTATATTTGTATTAACACTTTTATATTCTTAAATATATGCCATCGATGCAATGCTAGAAACTTTAATATAATAAGTTAAAAATATTTTATTTTAAAAATAACTAATATCGATATTTTAAATAAATATAAAAATATTTATTTAAATATTATAGTCATCATATTTTATAATTCTACCAATTTTTTAAAAATAATTATAAAATTAAATAATATGCATACAAAAAATAATAGATATATTTTTATAAAAATATATCTAGTAGAATTCTAAATTGTGATGACTATATTAAGTTTCTAGCATTGCCATCGAATGTATATAATTTTATTGAATCTTAACTTTCTTGCATTGATACTTATCTCAAAAAAAATGACAGTAATTATTATCTTAATTTTTTTTTATTTAAAAACAATTTAAAGTTATACCAGTTAGTGGTACTATGAGTTACTGGGTACTCAAGTATTGTTCTCTTAAGAATATTGTGACTAAATCAGGTTCCAATGATAAAACAAAAGCATTATTGACATTATTGTTACTGTTTCTTTTTTTCGGAAAAATATGCTTAACATCAGGACGACGACGACGACGACGACGGTATTAAATATAAGGTATAGGATACAATGCTAGGAAACTTAATAATATTTTATTAATAATAAAATATTATTTGTTTATAAATTATATTGTTATATAATACAATAATATAATAAAATAAGATAATATATTTAATAAATATAAAAATATTTATGTAAAAAATGTGATTAAAAATTTTATTTTAAAAAAATCTTGTTAATTTATTATATTAAAGTTTCTAGCATTAGTATAGGAGATCTTTAAATTTTCCAAAAACATTGAATTTCTAGTCAATTCTTTTTAACAAAGTTTCAAATCTTATTATTTATTCATTTCAATTATAAAACGATAATACCAATCATTATTAAAATATTTTTTTATTTTATATTTTAATTCTTTGTTTTTTTTAATAATACTATATTCTCTATGTTTTTGTTCAATAAAATATCTATTTACAGGTTTTTTTATAAAATAAGCAAAATATATATCAAAATATTTATCTAAAATAACAGGTATCAGTTTTTCTATTTCATTATTATTTAATTTACAATATAACAATGATTCATTAAAATATTTAAGAAAAGAATTATTAACTTTAATTTTTAAAAATGGATCTATATATTTTTTTTTATAAATATTATCTTCATATATTCGTTCTAAATGCATAAAAAAAAATGATTCTGATTTACCATAATTAATTAAATAAATGTTTAATATTGGACAGTCATAATCATAAGATGGACACCATTCAGACCTAAATATTTGTTGATCATCTGATTTAAAATATGATACGGTTACTTTTCTAAAATTATTATTTTGAAAATGATAATTTTCCATTATAGTATTTTTAATTTTTGTTGTTTTATATTGAAACTCTGATATAATTGGAATTTCTTTAAAATTTGTTTTATTTAAGATTTTTAAATGTACATTTGATGTTTTATTAAATAAATATTTATTATGAATATATTTTGGTAAATTAAATAAGTAAAATAAAAAGAAATTCATTATTTATTTAAATAATAAAAAAACTTTATATTAATATAATTTATCTAAAGTTATAATATATAACTTTATATGTTTTTAAATGATGCACCCATTATGAATAAAGGATATTATGATGTTCCAATCAATAATCAATTTTCTAATATTGAATATAGAGATACTCCTGTTATTACAAATGAATACCAATTAAATAAAAATATTAATGTAACAATGAATGATAATAATAGTGAATATATTGTATATCAACAACCAACGCGTCCATCAAAATCACTTTATATAGAATCTGACCAACAAACAACACAATATTATAATAATGAAAGAGCATTATCATTTGATTCTTCTAAACCATTAATGAAAAAAAAAGAACTTGAAAGATTTTATGATGGTGGAGGTGGATACGGTGGTATGTATCCTTATGTTAATAGTGCATATTTAAATATGCAAATAATGCCAAATATTAGTAGAAATTATTGGGAACATCCTGATTATGGTTATGAATATCAATATATTACTGAATATATTCCTCAACATGCACCTATTATTAAAAACCCGTCATATAATATTGTACCGAAATCAGAAGATATTAAAATTGAAGCTTTAACGAATGAAGAAAATACAGATATTGTGAAAAAAAAACCTAAAAAGAAAAGAAAATGTAATAAAGTTTATGTACCTAATAATATTTTATGGATTATTATAGTAATATTATTACTAATTAATATTGGATTTATAATTAAATTATATTATTAATATATAAAATTAACCACAAACATCGTATTGATATAATGAATTTGTATAATTGCCACATATAGAATTAATTTTGGGACATGGTTGTAATTCTTCATATGGATTCATATCATTAACTTTAGGATCAACAACATTTGGTCTATGATTATCTTTTACAACTAATCTTGTACTTGTCATATATTGTCCTGGAAACGTAACTTGTTCTTGAGGATTTTTACATAAGGGATTAAATCTATTCCATCCAGTTCCTCTTAAATTAGTTGCTGGATTACTTAATCGTGTATCTTCTGTAGGAAAAAAACAATTTTTAAAATTTACTAAATTATTATCTCCTGGTCTATTCCATGAATTTCTTAAAGGATTTTTTGGATCTTCACAACTTTCAATAACTCCTGTACCACATATTTCACCTTGATTTGTGCATGAATTAGGATCACAATTTGGTTCATATTTTTTACTTGGACATCTTGATAAATTTCTATTTAGATTAAATAAATCTGATTCTACATCAACTGGTCCATAGTAAAATCTCCAATCTACATTACTATTTAATGATACACCTTTTTTTTGATTTATAACTCTTGGATTATCATTTAAGCAATTATCACACATTATAGGTGTATTATATAAATAATTTCCGGGTCCTGTTGTTTCTTGATTGTATTTTTTTATTTCACAATTATCATATTTTAATCTATTAAAACTCATAATATAATTATAATATTATAAAAGATATTAATTAATTAAAAAATAATTAATTATAAAAAATAAAAAATATTTCTATATATTAATTATATAGAAATATGAGTTCAAATAGATTAAGTTATGATTCATGTGCATATGAAAAATCTTTACAACAATCAACATCTCCATTAGATTATATGCTATATAATGGTAAATATGAAAATTGTGCCAAATGTCGTATTGAATTTGGTGTCGTTGGTGGAAATGGTGTTTCATTATTTAGTGGCAATTTAGTAGATTTAGAAAGTGAATTAAGAGGACAAACACGTAAAGCTTCTTTATGTCCAAGTACTTTTTATGCTCCCAACTGCAAAGACTGTAATAATAAATCAAATGGATTACCATGCAGTACTACAGAATGCAAACCTAAAATGATGCATCAACCACCTTGTCAAATGCAATATTATCCTAAAACACCACTTCCCCAACCAAGTAAAGTTACTGGTTGCAATTATCAAGAAAATAATAAAAATATGTAAAATAAATCTTTTATAGAAAATTTTTCAAATTACCTAAAATCTGGTAATATTTATACAAGTAATAATTAATGTGATATCAATAAAATGTGTAAAATAATTTATTGTAAATAATATATTTACAATAAATTATTGATAAAAAAATGTCAGTTAATATTATCTGAATTTAAAAATATAAGTTTATTATTATTCCAATAGAATAGTAAGTATGAGCGATATGAGCGAAAAAAATGAACTTGAAGTTCAACATGAAATTTTGCGTTATATCGATGAATTGACTGAACAAATCCCAACTACTACCCAAAAAGAGGATGTATATGAGAATATGATCGATTTCTTCGATCTTGTTATAGTACCAAGGATCCAATCAACAACTGAAATCGATTTGCTTCGAGAAGTTGTTTATCAAGAATATCAAACAATGTTGGTATTATCTACTTTGTTATCCGATGATGAACGTCATCAAAATAAGTTTAATTCAAAATTATATCAAATAATCCGAGAAGCGATGACACACAGTCATCATAAAATTACAGATGATTTAGTGGACGCAATCCGAAGACAGATCAAATAAGGGCATAAAACCATGACATAAATCATTTCTGAATTATATAGTATTGGGTAAACTTTCAATAATAGTTAAGATTTTATAAATTATTTAAAAAAAAATTATATCTAAATTGGTACAAAATTAAATACTAAATATCCAATGGTACTATTTTTTTGGGGTAATTTTCTATGTAATCCATTTTGGTAAGATATAAGAACATCCCCCTTTTTACCTAAAAATGTTTTAATATTTTCATTTTTAATATTATTTTTATAATTATGTGTTTTTTCAATATAAATTGGAGGACCATTATCATTATTTAATATATCTGATAAATATATTGTATATTTAATACATTTATCAATATTTTCAAAATGAAAAGAGCTTGGATTAAATACATTACTACATATTTGTATATTTGATCTTAATAATTTCCATTTCATACCTGTTATTTTATTTAAAATAACTAAAATTAGTTCAATATTAAATAAATTAAACAATGTTGGAAATAGTTTATCAATATTATAAATATCTATCATTCCAATATCATTTATTCTATTATGACTACCACGATTATCAATAACTGGAAGATAATAATATTGTATTTTATTATAATTATCTAAGACTGTATATGTATTATTTACATAAAATTTTTCTTCACTTACATCATGTCGCTTCTTTAAATGTACATATATATTATTATTTTGCATAAAATCTCTAATATTTTTATTAAATTCTTCAATAATATCTAAATTGTATACAGAATTTAAAAATAAACAACCTTTTTCGTTAAAATCCATATTTTATAAATATACTATATAAATATACTTTATATTAAATTTTTTGTATGATAATATTTAGGATAAATATCTAATCTTAAATGAAAATATGGAACTCCTAATCCATGTGTACTCACATATATTTTTTCAGTGGTTTTTAATTTTTTTTTTATTTCTTCCGCAACTTTTTTCCAAAACAATATTTGATGTCCATAAGATGCATTATCTATAAAATCTTTAATAGTTGTAAAATTTTTACTGCATGGTTCGGGTATAGGTACAATCAATAAACAATCGCCCGATTTATTTGGAAAGGATAATATATATTCATCTTTAAAATACTCTTCAAAGGATGAAAAATCTTCTTTTAATGTATTTAATAAATTATTTTCAATAAAATTTTCTTTATATTCATTATTCATATTTTTATCACATACAGAAGTTTCATAAAAAAATCTAGATGTAATATTTTTGGGATATTTTAAGACTTTTCCGTTACTCCATTCATTTATTTTATCTTTCCATTTCATGATATATAAAATATAAATATATTTTTAATTTTTTTTTAATCCACATGATTTTAAATAATCTATATTACGAACAACTGTTCGAGAACTCATACCACCTCTTACCCAAAAAGTTGGAATAATATGATCAACATTTTGTACATTTTCTAATAAAGATGGAACAAGTGGTATAAAATTATCTGCAGAATAAGATGATAAAGCATTTGCAGATTTACTTTTACGCGTATCTTCACCAAATTTTAATTTAGAAGATAAATCTGTATTTTTTAATACAGAATGACCGGTTGATAATAAAGGTGCTCCAGGAAACAATCTTGTATCTAATTCTTTCTTTGATTCAATATTTTGGAATGTTCCATTTCTTAATTTAGTGGAATCATTAATATTTTTTCCATAAATATCATAATTTGTATCTTGTATAATACCTATATTTTTTGTAGAATCAATATATGAATCTCTTGTATTTGTTTTTGAATTATATATTGATGGTAAAAATGCATAATCAAAAATTTTATTATTATTATTATTATTTGTAGAATATACACAAGATTCATTTTTCATATTTGTTTGTTGATTTATAATAAAATTAGTACTCATTAAATTATGTAAAGAAAAAAATATATATTAATTTACCTAAATAATTATATAAATTACACCAACCGAAAAGATAAATGAGACAAATTATATATTAAAAATATAAAAATTTGTAATAATTCTTTTCAATAGTGCAAATGCACCCCGAAGGGCATTAGACATACACCCGAATTTAGGATTTTTGGACACCTTTTTATTAAATTATAAATTATAAAATATTTTATAATTTAATAATAAATCAATTTAAAGACAAGTAATAAATTTAATATTTTGATTTAAAGAATAAATAGTATTTAAAGAAATTTTTAAAAAGATAAAGAGTTATTTCATAATTTAATATTTCTTTAAGTATACATTAATATTTTATCATAAAATTATAAATCATCATAACAAATATTTTGA
>Ga0214921_10003571_pt1 | contig 23650 bp, 19 predicted proteins | sample LL1505_MetaG_FD_177992 | JGI IMG/M metagenome (GOLD analysis project Ga0214921, IMG submission 177992) | Freshwater microbial communities from Lake Lanier, Atlanta, Georgia, United States - LL-1505 | ecosystem: Environmental > Aquatic > Freshwater > Lake | place: USA: Georgia | collected...
AAGCACTCAGAGAATTAGTGCTTTCAGTAGCTCACTTAACATTACAACAACAACGCGAAGCACTTTATAATGCACACTTGCAATGGCGCGGAACAAATGAACAGGTTGATGATATTTGTATTATTGGGGTGAGGGTGTAAGTAATATTTTATGCAAATCAGGTTTATGAAACTTGATTTGCATAAAAATAAATATACATTTGCAACATGAAATTTGATAGAAACGCACAGGCTCATTTGCAAAAACTGGCTAAATTGTTCAGGGCAATAGCTATTGTCGGTCCGAGGCAAAGTGGGAAATCTACATTAGTAAAAAACTGCTTTAGCAATAAGCCTTACCTCTCATTTGAGAACGTTACAACAGTAAATCAATTTAGAAACGACCCTGAGTACTTTATGCATCAATATAAAGAAGGTTGCATTATTGATGAAGTGCAAAAAGTACCCGAAATATTTTCTTATCTACAATTAGAAATTGACAAGTCGAACAAAAAAGGCAGATTTATACTAACAGGTTCAAGCAACTTTACCTTAATGGAATCTGTTACGCAAACGCTTGCTGGCAGAATTGTATTTGTTGATTTACTTCCCTTAAGTGTTGCCGAAGTAAACTCCGCGAAAACAAATTTGTATAAAAATAAATGGGAAAATTTTGTTTGGCGTGGCGGTTATCCTGAACCTGCCCAGTTAAAAAGTAACCATCATGTTTGGTTTGATGCATACATCCGTACGTATGTGGAGCGTGATATTCGCCAAACAAAAGCAATTGATAATATTCCTGCTTTTCAGCGCTTGATATATTTATGTGCAGGCAGGGTGGGGCAGCAAATTAACTATGCCACATTGGCTACCGAGGTGGGAGTAAATGCAACTACAGTGCAAACCTGGCTTGATGTATTGCAGAAAAATTATGTGATATATTTTTTGAAACCTTACCACAATAACTTTAATAAACGAATTGTGAAAGCGCCAAAATTATATTTTACGGATACGGGTTTAGCTAGTTGGTTACTATCGATACAATCTCCTGCCGAAATTGATAAGGTAAGTTTATACAAAGGTGCTTTATTCGAAAACTTTGTAATAAATGAAATGCTTAAAAATCGTTTTAATGCTGGTATGAAAAATAATTTATACTACTTTAGAGACAGCAATGGAAATGAGGTGGATGTAATAATTGATAATGGCAAAGAGTTGATTGCCGTTGAAATAAAATCAGCAAAGACTATTGCAAGTGATTTTTTTAAAGGTTTAGATTATTGGCGAAAAATATCAAACCACAATAAAACAGTGCTCATTTATACTGGCGACGATGAATTCAAATATAGCAATGGCAACCAAGTGTTGAATTGGAAAAATGGAATAACTATTTAGGTAAACACAGAAATTGCTACGCTTATTTTTCATTTCTTACATGCATTATTTTTTAACTTGTTGCTGAAAACAAGCACAAAATCAATTTATTAAAAGCTGAATTATTAGAAAACCGAAAATGAAATTAACACGATAAAAATTATGAAACAATTCTACCTTCTTCTATTTCTAATTTGTGCCATATGCAAATTATCGTTTGCGCAAAACACAAATCAAGCTTATATAGATTCTGTTTTGAGCACTAAGTTTGTTGATATTTATGGGAAAATTTATGATTGGAGTGATGACAGTAAAGTGCTAAATTTTAAAGTTGAAATCCATAATGCTGATAGTACCTATTATTTTACAAGCGATGGAATAAGCAATAAATTTAAGCTAACTCTGAATATGGGCAAAATTTACACCTTAAGTTTTATCTCTGATTCATACGAAACAAAGCGTATTGATATTAATACAAAAGACAGCATAGATTTTAAAGAACTTCCATTTATTATTAAAAGAAAAGTTAGGTATTTTTACCCTATTGCAATTTCATTATTTCCAAGTGTAATACTACTTACATCTCAAAAGGAGCTTTTTAGAAAATTTACTAATCATGTTGGTAAGCTAGTTTATAATAATAAAGTCCACGATTTTGATGATGATTCAAAATATTCAAAGGAAATAATGAATCAGTTACGCAAAATGGCAAATCATATTGAATTAGCAGCAAAAAATCCTGAATTCATTAATGAAATCAATAAAATACAAGACTCGCTAAACTTTGCAAAAAAAGAGATACTTGCCAAGTCAAACACAATTAAAGAAAGAGAATCGCAATTAGAAGTTGAAAAGTTCACCCGCTTAGAACTAGAAAAAAAGAGCTTAGAAGAAAGGCTAATTTTTGAAAAACAAACTCAGCAAAAGCAATTAGAGTTATTACAGAAGGAAGCTGCATTGCAAAAAACGAGTCTTCAGAATTTACTGAATCAAAAAAATATTGTTTCACTTTCTCAAGCCAACGAAATTCAGAAATTAGATGCAGCCCAAAAACAAGCAGCCATTGCGCAATTGCAACAACAAGAGCAATATAACCAAACCCGCATCAATTTATTAAATGTTGAAAAGCGTGAAAAACAAAAAGAAAACGAATTGAAAGATGCTGAATTAAAGAGGCAAAGAACCACGCGTTTGTTTTTATTAGCTGGGCTTATAGCAGCTTTGGTGCTGTTATTTTTTATTTTCCGTAGCTACCGCATCAAACAAAAAGCAAATCACATCATCACACTTCAAAAAGAAGAAGTTGAAAAACAACGCAACATTGTAGTGCACCAAAACCGCGAAATACTCGACAGTATTGAGTACGCCAAACGCATACAAGCAACCATACTTCCTCCACCTAAAGTGGTAAAAAAATACTTAGAAGATTCTTTTATTTTATACATACCTAAAGACATTGTAGCGGGAGATTTTTATTGGATGGATTCAGTGGAATTGGAGAATAAAGACTCTGAATACATTCTTTTCGCCGCTTGCGATTGCACAGGACATGGTGTGCCAGGCGCACTAGTAAGTGTGGTTTGCAGCAATGCATTAAACAGAGCTGTTCGAGAATATAACATCATTCAGCCTTCGCTTATTTTAGATAAAGTTTCGGAGTTGGTGGTACAAGATTTTAGTAAAGATGAAAACGAAGAAGTACAGGATGGCATGGATGCATCGTTATGTTCACTCAATGTAAAAACAGGAAAATTGGAATGGGCAGGTGCAAATAATCCTTTGTGGATAGTGGCCCCATCCCAACCCTCCCCTAAAGGGAGGGAGCAAGGCATCCCAAATTCAAGCGATAGTACTTCCAATCTAGAGAGTGCAGAAAAGTCTCTCCTTAGGGGAGATTTAGAGGGGCTTATAGAAGTGAAACCCGACAAACAACCCATCGGTAAATTTGAAAATAAAAAACCATTTACAAATCACAGTATTCAACTACAAAAGGGCGATACCATTTATATGTTTACCGATGGATACGCTGACCAGTTTGGTGGTGAAAAAGGAAAAAAATATTCGAAAAAAGCACTCAGAGAATTAGTGCTTTCAGTAGCTCACTTAACATTACAACAACAACGCGAAGCACTTTATAATGCACACTTGCAATGGCGCGGAACAAATGAACAGGTTGATGATATTTGTATTATTGGTGTGAGGGTGTAGAATAAATTGGTGTATTGAAAAACGCTACCAGAATTTTTTATGAACCAGGAATAAGATGAAAATAGTTTGTATCTAATAAATAAATCAGCCCAATCAAAACCAATGTGTTTAAGCAACATCCAGTCCATAAGGGGCCACGTTTGTATTTATTTCTGTCATCCTCTAAATAAGCATCAATTACACCAATGCAACCCAATGTAAACCCTTTAAAAAAAGAGTCGCCTGCAGTTTTGCCTTCTGAGTCGGGCATAAAAATAAGGTTATTTAAAATTTGTGTTGTTTGTATTGCGTTGATGTTGTAATTGTTTTGTTCAAGCTCAATTTCAAGTTGATTCAATTCATATAATTGTTGCTCAACGTATGATTCATCATAATAAAAGCTGTAAGTATTACTTGCATAAAGTTGCTGACTTATTATAAGTAGGGCGAAAACAAAAAGTTGTTTAAACATAATCTTGCTAAAGTAAATTTTTTGCAATTAGTATTTCATTATTTTTTGTCCGCAAATAATTAGTCTTGATGAACCTTCAGGCTCGAATGAATTTAATAAATAATCTCCCGCAATCCAATTGATTGTGAGGTTTGCCTTTGCAAAGTATTTTTCAAATTGTGGCAATGTTATAAGTTGAACTTTTTCGCTGTAGTTAAATAACTTTCCAGCGTCGTTAACTTCAATATTTTTTATAACGTAACCATTCGATATTTTTTTTGAAACACTAAATTTTATTCCATCAATTTCTGTTTCAATAAAAGGGACTAAATTTTTGATAACACTTTCTGAATTAAAAAAATCAACTACAAAATAACCTTCGGGTTTTATTGATTTTGAAATGGATGCAATTGCTTTGAAATTATCATCATCATCTTCAAAGTATCCCAAACTTGTAAATAAATTTAAGGCAGTGTCAAAGTAGTTTACTCTGAATGGTAATCGCATATCATGTTCAAAAAAAGAAAGATTATCATTTTCAAATTCTGATGCCTGCTTTATACTTTGGTTCGATAAATCAATGCCTGTTACATTAAACCCTTTATTATTCAAGTATTTTGAGTGCCTTCCTTTGCCACAAGCAACATCTAGTATTTTGGATTTTGCTTTAATATTTAAGCGAGCCAACAAATTGTCAATGAAAGTTTGTGCTTCATCGTCATCTCTATTTTTATAAAGTATATGATAATACTTTGTATTAAACCAATCAACAAACCAAGAGTTATCCATTACCATATTTTTTGCAAATGTAAAAATACATATCTATGCTAGCAGCACATATATTGATTTTGGAAAAGTAGCATAAAAAAATACGAAGTATTTAGCTACCATGATTCAATAAGTAAAGCTAAATAAATAATTATTGATTAATACCAAAGACAAACCATACCAATGTTTTGCTACCTATTGAAGAGCTTTGCTAAAAGATAACTATAAAATACAATTACTATAATACAATCGTTTTTTTAATATATTTATTCCTTTGTTTGCAATAAATTATGAATTCAGACTTACTTCCATATTTTCCTTTAGGTGTTGTTATTTTGCCAGGCGAATTGACTAATCTACATATTTTTGAACCTCGCTATAAACAGCTCATTAATGAGTGTAGGATTTCAGATAATAATTTTGGAATACCTTTTATTTTCAATAATAAAATAGCTGACTTTGGTTGCGAAGTTAAACTAAACACTGTTATAGAAACTAATGATGAAGGGGAGATGGATATTGAAATTGAAGGGATAAGAATTTTCAAAATCACCAATTTTCAAAACCCAATTCCAAATAAATTGTATGGTGGTGGCAATGTTGTTTTTTTTAGAACTGTTGGCCATGATATTGACCATGAACTGAATGATTATTTTAGATGGTTTGTAACAATTATTACATCTAACAAAAAGCGTTTGCCTGATGATAAAAAATATACTATTTATGAAATTGCTGAAGCCCTTAATTTATTGCAACAAGATAAGTATAGATTTATCAATTGTCTCAGTGCAACAGCCATGCGTATCTTTTTAATGAACTACATGAAACTGCAGTTAGAAATTAAGAGCCGTGCGAAAGAATTGAATCAGAACTACGTCAATAATTAACACCTTTAAAATTCAAAAAGCAATATGAAAGTTGTTATACAACGTGCTTCAGAATCTTCAGTAACAATAGAGAGTACAATAGTTGCAAATATTAAAAAAGGACTACTTGTATTGTTGGGTATCGAACATGATGACGACTCTAATGATGTAGAATGGCTGTGTAGTAAAATTGCAAACCTCCGCATCTTTAATGATGAAGACGGTGTAATGAACATTAACATAAATGAAGTTGGCGGAGAAATTATTGTAGTAAGTCAGTTTACATTACATGCTTCTACAAAAAAGGGCAATCGTCCATCATACATTTATGCAGCCTCTCCAGATGTTGCAATACCATTATACAATAGTTTTTTAGAGTCACTTCAGCTCCAAATTAATACTAAAATTCAAACTGGTGTATTTGGTGCTGACATGAAAGTGCAGTTAATAAATGATGGCCCTGTAACTATTATTATTGATAGTAAAAATAAGGTTTGATTCGGAATACTTTTTAATTTTATTTTTAAATTAAAGTCTGTTACTACAACTATTTTATAGTGAAATTAAATTAGTTTTGTTTTATGTCAAACAATATTTCTCAACATGAAGGTGCACCGCCAAAAGATTTAGGTTTTGGAACAACTGCAACATCTACTGACATAAAACTCATTAACAAGGACGGTACTTTTAATGTGCGCCGCAAAGGCTTAAAGTTTCATGAAAGCTTTCATTTTTACCATTATCTTATCACTATACCTTGGTGGAAATTTCACGTCATTATCTTTTCATATTTCTTGGTAGCAAATTTAATTTTCAGTTCCATTTTTATGTTTATTGGTGTTGAACATATTGGTGGCATGATTGCCCATACATGGTGGGAAAAGACCTATGAAACATTTTTTTTTAGCGCGCAAACATTAACCACCGTTGGTTATGGCCGCATCAATCCTATCGGTTTCGCTGCAAGTGCATTGGCAGCAGTTGAGTCCATGTTAGGGCTTATGGGTTTTGCATTGATAACAGGTGTTTTGTATGGGCGCTTTTCGCGACCCGACACCAATATTTTATTTAGCAAAAACGCTTTAATATCGCCTTACAAAAATGTGAATGCAATTATGTTTCGGATGGCTAATTTAAGGCAAAGCCAACTTATTGAAACGGAGGTACAGTTTGTAATTGGCTATAATAAAATAGTAAACGGTACAACCCAACGCGCTTTTGATACATTGGCTTTGGAGCGCGATAAAATTAATTTCTTTCCTCTTTCTTGGACTATTGTTCATCCACTTGATGACAATTCTGATTTGCGAGGATTTACAGTTGAGGATTTTAAAAAATACAAAGCTGAATTTACAGTTTCTGTAAAGGCTTTTGATGATACTTTTCACCAGCAAGTTTATGCTCGTTATTCATATTCATATTCCGACATGATTAGTGGTCACAAGTTTGTACGCTCATACAATGCAGCACATGATGGCGTAATAGAAATGGACTTTGAAAAATTCCATCTGTTTGAAGAAGCGCCATTAAATTAATTAAAATATTTTTACCCAATTTTAGTAACAACGCTTAATCACTACATATTAATTCTGTTATTTTTGTAACTATATGTTTAATAAAGTAATCATTGTTTTATTGCTATGTTTCAAATGCTTTTGGACAATTGCCCAGTGCCCAGAAAACGATAATAAAAAAGCACAAAAGCTGTATGAAAAAGGCACTGATAAAAAGAGATACGAAAATATTAGGGACCGCCAAATTTACTTGCGTGAGGCAATAGAAGAGAACCCCGATTTTGCAGCGGCATACTACGAGTTAGGAAATACTGTTATCACTTTATACAAGGCCAATGGCGACCCTTTAAGCAATGCAAAAACATATTATGCAAAAGCCGTTGAACTCTGCCCAACAGTGGCTCCGTATCCTTATTTCTATCTCGGCCAAATTGCATTTGGTACAAAAGAATATGCTGATGCAAAAAAGTATTTTAAACAATTTATTGATTTTGAAAGTGATAAAAAAAAGAATGAAGACCTTGAGCTGGCCCAAACAATGTATGCAAAATCAAATTTTTTAGCTGATATTTTTGCAAACCCTGTTGAGTTTAATCCATATCCAATTAGTAGTGTAGATACTTATGAAGATGAGTATTTAGCCAACCTAACACCCGACAACGAAATTATTTTTTATACACATCGATATCAAAAAAAAGGACGCGATGAGCTAGTGCCGCGCATGGTTGAAGAACTTACTCAAGCCAATAAAAATGAAACGGATTATATAAATCCAAAAGCACTCGATGCTCCATTTAATTTTAATGGTGATGGTTATGGTGGTGCAACATTTTCTATTGATAACGAACATATGTTTATTACGGTTTGTAAACCCGAAAAAAAAACTGGTCAAATTAACTGTGATATTTATACAGCCGATTTAATGAAAAATGGATTGGTAAAAGACAAATGGTCTCCTTTGCGAAACTTAGGTCCTAATGTAAATACAGTTGATGGTTGGGAGTCTCAGCCATCTTTATCTGCTGATGGCAAAACACTTTATTTTGCCTCTATGCGTGCAGACAGTAGGGGAATGGATATTTATTTCAGTAAAAAAAATGATGAAGGAGAATGGGGACCTGCTGAAAATTTAGGCTCTCCTATCAATACCGAAAAAGATGAAAAGTCTCCGTTTATTCACAGCGATAGTCATACATTATATTTTTGTAGCAACGGCCATCTAGGTTTGGGAGGTTATGATATTTTTTATAGTAAGGCCGATGAAAAAGGTAAATTACAAAAACCAAAAAATATCGGAGTTCCTATTAACACAGATAAAGATGAAGTAGGTTTAATTGTTAGTACAAATGGCGAAAAAGCGTTTTTTAGTAGTAATGAATTAAAAGGTAAAGGAGCAGGAGCATGGGATGTATTTACGTTTAATTTGCATAAAGAAGCTCGGCCTGATAAAATTGTTTTTTTGAAAGGAACATTAACAAACGAAGATGGCACAAAACCTGCTGCAAGTATTGAAATTAAAGGTTCTCTATCACAATCTGTTCAAAAAGTTAATGTTGATACAGTTTCCGGAAAATACACTGCAGTTTATACTTTAAAAAATGATGAAGATATACTTGTAACTGTTAAGCAGCAAGGAAAGGCATTTACTTCTCAGCTAATAAAACAAACAGCAGAAAATGTTGGTAAGCCTATTAAACAGGATTTTCAGCAGAAAGAAATTGAAATTGGAAAGTCTTACAATATCAATAACATTCAATACAAAACAAATAGTAGTGACCTAGCCGATGAAAGTAAATTTGTAATTCAAGAATTTGCAAATTATTTAAAAGAGAACGACAACTTAAAAGTTGAAATTCGTGGGCATACCGATAATGTTGGGAATTCTAAAAGTAACTTGGCTTTAAGCACCGACCGTGCCTTTACCGTTTTGGTTTTGCTTCAGCAATTGGGTATTAATAAAGACAAACTTTCATTTAAAGGGTTCGGCGATACCTCGCCAATTGCTGATAACAATACAGAACTTGGAAAAGCAAAAAACCGAAGAACCGAATTTATGATTTTGACTAAGTAGCGTGCTCACTAACCACAATAATATTATTTTTAGTTTCTTTGAAAAAGTATTTTAAACATGAAGAGAGATATACCTGATTTACTTGTTGAAAATGTTGCCATAGCAATTGTGAAAGAGAAAGACGAACATGACAATGATGTTTGGAACAGCTATTTAATAAACCTCAAAGACCATTTGATTGAAGCCGTAATTGTAACATCAACGGGCTATGGTGAAATTAAAGGTGAAACTGTAAAAACAAGTACGCTAAGACACTTCCTAAATGAAGTTCCAGCCAACTCATTTACCAAAATAGAACCTTTACTCGAAGATGTTTTAACGCTAACTAACGAATATTGGTTGAGTTTTTATGAAGGTAAAAACATACTTGATAAAAAGTATATTTTTTTGCCTGACACTTTAAACGAAGATAATTTTGTAACAATTCCAATCATCAAAAAGCGTGGTGTAATGATTAAATAAATAGCCATATTTATTTTCAACTGGATATTTTTCGTCGCAATCCTTATTCAATTATTTACATATTGATTTCTTAACTTTTTTTTGGCTTCGTTTTTGGCATAACTAATTGCTAACAAAAATTAAACTATAAATTAGCGCAATAACAATGTCGATAGTTCATAAAATAAGAGCAATAACCATGTATGTGTTATTTTTTTTATTGCTGCTAATTGCAGTGGTTTATGCTGTTGTTAATACCTCAAATGTACAAACATATCTTGCAAAAAAAGTTGCGACCTATTTATCTGAGCAACTTAAAACTGAAGTAACAATAGAAAAAGTAGAAATAGAATTTATTAAAACCGCTGTTCTACATGGATTACTAATTAACGATTTGCACCATGATACTTTAATTTGCGCAAGTAAGGCTAAGCTTGATTATACTGGTTTTTTCAAAAAAGATAACAGGATTCAATTTTCAAAAATAGAACTAGAAAATGGACGATTAAAACTAAAGCAATACGCCAATGAAAAAGATTTGAATATTGATTTCTTTGTTGATTTTATAGATCCTCCAGGTACAGTTGTTAGACCAAAAGGTTATATATATCAAACCATAGCATCACAAAAGTTAGTATTAAAAAATATTGATTTTAGCTACAGATTTGAATCCGACACTTTAAAAACAGAAATTTTTAATTCAAGTGATATACACTTTAAAAAAATATTTGCTGATATCGATAATTTTAAAGTACTGCGTGATACAGTTAGTTTCTTTTGCAACAGATTAGAAACAACTGAAAAGTGCGGATTAAGAATTGATAAATTAAATTCTGCGGTTAGAATCTCGCCTGCTTTTGTGGAGTTCAATAATTTCAAATTATCAACGGCTAATAGTCAATTGGCAGGTACTTTCCATTTGAATACAAATAGCTACCGCGACTATAATAACTTTGAGGAATTGGTGTATATGAAAGGGAAGTTTGCACCATCAAATTTTGAATTGGCCGATGCCGCATACTTCAATGATGTAGTAAAAGGTTTAAAAATGAAGATTGGATTTGATGGAGAAATAAAGGGTACCGAGTCTAGTTTGAAAGGTAAGAACTTGAATATTTCATTTGGACAAACAAGCAGATTTAAGGGAAATGTTAGTATGAAAGGCCTACCTAATTGGGATGACACGTATACTCATTTAGAAATAGATGAATTAGTAACCAATAAAAGTGATTTAGAACAAATTCAAAGTTATCCGTTCACAAGCGGAGATAAACTAAAGCTTCCTAAAGAAATTGCCAAATTAGGTGATATGATTGTTAGTGGAACTTTTAGTGGATTTGAAAGTGATTTTGTTTCGTCCGTAACTATTTTTACTGCACTTGGTAAATTAGAAACTGACATTGAAATGAAAACAAACAACTTGAATCAAATGGCCTATTATAAAGGAAAACTAAAGGCATTAAATTTTGATTTAGGTCAATATTATGGCATGGAAGATTTTGTTGGTAAGCTAACTTTAGATGTTGATGTAAATGGTCACGGACTAAAACAAACCAATGTAAACACTAATATTGCTGGTAAGGTTGAAATGTTTCAACTCAATAATTACTCTTATAAAAATATTACTGTAGATGGAAATTTTATCAAAGATGTTTTTGAAGGTGTTTTTGATGTGCAAGATGAAAATGCAATTCTTGATTTTGATGGAACAATTAATTTAAAAAATAAGCTCCCTTCATATAACTTTAAATCAAATATTAGTTACGCAAATTTACAAAAACTCGGACTCACCTCTGCAAATAAAAAAGCTATTGTTTCTGCTGCTTTGGATGTGGATATACAGGGCGATAACGTTGATAATTTGATAGGAACAATTCAAGCAAAAAATAGCATTTATCAAGAACCGAATAAGGCATATAAAATCAATAATATTTGGATTGAAAGTAAAGAAACCAACAAAGGCAAAAAGCTTTCATTAATTAGTGATTTGGCAAATGGAAATATAGAAGGTAGTTACACCCTATTAAAAATTGGAAAAGCATTCAAGAAACTTGCAACAACCTATGTTCCTGCACTTGAAAATAATTCAAAAGTAATTGAAGTATTAAAAGACAATTCATTTAGTGAACACTTTACTTTTGATTTTGTGTTTTTGAATTCTCAGCCATTGTCAAAATCATTTTTGAGTCAGGTTGAAATTTTGCCAGGCACAAAACTAAATGGCCATTTTTATGCAGATGAAAATGATTTTAGCTTCAATTGTAAAGCAAAAGAAATTAGGTTATTAGGATATCCTTTCAAGCAATTCGAGTTAAATGCAAACCCAATAATTGAAAGTGGTAAGTCAAGTTTTAAACTTGAAATGAGTTCTGGTAAGATATTATTTAGCGACAGTTCATTTATTCAAGAATTTAGCTTGAAAAATAAATTGACGAATGATTCACTTTTCAGTCAATTAAATTGGCTGAATAATTCAAAGATTAAAAACTCAGGTGATGTTAAACTCTTAACATCATTTACTAATAGTGCAGCAAAAATAAAGTTGTTACAATCACAAATTTTTATTCAAGACTCAATTATAAATATCGACCCTGCCAACTATTTAACAATTGATTCGATTGGAATAAGTTTTAACAGAATGAATTTTTCGCATAACAGTCAATCCATAACTCTAAATAGCTTAAATACCGAAAACTCAAATGAGGTGGCGTTTGTATTCAGAAATTTCAATATACAATGGTTGAATCCAATATATAAGAAGGAAGGTATTGTGCTGGCTGGAACACTCAATGGGCAGGGCACTTTTGGCTTTACTAAAAACAATTTAATTTTTACATCCACCATAGCACTGTCTAGATTTACTATCAATGATGAATTTTTTGGAGATGGTTCACTAGTTTGTATTTATGACGATGCCAAAGAGTCAATTGCCATAAATGGTAAGTTTTTAAAGGGAGATTATACTGTATTAAGCGCACGTGGATTTTATTATCCCTATAAGGAGCAAGATAACTTAGATTTAGAAATTAATTTAGATAAGTTCAGCTTAAAATATGCCGAAATATATACTAAAGGAATATTTAGTAACCTAAATGGATATATTACAGGAGACTTGATTTTAAAAGGCTCTGCTGAAGAACCAATTGTTGAGGGGACTCTTGAATTACAGAAATCGTCATTTAAAATAGATTACATTAATACTGTTTATTCATTTAACGGAAAGGTGATCTTTTCTGAAAATAAAATTTCATTTCGAGATATTGTCTTCAATGATATTAAAGGAAATAAAGGAAAAGCTAGTGGTGTTTTTTTACATGATTACTTTAGCAACTTAAAGTATAAAATTGGTATTGAAGCAAATAAGCTAATGTGCCTCAATACAAATGTCTCTCAAAACGAAATGTTTTATGGAAAGGCCTTTGCATCTGGCACAATTGATATTAAAGGAAATTCAGATAACGTGTTTTTTGATATTGCTGCCAAAAGTGAGAAGGGAACCTTTTTTGTAATTCCCTTATATGGTGCCGAAGAAATTTCTGAAAATAGTTTTATTGAATTTGTAAAACATGACACAATAAAAAGCACCTTGGAAAAAAAGTTGGACTTGAGTGGTATTGAAATGAAATTTGAATTAGAACTTACGCCTGATGCCGAAATACAAATGATGTTCGACCCTAAAGTGGGTGATGCTATTACAGGCACCGGAACTGGAAATCTAAAAATGAACATTGATAGAAAAGGTGATTTTACCATGTTCGGTAACTATGCAGTAAACCAAGGTAAGTATTTGTTTACACTTCAAAATGTAATAAATAAAAAATTTACTGTTGAGCAAGGTGGAACAATACAATGGACTGGCGACCCTCTTAATGCTGACATTAATTTAAATGCTATATACACTGCTAACACTTCATTGTATGAAGTATATCAAGCAGACGAAAGCCGAAAACGTGTTCCAGTACAATGTAAATTAATGATGACAGATAAGTTGATGAAACCAACAATTAAGTTTGATATATTTTTACCAACTGCTGACCAAACCACACGCGATGGTGTAAGAAGCGCAATTAATGCCGACAATGACGCGGATTTAAACAAACAAATATTTTCTCTTTTGATGCTAGGTAAATTTTTTCCTACCAATGAAAATACTACTACAGCCTCATCAGCAGCAATAAATAATGGTAACGAATTATTGTCGAATCAAATTAGTAATTGGTTAGGACAAACATTTAAAAATTTGAATTTAGGTTTGAAAATGAATTCTGCAGATGAAAATACAAATAGAGAAATTGCATTAGCAACATCCACAAAATTGTTTAACAGTAGAATGACTATTGATGGCACTTTTGGATATACCAGTAATGCAGCTAATGCCACAAATGCTTCTAATATTATTGGGGACGTAAACATAGATTACAAAGTAACACCTGATGGTAAATTTAAAGTTAGGGCATTTAACCGTTCAAACGACTATTCAACATTAGTAAATACAAGCCAATACATTCAAGGTGTAGGAATTGTTTATCGCGAAGATTTTGACTCGTTTGGAGAATTGATTAAACGATACAAAGCAAAGCAGAGAAAGAAAAGTGAAAATCCATTAATAAACGATACTATAAATTAATTGAAATTTATTTCTTCTTAGCATCCTTATCTGTTTCTGTTTTTACAACTGTGCCGCCCTTAATAATATTTGTTTTAACAAGTTTGTTGCCTTCATAAATATAGGCTTTACCTTCAATCAAAATTCCTTTTTTAAATTCCCCTTCTTTATTCACACGTCCTTTACTATCAAATGTTTTATGAAATCCATCACTTAACATTCCAATATCAGCAGGCTTTACAGGTTCTTTTACAGGTTCTTTTGCTTCAACTTTAGGTTCTTCTTTTTTAGGTTCTTCAACTTTCGGTTTTTCAGCTTCGGGCTTAAATATTTTTACAGATGCTTCGTCAATTATTCCATCGTTATAAGTGCTTTCAGTAACCAATTTTCCATCACGATTGTACTCTTTTATCACACCCGCTTCTTTGGATTCGTGCCAATTCCCCTCAACCATCAACTTGCCATTGTCATAATAATATTTTTGTTGCCCCTCGCGCTTACCCTCTTCATTGTAGTTAAAGTCGTAATACAGCTGACCGTTTTCATGATAGAATTTATATTTACCAGTCCACTTGTTACCTTGCCAAATGCCTTCTTCCATCAACCCACCAACAGAATAATAAACTTTTGCATACCCATTTTTACGGTCGTTTACATAAGTCATCTCTGTTTTAACCTTTCCAGCACAATTGTAGGTTTTCCAAATGCCATTCTTCAAGCCATCTTTGTATCTTCCTTCTTCTAATTTTTGGTCAATGCCACAATCAGCAAGTTGATTTTTACTATTAAGGTTAATCCACCATCCTTGACGTTTGCCATCACCATCAGTTACATTAAGCGTATCTGCTCCTTTACTAGTTTGAAGTGTTATAAAAGCAAAAAAATAAAGTACTACTAGTTTATTAAGCATGAAACATTTTTATCAAACATTGCAATAATAATTATAAAATCTTAAAATTCAGAATAAGATTTTGCTTAGTATTGTTTCCTGCATAATGTTGAAATATACAAAATTATAACACTAAAAAATGGCAATCATAAAAGCATTTAAAGCAGTAAGGCCTGCGCCTGATAAAGTACATTTAGTAGCTAGCAGAAGTGTTGATGCATATTCGAAAGTTGAGCTGAACGCTAGGTTGAGCATCAACCCTTATTCGTTTCTTCATATTATAAAACCAGAGTTTAATGATGAGGTAAAAAGTAAATCTAACACCAATAGTTTACTTGAAAAAATAAAGAAAAAATACATCAAATTTATTGACGAAGAAATATTTATTCATGATAAAAAAGACAGTATTTATGTTTATCAACAAATAAGTGAGTGGCGCACTTTTACAGGTTTTGTAGCTTGTGCTGCAGCAGATGATTACACAAATAACATCATTAAAATACACGAACAAACATTAGCAGAAAAAGAAGAAAAACTAAAAGAGTATTTAGAGGTTTGCGATTTTAATGCCGAGCCTGTATGCTTTGGACATGATAACAATGAAGTGTTAGAGAATTATTTGAATGATGTAGTAAGAGAAAGAAATACAACCTACGATTTTACATCTTTTGATAAAATACGACATAAAATTTGGGTTGTAGATAAGCCAAATGAAATTGAAAATATACAAACTATTTTCAAGAAAATTGGTAATATTTATATTGCTGATGGACATCACCGAAGCGCATCATCAACAAGGCTTGCACACTGGCGCAGAGAACAATTGAAAAATTATACAGGTCAAGAAAACTTTAACTTTTTCCTAGGTATTTTCTTTTCAGAAAAGCAACTTAAAATTGTTGAATTTAACCGACTTGTTAAAGATTTGAACGGACTTGCCTCCGATGATTTTTTGGTAGAATTAAAGAAAACATTTGTAGTACATAAACTTCATAAAGATGATAGCAAGCCTACTCAGCTGCATCAAATAAATATTTATGTGAATAAATGTTGGTATAGCTTAACCCCTCTTCATGGAACATTTAATGACAAAGACCCTGTATTAAGTTTAGATGCACAAATTTTGAGTGATAATATTTTATCCCCCATTTTAAATATTCATGATTTGCGTTCGGATAGTAGGGTGGCTTTTGTGCCCGGTATTATACCAACTCTTGAGCTTGAAAAGTTGGTGGACAGTGGCAAGTATGCTGTAGCTTTTGTATTATTTTCTGTAAGTATGCAACAACTCAAAGATGTTGCCGATAGTGGAAAAATAATGCCTCCAAAATCAACTTGGGTTGAACCAAAATTACGAAGCGGACTAATTGTTTTTGATTTAGAAAGAAGCTAATAAATTTCAATGATATATATCGACAACAACGCCACCACTAAAATAGATGCTGAAGTACTTGAGGTGATGATGCCATTTTTGAAAGAGAATTACGGCAATGCATCATCTAAATCGCATAGTTTAGGATGGATTGCTGAGGAGGCTGTAGAAAATTCACGGCAACAAATTGCCGATTTGATAAATGCCGATTCTCAAGAAATTATTTTCACATCAGGTGCTACAGAAAGTCTCAACATTGCCATTCAAGGTCTGTACAGAGAATTGGGCAAAACAAAAAATGAAATTATTGTTTGCACAACCGAACATAATGCAGTCTTAGAAACATGTAATCATCTATCGGAGCAAGGAATTATACAACACCAGTTAAATGTAAATCGTGAAGGATTAATTGACATTGATGAATTAAAAAAACTGATCAATAAAAATACTTTGTTTGTAGCTGTAATGCTTGCTAACAATGAAACAGGAGTAATAAATAACGCTGAAGAAATTTCAAAAGTAGTTCATGCTTTTGATAGTTTTTTTATTTGCGATGCCACACAAGCCATAGGTAAAATAAATGTTGATGTGCAAGAATTAGGAATTGATTTAATGCCATTGAGCGCACATAAATTTTATGGACCCAAAGGCATTGGCGCTCTTTATATACGTCGTAAAAATCCTCGTGTAACATTGCACCCATTGTCATTTGGTGGGGGACATGAAAAGTTGTTGCGCCCCGGAACATTAAACGTAGCTAGCATTGTAGGGATGGGCAAAGCCGCACAATTGGCACAACAAAACTTATGGAATTATGCCGCGCTTACATCTCACTTACGAACAAGATTAGAACATCATTTTCAATACAAATTTGGAACAAATGTTTATATAAACGGAAGCATCAAGAATCGCTTACCCAACACTACTAACATACTTTTTGTAGATAAAAAAGCAACCGAAATACTATCACAACTCCCATTTATAGCAGCTAGTACAGGATCTGCATGTGCTAGTGCCATATCAAAACCATCGCATGTTTTAACGGCAATGCGGCTTTCAGAATCAGAAGCTTATGGTAGTATTCGTTTTAGTTTCGGAAAAAATAATTCGGTTGAAGAAGTTGAAGAAGTTGCCCTTATGTTCGAGAAGATTCTTCCAAAAGTTTTGTAATTATTTATTTAGTAATTACAAGTTTGCTGCTGTAGCTCAACCCTTCTTGGTTATACACTTTCAAAAAATAAACTCCTTGATATAAAATACTTGTATCTATATAGCCAATGCTGCTTCCTTGTAAAATTGTTGTCTCAGTTACTATCTTTCCACTTACATCAATCAATTCAACTTTTACATTCTGATTCACTAAATTTTTAACCTGAATTGCTACCAAATCACTTACTGGGTTTGGATATATGCCTACCGTATTTGAATTTAACTCTAAAGATTTTATTGAAGTCAAATCGGGAGTGTATGTTGTTGTGGTTTCTGTTATTGATGTAACTTTTGTAGCTACTTTGTTGCCATAAAATGTTGGACCAACAACATACGGATATGCCGAATTCCAATGAGCATCAACGGTTGCAAAATAGCAATATGTTCCATTTGGATATTCGGGTGTTACACAAAACCTTCCATTATGCGCATCTAAATAATCAGGTGTGTTTGTGCTTGTGGTGTTGTATTGATAATCTTCTCTAAAATAACCCAATGGGTATTGTGTGCTTACATTTGGACCAGCTAACACAACTGTTCCATCTGCCCAAGTTGTTCGGGCTGTAATATTGCGCAATACATAACTGGATTTCATTCTCACAATCGGACCGGTGCCATTAGTATCTCTGTATGCATAAGCACCGTAAATTGGAAATCCATCATAAGCAAATCCAATTAAGGGTGAGTGCTGAGTGCTATCAATTGTATATAAACCATCAGCCGCATATAAATTGCAGACATTTGAAATCACAACCAAATCCAAATTAAAAGCACTTGGATTTTGATGATGATGGTAATTGCCCATCGCTGGATGTCCTTTTGCACAATCAAACCCGGCTCTTTCTCCAACTACTGCATCTCTATTCCATTTGGCATCGCCCATTCCGCCCAATGGGCCACCAGCCAATGCGCTGGTAGAATTTTTCCACGAAACGCCATCTCTGTAATCAAATAAAGCAACGCCATTTATGAATACTCCAATATTTCCGCCTGTAGTATTTGTAGGTGTTCCTGTATTTTTTGTAGGTGCAAGCGGAAACTTAAAAATAGCGTTTTGCGCTGTCGCTGTTGAAGGATTTCCATCTAAAAAAGGACCAGTAATGTATGTTGGAATGCCTTTAGTACTTGCATAAACCCAGTTATTAGAATATTGAACAGTTTGCACATTTGCTAAAACATTATCGGCAATAGGAGTTGAATTACCGTTAACATAATGCCTGCCCATGATGCTATTATTTTGCAACCAAGATGCGATTGCTGGGCTAGTTTGTGCATTAGCAAAGCTGTTTACTAAAAAAAGTGCAACTAAAATTTTTATTGATATTTTCATTTTAAATTGATTTACAACAAAACTAATCCTTACGATTTTAATTTTTTTATAGTTTAAAAATTTGATTGTGTAATATTCTATTTTAAAACTATTTTTTCAACAGTTTGAATGGGTAGTTAAATCTCTTGTTAAACATAAAATTTTTATCGGTGAGTGTGAGCATAAATGCAATGATGTCTACTTTTTCATTTGATGAAAGTACTATAGGCATAGATAGTTTTTGAGAATATAAACCATTTTGAGTAGTAATATTTGTGTAGTGATTCATTACATCTGATAGTTTTTTAAAACGTCCATCGTGCATGTAAGGGTATGAAAATTCAATGTTTCGGAGTGTTGGCACTTTAAATTTTAATGAATCTTTTCTGTTTTTGGTTAAAGTCATTCGTCCATAATCAGGATTTTTTAAGTCAACAAGTAATCCATTATTTTCAAATTCAGAATTAGTAAAAAGTGGCTCTGTGTGGCAGCTTGCGCAATTTTGCTTAAATAAGTTGTAACCATTTTTTTCTTTGGTAGTGAACTCGGTTAATTCTTGCATTACACTATCATATTTAGAATTTGCACTAATAAATGTAAGCATAAACTGCGACAATGATTTTAAAACCAACTCGCCTGTAATGTTGCTATCTTTAAAAGTTTTGTAGCAATATTTTTTATAAATATTATTTTGGTTGAGTTTTGAAACAACATTTTCAATTTTCTCATCCATTTCACTTGTGTTGCTTATTGGCGCAAGGGCTTGCATATCTAAATGATTGATTGCACCATCCCACATAAATGATTTTTGCCATGCTAAGTTAACTAATACGGGTGAATTTCTTTTCCCAATTCTATCGTCAATTCCGTGGCTCAATGCATGGTCAACATGTGTAAAGCTGGAGTATTGTAAATGACAATTAGCGCACGAAATAGTGTTGTTTCTAGAAAGTTGGGTTTCGTAAAATAGCATTCTACCCAGCTCTACTTTTGCTTTTGAAATTTTGTTGTTTGTAAAATTATATACTGGTTTTGGAAAACCTTTAGGAGTGTAAAATAATTTTTCATTGGTTATTTTGAATGACAAAAAAATGGCTAGGCAAAACAAAAACACAATTATTTTTTTCATCAAAAAATATATAAATCTATTTTAATTTTGGTGCAATAAAAGCCCTTGAAAAATTCGTTGCAAAGTCAACTGCTTCAGCACTTGGCGACATTAATTTAGGTTGTTTTTCAACATCAATATGCTGAATCATTTTTTCAACATCTAATACAAAATCAACATTACTATTTTGTTTTACATCAAAACTCATTTGCTGTATTGTATTTGTTGGATACTGATATCCGCCCAAGTGGTATTCAAATTTACTGTAAACGTCTGTTATTGAATTGCTAATAGAACCCTCTAATTTGATATTAATGTAACCATTTTGCCAAGTCCAATACATCCCTTTGGTAGGGTCTAAATCGCCACCAAATGCGCCAGATTGGTTTATTATACTATCAATACCAATATTAAATTTTATTCCATTGAATTTTTTATTGCTACTTTTTATTAATGAAATTGACATTGAATTAGTGTCTAAAAAGTCTACCAGATGATAACTATTTTTTTCTTTGTAGGTAACTTTACCATCAAGCAATAACTCAATATTTGAAATATAAAATTTGATTGTTTCAAGTTGAATAGAATCTGAATTGAATGGATATTGTTTGCCTAAAATAAAATGAGCAACACCAAATTTTGGGATGATTTGTAATTCAATATTATCTTTTTTTTTCTGACCTAATACAACAAAGCTTATACATATTAGCAATGAAAATAATACACCTTTTAAATGTTGATAGTAAAGCATCAAAATATATTATTGCTCGGTTTGTTGGTCAAGAGGAATGTTTTTTTTCTCATCTGAAATAACAGATTGTTGATTTTCTTGTTCCTCTTTCATAAAATTTTCAACTTCTATTTTTGTTTCTATGGGTTTGATATTGATGTTAGAAGAAACTTCATTAGCACCATTTTCAATTTCGCGTTTTATATTGTCGGTAGCTTCCCTAATTTCACGTAAACCTTTTCCCAAGCCACGTGCAAGTTCAGGAATACTTTTAGAACCAAAAAATAATAAAACCACTAACAGCACCAAAAGTACTTCGCCACCACCTAAATTCAGAAATAAAATAATCATGTGGCAAATGTATGCTAATATGATATTCAAGCAATTGATAATTTACAAAAAATAGTTTTGTAAAATTAACGGGTATTAATTTTACAACACATCATACACAAACTTAACGAATCAGAACCTGCTAAACTTTAAAGTTGAGATAGCTATTTCTGATTTTATTTTAATGAAGTAAATACCTCTTGCAAGTTCAGATATATCAATACTTTCATATTGAGAAATGTTTCCTTTCGATACATCTTTACCCGCATAATCATAAATTGTAAAGGTGCTTGAAGATGTTTTTGCTGTTTGAACTTTAATAAAATCATGTGCAGGATTTGGATAAATACTTGACTCGTTATTTTTGTTAAATGCTGCTACTCCAGAACTATTGTCTTGGTGTATCACACCTATAGCATCTAAATCGAAACCGCCAGTAGGGAAGGGGGTAGGCCAAGGGTCATTGATAATTCTGTTGGAGCTGTCGCGCGATGCATATTGTTGTTGAATACTTCCTACCACATCTACAACTTTGATATGTGTAATGTTGTTCACATTCAAATTCGAGTCTGAAGCCAGTTCTTGTAAATCGAACGGTGTACCGAAACCGCCACGGTACTTACCTGCAAGGTTATTTAGTTTGGTAGGGTCAAGATAGTCGAAGCTACCAATTTGCACATCAACAGGTGTAAGTGATGTTGCCGGAAAGCGGGCAAAATAGACACCATCGCTACTAACCTCTACAAAAGCAAGTTCCAAAAAATTATCCACAAAACTATTTTCGAATACTGCAAAATCATAACCTACTCCATTTATTATTGGGTATTGAAAAGTGCAAGTAATAGAGCCACCATCGCCTAAACTTAACACGCTTGTTTCGTCGGCTTTGCCAGTCGCAGAAATTTCCTCGCCTGCAAAGGCATTGCCTAAACTTTCATCCGAAATATCTTGCAAGCCTCTTGTTGTTACGCAATTTGTTACCCAATTTACAAATGCCGAACTATCCTTAAACATAGCAGTGGTGCCTACTTGTCCTGCAGCAGGCGCAAACTGGGCGATGGCAACTGTGTTGGCAAGTAGTACAAGGGCAATAATTATTCGTTGCATATTGGATTATTCTTTTAAGAATTTACGTGTAATGATACCTGCGTTTGATTTTATTTCAAGTAAATATAAACCTTTTGCAATGCCAGAAATATCAAAGGTTTCTGGTGATGAAGCTATTTTGTATTGAGAAACAATATGTCCATCGATACTGTTTAAGCTTGCAGTTGCGTTGGTAATATCTGTGGTATTAATGGTTAACATATCTTTAGCAGGATTTGGGTAAACAGTAATATTGTTGTCGATTATTTCTGCAACACTTTCGGTTCCGTATGAAATGCTTACATCATCAATAGCAAAAAATGCAGGCGTATTCATACCAAATTGTCCGTTACGCGACGAACGCATTTCAAAGTAAACACTATCAACAATTCCTAAATTTTCGCAATTAAACCATGTCCAATTTTTTATAATATAGTCTTGGCTATTGTCTGCAAATCTGTAGTCAGCCAAATAAAATGTTGCCGAATCATTTTTTAAATTACCATTCAAATAGCCGCGTGCAATTAACTCAAAATAGTCGGGGCGGTTTCCTGTTGAATCACCAAATTTTGTCTCCAAAAAATCACCATTTTTCATACTTGAGTAGGCGTAAAAGCTATTGGTTACATACATACCATCAAACCGACCTTTGTTGTTGCTGCCTGTTGGAAAAGGCAACACTTTTAGTTTAGAATAAGTAAGTAAATATGAAAATGGTTGTACAGAAATATAATTGTTGCTACCGTTATATCCTTTGCCAGCCGCGCAACCATACAAGTTGGTGTAATCAGGATGTATTGTATCAACCATATTTGTCAAAGCATAACCTCTATCCCATAAGCCACCAAAACTCGAATCGAAGAAAGTTGGAAAATAACATGAACCATCAGCAAAACCAGTATCCACCATTGGAGATGCACTTCCATTCACATAACTATTTGCAGGCAATAACCAATCTTCAAAGTTTGAAACTTGTGTGGATGATTGTGCATTTGCACAAAGCATTGCAACAAAGAAAAAAAATGCATGTAAAGCAGTAGTAATTTTTGAAATCATATTATTAATTATTTTAAAAGTTTAGTTTAATGCTTAGTTCTGCATACCGCAATGGCATGGGTCGGTAAGCTATTGATTCGTATTCTGTATTAAAAATATTGTTGATAGATAATGTGGTTTGTGCATTTACTTTTTTGATATGGAAACCATAGCCAAGCGTTGCATTACTTAGTAGATAGGGATTTAAAAACTGCTTGTTATCGGCACTTGTAAATCTGTATCCTGTGTATTGGTTGCTTACGTTTAAGAACATCGATTTGTAAGAAACACTTATGTTTGCGGTAGTTTTGTATAAAGGAACATAA
>Ga0214921_10003573_pt1 | contig 23640 bp, 23 predicted proteins | sample LL1505_MetaG_FD_177992 | JGI IMG/M metagenome (GOLD analysis project Ga0214921, IMG submission 177992) | Freshwater microbial communities from Lake Lanier, Atlanta, Georgia, United States - LL-1505 | ecosystem: Environmental > Aquatic > Freshwater > Lake | place: USA: Georgia | collected...
TCATCGTGAGACCACGGACAGGAAATACCCCCCTCACATCTGCGACCAGACATATGCACCTTGCAAGGTCCCTTCTTTAGAACTTGCACCTTTGCAGGCACTTGCTCTTGAGGAGGAACAGAATTGCATTCGCACACAGAATGTCCCCATTTATCGCCAGCGCGACAAAAACTGCAAAAATCTGGTAGAGAAGCCATTCTTGAAAGATAGGAAATACTTTATTCTTATCCTATAAATAATTTCAATTTTTAACTAAAAAATTATTTTTTCCGTTTTTTTTCTATCCAATATCCAATATCCAATATCCAATATCCAATATCCAATATCCACTATATTAATGCTCATTATTTGACTACTCTATCTTTAGTGGCATAATATAATTCATAGAGAGAAATGAATATTTCTAGATGACCGATAATTGATTTATTATTTTTGAAAAAGGTATTTAATCTTTGTTTGCCAAAGTGTTTAGAATCCCCACCTTTTAAAAAAAGCATTGCTTCGTCAAAATTTCTAACATCTAATAAATCAAAATAATATTTAAGAAATTCTACAGCCTTATATAAATAATATTCATTATATTTATTTTTCAGGTTCTGTTTTTCAGCGGCAGATACTTTCATTTTATCTATTTCGTGCATTTTTTTTATACAATTTGAAATATTAGAACAATTTATTAAGGAAAATTGTTTCGAATCAACAATACCGAGTTTTCGAATATATATTGTTTTTTCTAATAAAACTAATATTGCAGTAAGTTCAACTAAATTAGATTCACTAATTGCACCATTATATGTTCGCATATCAGCTTGTTTATAATCCCCACCAAAAGGTATTAAAAACGTTATTAATATATCATCTAGATTAAAAAATAGCAAATAGGGGTGATTGGTATTAGTTTTAGTGAAAACTGTTGCAAAAAGATAGCGAGGGAGATATGGCATTGTATAAAATTGGCATTGTCTAACATCTAGAGATTTGTTGTGATATTTTATGAATTGTTGTGATTTAGTTGCCATATAGAGTTCTATTTTTTTGGTGTAATCATTAGTTTCAGTAATTTGGGTAATAATGGACTCTATTTTGGCAGTTTCTCGAAATGTAAAAAATATTTGGGCTTTATTCATAATTATTTTATATTATCTTATTATATATTATCTATTTTCTATTTCTATTATTTATGTTCTATTTTCCTATTTTTATTTTCTATAGTTATATCTAATTTGAGCATTTAATATTATTAGATAGTGTTTTTTGAATTAAGATAATAATTTTATATTTTAATAATGATTTAAAAACTATACTATTAACTTATATCAAAGATTTAAATGGAAACTTTATTACAGCAAGGAACTAATTATGAAATTTATATTAGAGATATTATTAAAGAAAAATATATTAATTGTTGGTTATGGAAGGATATACCTCCAGAAATATTACTAGAATTAGACTTTATAAAAGATATTAAAAATAAATGTGATGATATAGGATGTGATATATTAGCAAAAAAAACTGATAATACTTATGATTATATACAATGCAAAAATTATTCTACATTAGGTATTGATAATACTATATCTATATGTGATTTATCAGGATTTTATAATTTTATTGCTGAAAATGATATTAAAACACCAATAGTATATTATACCGGTGTATTATCTAGCCAAATACAATGTCGAAAAAAGAGAGTTAAATATATTAATTTACCATATATTAAAATAAGTAATGAAAATATTAAACCACGCGATTATCAAATTGAGTCCTTTAATATTCTTGAAAATGCTAATAGAAGTATATTAGAAATGCCCTGTGGAACAGGTAAAACATTAGTAAGTTATCTAATATCATTGAAATATGATAATATCATTTTACTAAGTCCTTTAATTGCTACAACAGAACAGTTAATATTACATTATAAAAAATATTATTCACAAAGTAAATTCAAAATAATATTTAATTTAATACATTGTCAAAATAATAGAAATATAAATAATATTGAGTTAGGTTCTAAAAATATAATTGGTTCAACTTTTAATTCTTGTGATATTATTAATAAATTATTAAATAAATTAGTTGGTTCTATATTTATAGTAATTGATGAATTTCATAATTTAAGTAATGCAAATATAACAGATACAAATAATGAAATTAATAAATTATTATTAAGTAATAATAAAATATTATTTATTAGTGCCACACCAAAGAATTATAGTAATGAATATGATAATATATTTGGAAATATCAAATATACTTTGAAATGGGATGATGCAATTAAAAATAAATATATATGTGATTATAATTTTTATTATCCTAATTCTAATAAAATAATAGATTATATAGATGAAATAAAATTTGATAAATCAATTATTCAAAAAACTAAGTTAATTTATAAAGCCTTTTTTTTACTTGAAAGTGTAAGAGCATTAGATATTAAAAAATGCATAGTATATTTAAAAACAATTGAAGAAGCTAATCAATTTGAAAATGTATTAAAAACTGTTAATTTATATTTCGAACTAAAATTAGCAATTTATAATATTAATTATAGTAGTGGTAAAACTACTAGAAATGCTAGTTTAACTAAGTTTAGAAATAATAATACTAAGATAAGTATTATGTTAAATGTTCATATTTTAGATGAAGGAATAGATATACCTGAATGTGATAGTATTTTTTTAACTAATCCAAATAATAATGAAATAAATATAATACAGCGTATTAGCCGAGCAAATAGAATAGTAGAAGGTATAGATAAAAGTGCAAAAATATTAATATGGAGTAAAAATAAAATTAAATTAAATAATGTATTTAATAATATTAAAAAATACATAAGTATTAATTTAGGAATTATTAAAAATAATAAATTTATAGGCGATGCAATAGAAAAATTAGAAATAGAAGACTCTATAAGTAATAATGAATTAGTAAATACGACTGGTGAATCAATTAATTTATTAGATATTTTAAAATCAAGTGATATTTGTAAATTTATTGATGGAAATACAATTCAAATTAATAATAAAAATATAATAATTTTAATTGATAATTTTAATAAAATATGGTTTTCATATAATGATATTCTTATTGTTATTGGATATGCTAATTTAAAATTACAAAAAAATCGTTTTTCTTTAGATAAAAAATATTTTAATAATTATAAAAATATAATTAGCAAATTAAAAAAAAATTATATTAATAAAAAAAATCAACAACCTAGTATTAAAATGATAAATGAATTAGGATTTCATGTATTATTAAATAAATCTTCCAAGCCATTGGCAAAAGAAATTTTTGAAAAATTATTCACATAATACATATTATTTACTATTTTTAATATTTATATTAGGTAAATCATCAAATAAACAAATCCAATTTCCAATGAATATCTAGAATATAGTAATAAATTTAGAGTTATTAATCCAATAAATTATTTATTGTTAGATAATGGTAGAACATTCTTATCTAATAATGATGGAAATAAATATATTCACAACTATAGCAAAATATTATCAGGTAATAAATTTATTGAAATATATGAAATATTACAGTTGAATGTATTACTATCCAAAAAAACTAAGAAAATTAAGCAATCTACGCAAATAACGCACAAATAAAGAAAACAAAGAATATTAATCTTCCAGAGCAATTTAGATTGACTAAAAAATAAATAAAATAATATATTTTAATTTATTAAGGGAACTAAAAATAGAAAAAATGTGTCTTCTTAAATACATATCTATCATCATCGTATTTATTCTAGTAGATGCACCATATTTATACATTAATAAAGATTTATATGCAAACCGAACTAAATCTATCAGTGGTAGAACTTATACCAAACGCTATTATTCTGCTTTAATAGTATATTTAGCATTAGCATTAGGAATATTAGTGTTAGTATTGCCACATATTCGTAAGGATAAATTATCTAATACAATCAAGGATGCAATTCTCTATGGGGGTGCATTTGGTTTAGCCTCATATGCAACTTTTGATTTTACAATGCATTTTATGTTTGAAGATTGGGATTTAGGGGTTAGTATTATGGATTCTATCTGGGGTGGTGTGTTATGTAGTATTGTTTCAGTAATAATTACATTGAGTAGTTCATATTTAGATTAGAAAACTTTTTTCGTTATTTGTTTTTGTTTTTTTTCCCTTAACAACTTAATAAACAACTTAATAAACAACTTAATAAACAACTTACTAAACATATTAGGCATTTCATTTCTTCGATTTGATACTCTAGAATGGGAAATGATAATAGTAAGGCAACAGTAGAAAATCAGCAGATGATATTACAATTACAACAACAAATATTGAATAATCAAAGACCAAATCAACCTGTTATAAGAAATCGGCAAAATCAAAATGGAACTGGTGAATTTTATAACAGACAATTACCAGTTATATCTGCTGCGGAATTGCAACAGCGGACAGTGCATCCCACAATGATGAATCAAATGAATCAAAATGACTATCATCAAAACCAAGATAATGCAAATATATCGAGTAAACCTAACAAACATAACAAACCAAATTCTTTATTTGATATTTTGAATAATAAAAAAATGATGGAAGAAGTGGATAAAAATCCAAATACAAAGAGGAAATTATTGGAAAAACTGCTTAATGAACACCGACATATAATGACTACATCACAAGTTCAAAGAATTACGACTATGTTAGATAATTTGCCACCTGCAGACAATTATTCAAGACAAACCAAACAAAATTATGCAAATGCAAATATCCCATCAGAAAATAATAGTATTGAATGGGGTGAAGGATTTAATCAAGGAACTACTAATCAAGACCCTAGAGGAAAAGCATTACAAACTACACAACAATTAAATACTATTGATGCACTTAGCAAGCATTATAAAACGGAAGCGGAAAGGGAGGAAGCTGAATTTAAGATAGAAGAAGAACGTCGGAGAAAAGAATTTTTAGAAAAACAAAGGCAACGCCGAATGAATTATCAAGCAAAATTATCAGATTTAGACAAACATAATATTGATGCATTGAAAATGTTTCAACTTGGGGCAAAATATACTCTAGATGAATTAAAACAGGCATATAAGAAGTTGGCAATGAAAACACATCCAGATAAAGTTGGTGGGAATGCAGAACAATTCCAATTAATAACTAAATGTTATATGTCTTTATTAGAAAAATATAGGAATCGGGAAAGTGACAAACATTTTAATGATTTAAAAAAAGGTAGTCAAAATTATCTAGAAGACCAACAACAATTCCGTTCTGTCGGAACAATAGATAAAGATAAATTTGATGCCAAATTATTTAATAAGATTTATGAAGAAAATAAATTATGGGAAAGCAGTGATGATGGTTATGGTTCTTGGTTCAGTAGCGAAAAAACAGATGCAGAAGCACCTAATGAAATATTTGGTAATAAATTTAATTTGAATGTTTTCAATTCTACTTTTGAAGATTATAAGGAGAAAATTACTTCCCAGAGCGGAGCAATTCAAGAATATCGAGATCCACAAGAATTAATTTCTTGTTCGACTGGTTTTACTGATATTGATATTTATGCCCGTAAAATCGATGATTTTAGTAAGCCTTTACCAATTGCGGGGGCAGGTTCTGGAAGGGAGTTAGCATATACAGATTTAAAAACTGCGTATACTTCTAAGGGGGCTTTTATTGACCCTAGTAAGGTAGAATATAAAACATATAAAAGTGTTGATGAATTAAAACGGGATAGGGGTAATATCCGCTATGATATGACTCCAGACCAAATGCGAGAATATGAAATGAAAAAATATAGAGAGAATGAAGAAGAAGAACGGCGTCAAGACCTTATCCGGCAAAGGGATAATATTGTGGCAAACACATATGGAAAAATGCACGAAAAAATGCTAGGTTGGGGGTCTAAGCCCCCATAACCCCCATATTGGCTTGCAGCCAAACCGCTTAGCTGGCTAAAGCCAGCATTTACTAAAAAGTTTTCAGTTTTCAGTTTTCAGTTTTCAGTTTTCAGTTTTCAGTTTTCAGTTTTCAGTAAAATTGTGTATTCCCAGATAATGGTGTAGGTTTAGGAATACAAGACACGCAGGTAGTTTGTGGAATTGTATTTATTTGATTGGAATTAGAATTATTATGACGATAAATAATATTATAGATTATAATTACTATAAATAATATAAGGATGAAATAAATGAATAGTAATATTACCATAAATGTAAAGGGGTCATAATTACCATATAACATTTTTGGTATAGATTAGGTTTTTATTATAGAATAGAGAGAATTTATTCTAGCCGTTCTACAATATTTGGATTTAATTTAGGAATTAATGAATCTGGTATTTTGTTAATTATTTCATTTTCTATTGAAGATAGATGAATTATATTTATTTTACCAGTAATTATGTGGGAAAATATTCTATCACATATAACTACGTAATTATTTATTAGTGTTTTACTTATTTTTGTTATATCTTTTAATAACTTTTTATCTAGATGGATATCTATTACTGATGCTAGAAGAAATTTATATAATTTTATATATTCAATACCAAGATAATGTGATTGTGTGGTTTCAATTAATTTATCTGGGATGAAATAGACTCGCCCATTAATTTCAAATTCATCTCTAATATTTACTTTGCTTACTTTGCTTACTTTGCTTACCATTCTAGAAAATTATTCTTTTAGTCTTTCAAACTTTCAAACTTGCATCTGTTTTATTAATGTTATTTTAATCTTATTTTAAATTAAAAAATCTATAAATACTAAACCATTACAAATAAAATATCTAAAAATATCTAAAAATATCTAAAAATATATCTAAAAATATAATAACTAATACTAAATTGCAATATAAATTTGTAAATACATTTGTGAATAAATTTGCGAAATGTCATTATCATTATTTGATGTTGCTAAAATCTTCATTAATACTTTAGTCCGGCTAGAGCCAATTGGATTATATACTGGTTCATTGATGGCTGGCGTAGTATTTAATGATTTTCGCGGGTTATTATTATTTCTAGGTTTTCTAGGTAATGAACTGATTGGGTTAGGTTATAAAATGGTTTTGCGTGGTGTATCTAATCCCCAATGTGCGTTAATGTATTCCGAATCAGGAACCCCTTTTGTTTTACCTAGTCCTATTACCCAAACAGTGGGTTTTTTTGCAGGATTCTTCTTTATGGATATGTATTATAATAATACATTTAATCCAATGAAATTCTTTGCTCTAACAATAATAATAATGATAACTATTTATTCTAGAATAAATGTTGGATGTAAAACATTATTAGATGCAATATATTGTACTTTAATAGGTCTTCTTACAGGTGTAATATATTATAGTATAATCAAAGATTATTATAAAGCGGATTATTTAAATGCCACCATTACTAAAGCAGATAGTGCAATTAATAGTTTTTTTAGCATAAATTGATTTTTTAGTATAAAAATTGATTTTTTGTCAATATATTATAATTTAATTAGATATATACATCAATTTCAAATAATTTCAAACAATTCCAAACAATGGCACCTTCTTTTTCTAAATTTCAGAATGTTAATCTAGTTGAGATTTCCCCTTCTGTAAAACGTGCTGGAGCAGTGGATATTGCATTTGAATACAATGGAAAGGTGTATAAAATTGGATTTGAACTTAATTATGGAGATTTACGTCTTGGTGTTCTTATTAAATTAATTCGGCAATATTTTGCAAAGCGAACTGATGACTCAACAACAGTATTCTTTAGAGGTGTTCCCGTTTCTTCACCAGAAGACTTACAAAACATCAGCATCACATTTGAGTTCGCGCAAAGCGATGTTGGTGCTGACAAATTTCCAAAGTTTGAGTATACAATCTGCAATACTGATACAAATATTGTGATTGCAGATGGTAAATGCGATCAGTGCCCAGAACCTTGCGATTATGTCATTAATCCAAATGAATGCAATATTTGTAATCCTGAAGATTATATTTTTAATGCTGCAGATTTTAAAGACAAAGAATATTATGTATATCGCTGTTGATTCTTATGTTTTTGTATGTTTTTTGTATTTTTTGTATTTTTTTTATAAATAAAAATTGATTTTCATTATATATTAGTATAAAAAATTAGTATAAAAAATTAGTATAAAAAATTAGTATAAAATTAGTATAAAAATTTGCATTAGGTAAGCTAAAATGTCTATATTAAATGAAACAATTACGTTGACATTTGGTGATTGTGCAGAAAATCATAATGGTATGCAGAAAATAGGTTCTAAAGTTAAAAAAGGTTTAACATTGGAAGATTTAATGAATACTAAAACATATTTTGAAAATAATTTTATTCAGTGTAATTTATTTGATTTGAGTACTATTAAACCAATAACGGAAAATATAGTGAATCAAGAAGAAATAATAACATTTCCGCACGCATATTTATTAGTAGCACGTAAAGCAATTAGTAATACAAAAGAATTATATAATGAGCAATGTAAATTTGAACGTGATAGGAAAGCATTGATGTATGGTAGAGTTGTTAATAAGCACGCTAGACATAATTTATGTTTTAGTGATTTTGACCAAGAAGCAGATTTTGCTAATGGTAAAGGAACTGTTATTAATTTCAATAAATTACCATTGTTGCAACAAATTCGTAATAATTTACCAATAATAACTAGTAGTAATAAAGTAGATAATTTGCAATGTGAAGCAAATTATTATTATGATATTACAAAAACTTATATTGGATTTCACGGTGATACCGAGCGACGTATAGTAATAGGCGTACGTTTAGGTGAAACATTTCCATTACATTATCAATGGTATAAAAATGGTCAGGTAATTAGTGATTTATTTACAGTTAATTTGAATGATGGTGATATGTATTTTATGTCTGAAAAAGCAGTTGGCTATGATTGGAAGCAAAAGACAAATAATATATATACTTTAAGACATGCAGCAGGGAATACTAAGTTTGTATGTAAATAATTATACAAATCTAATTATCTAAATCTAATTATCTAAATCTAATTATCTAAATCTAATTGTAAATATATGCTAATTTATCTTTAATTTTATCTTGTGCATAAAAAACACCAAATGCAAGTGCTACACCTCCTGAGTTGAACTCTTTTACTAGAGAATGTTTATACCCATAAATACCGTCTAATGGAAATGGAATTTTTTGCACTATATTTCGTATTAGATATATTACTATACCAATAACAAAAATTTGTAAACAAATTTCTAAAAATAATAACCATTTGTTATAAATTTTGTTTGGTTCAATATCATAATAAATTTTATTAATTAATAAGGATATTACATATCCAAAAAAAAAATATAATACTGTTAACATTCCGACATCAAATATTTTAATGCTACGTAGAACAAGTTCTTTTTTTACTTTATAATAATCTATTTCAAATTTCATTTTTAATTTTATTCTATTATTATTTATATTTTATTAATATTTTATTAATATTTTATTAATATTTTATTTGTATTTTATTTTTTTTTAAGAATATCTGGAATATCTATATATATAAGCAATCTAATAAGCAATCCAATAAGCAATCCCCGAATATTAGAATAATTAGAATATTAGATTATAATTACTTCTAGATACAGTATCACAAATGAATTGGTATATTATTTTTTTTTTCTTGATAGCACTTAGTTTATATGCTATAACTCAATATTTAAGAACTAAGAGAGAAAAACAAATGGAAGAAGACAAAAAAGAATTGGAAGAATTAGAACATTTCCAATCTGAAAATGCATTATCACCCACAGATAAATTATCCAAATATCACAATATAACAATTGATTTCAAAAATTCAAATGAAGCCCAGAAACTTATAATTAATAATTTCAATAATACCAATACCAATAATACCAATACCAATGTAGAATATTTGCAAAATATGAATCAACCTAATCTATTAGCTCGTGGATGTTCTAGTCGAGATGAATTATATAATAAATATCTAGATGCATTTGATGATATAACCGCAAAAGAACACATTATAATAACTATTTTTATTTTAGATTTGCTAGATAGTATAAAGCAACGTAATTCAGCATATTATAAGTATTTATTAAATTGGATACGCAAAATATCTATTGCAAAGGCAAAACCTTGGCTAGAATCAGGAATGCCTCATACATTAGAAAATACTATTATAATGGATGCTGATTGGTTTATCAATCCAAGAAGTACTACATTTATTCACGAAATAACCCATGTAAATCAACGTCAAGTGCCATTTGAATTTGAAGATTTATATAAAGATTTGGGTTATATGGATTATTCACAAGGTGTAGAGAATATTAAGGGAATGGGTTCAGTAATTGCGTTAAATCGTAATAATCCAGATGGAATGAGTCCAAATTGGTTATGGTATGATAAAAGTAGTAAAACTTATTGGTGGATTGGTGCAGTATTTCAAAATATTACACCTTCTAGACTAACTGATGTTAGTAATGTTGCATTAAAATTGGAAAGTGGTTCAGATGGTACATTTTATTATTTAAAACAGCAACCAACACTTTTAGATACATTAGAGCAATTTAATTTATTTTTTGGGGTGAATCCTAATAATTATCATCCAAATGAGATGACTGCAAAATTTAGTGAATGGTATTTAGAATATATTTTGGGTAAATCTGGTAGTAAATATGAACGCCATGAAGGTTTTAAAATATATAAAAAACATTTTGAAAAATTAATAGAATCTTTTTACTCTAGCTAATAATCAAAACTTATTTATTTTAGTTTCAATTGATTAAATAAATTAATACCTACATTAAAATCTTTTGTAATATTTAATTTAAACTCTTTAACCAAATTAATTTTGCCTTTATATTGTGGATTATTAATATATGTAGTAAAATTGCCATATTCAGTTTTTCGTTTTTTGGTATTCATATCTACCACAGTAAATGGGGGTAATTCTTTAGGATATGAATATATTCTTATGATATAATTATGTTGTTCTCTTCCAATAGGTATTGGAGATTGGTATGATAAAATTGTTCTGCCTTTAGAGTTATTAATAAATTCCGAAGCCCATAATAATTTATTAAATGGTGCAACATCAACCAATACAACTAAATATCTATTCATATTACCAATTATAATATGTGGTTCCATTTCTACTAAACTACTAAGAATAGGTTTGGCTAGATTTAAATTTATATTAAGTGGTTTAGGTGAATTATAATTGTAATATATTTGAAATGATGTAGGTTTCATTTTACCAGATTGTTGTGATATTCTATTTGGGTCTAATTTATTAATGGTTTGTAATAATGATGATTTGGTGCTATAATTTTTACCTGCATCTGGATTAAATATAAAACTACCCACTGAATTAAATATACCACCACCTTTTTTAGTTATTGGTTTTTTTATTCTTTTTATTCTTTTTATTCTTTTGGATATTTTGGATATTTTGGATATTTTATTTTTTCTTTTTATTATATTTTTTTTAATTCTTTTAGTAATTCTTTTTAGAGAATACATATTTTATCTATATCTATGTTTTATCTATATCTATGTTTTATCTATATCTATGTTTTATCTATATTTTTGAAAGATATTTTTCTAATCATTCTGGATTATTCAACTAGATATAAATACCAGTTTGATTTTTATTATTTTGAAATGCTGAATATAGTTTGACAGAATTAAAATATGTTATAATAAATAACAGGAATAATAATTCAAATCCTACAATAAGTATTATATGAAGTATTGTGCTAAACCCAATGTGTTTAAAACTAATTTGTTCTAATCTAATAATTCCTAATAATAAAGGTATTATTATAATAACTAATAGAACTATTATCATACCAAATATTATTTTCATTAGTAATTCATCATAAGGTTTATTATAATTATTTACATTTTTATCATCTTCTAAAATATTTGCTTGTAATTGTTGTTTGTATCCAGAATTATTAAAAAAATTTATTAATAATGTTGATATTTCAGGTGTGATAGATATTTTATAAAATGATACACTTTTACTAATAAATTTACCTAATAATTCTGTTTGATGTTCAGTAAAATAATATGACATAAATATTCCAAAAAAAATGGCAAATACACTAAAACCTATAAATACTTCACATAATATATTAAAAATATTAATTATACTTTTATTATTTGTTTTATCAAATAACATTTTACTATTTATTAGATACTGTTTTTTAGATACTGTTTTTTAATTACTGTTTATTAAATACTGTTTCGATAAAAAAATAAATGAATACAAAATAAAATAAATAAAAAATAAAAATAATGTTATTATATAATTTGTTAATTTGCTAATGCATTTATAAAATCTAATTGTATTTGACTATCATTAAATTTTTTATTAAAAAGGACATACTTAATGTATAATAATTCCATAATTATTATTAAAATAATTGTTATAAATACTATTGTAATTATTGTACCCCAGTTAATTGTTTTACCAAGTTTGTATATAACAATATATGAATATATAAATAAGATTATAATAATTGATAATAAAGTAAATACATAAATAATTAAACCGTTTCTATATGAAGTCTCTATATATGTTTGCTCTTTTTTCATTGCTGTTGGTATATAATTGTTTATTTGTGTCCTAGCAGTTTCTACTAATTGTTTTTGTACTGGGTCAGTTATTTTGTCTTCTTTTTTTCTTATATTTAATAAAAATTTACTAAATTGATTGCTTATAATTTGTTCTTCTTGTTTTATTAAATATAAGAAAAATACTAATCCTTCAAATAATAATATAATAAAAATATCAATTAAAATTGTTGGCAATAAATTGTAATAACCACTCATTTTAATAAAATTTTATTATAAATTTTATTACAATTTATTTGTTTTGTTTTTGTTTATCTATTATAAATTATATATATTTTTTTTTAGTTATATGTATTAAATTCTAAACCTTCATTATAAAATAATTGTGCATTTGAATTTCTAAAACAACTCTTTGAATTATTACCCATTTTATTAATACATAATTCTTCTAATAATTCTTTTTTATTATATTCAAATTCTGTAGCAACATTTGGTAATAAATATTCTTGTTTTTTTCCGTTACTGATTAATATCCCGTCCCGTCCAATAACAAATTTACTACCAAAATAATCGTTTAATGTTATAGGTTTCATATTATATAATATAGTTATACTGAATTCTAGCATATTAAAATCTTTTATTTCAATTGGATTGAATCTAGAATCTTTTAATGCCGCTTCTATAACATATTTTTTAACGTTGCTTTCAATTGTATTTTCATCATTATTAGTTTCTAGTGTGCCAATACAACCACGTAATTCATTATGTTTTTCATTATGTTTTTCTCCTTGTCTATATAAAGTAATAAAAATTCCTAAATTTAAATTGAAAACAGGGCTATAAATAGGTTTTATAAGATGTGAAGGCATTTTTACAGTATTACCAGTATTACTATATAATTTATAAAATAATTGTTCTTTTGCTAATCCAAGTAATGCTATTTTTTCATATTCGCTACAAATCATATCTATTTTGTTAGTTTTTTTAGTTTGAATATTTTTTTGTGTTGTAAATATTATTCCGGCATAACTAACACAACTAATAGTTGTATTTGGTATGTCTAATATATGATTTAATTGATTTTTATTAAAATTAAAAATATCTATATACTGTCTAGATAAAGATGTATAATAACAACTTACTCTAGAATAAAATATTTTTTTATTTCCGCTATTACTATTACTATTACTATTACTATTACTATTACTATTATTAACAAATATATCCCCATTTATTAAATTATTTTTATTAAAATTATTTTTATTAATATCAATTTGGATATTACTAACATTATTACTACAATTTAATAAAGAGCATAATAATTTACCAAATAGATATATTGCCATTATACCACAGGCAGGAGAATTTTGCAGATATAATATTTCATCTAATTTATTGATTTGCTTCCCTTTTACACTATTTACACTATTTACACTATTAACACCATCAACTAAATTATAAAGAAATTGTAATATTCCACTATCAGTCTTTCTAATATTTTCATTAATATAACTATTAATTTTATATTCAAAATGTCCGTTAATATGTGATAAATCACTAGAACATATTAATACAGTTCCGTCTTTTTGCAATAGATTCTTTAATATTTGCAATATTAATCTAATTTTTTGTATATTGTCACCATTAAGTGGAATATTACCTATTAATAGAGGGCATATTAAAGCATCTGGTGCGATTGTTTCTATAAAAGGTAATTGATTAAAAAAAGAATGTTCGTTTTCAAATATTTCATTATCTATTTCAATATAAGGTTTTAATTTTTTAATTGTGTTTGTATCTAGAGACAATTTTGTTTTTCCAATTCTATAAGAATCTATTTTATTATAACTAGTGCTAATTATATTAGTGCTTTGATGATTTGTGCATAGGAGTATTATATTTTTTATTGCATTAGTTCGATTACGTAATTCATAATATGCAGATGCCGAACATAATCCAGAATATTTAATACCTGCGTGAGGCACTAATATTGCTTTTGTATTATCTTTATTTAAATTGCATTGTAAATTATCCCTTGCAATAATAAATAATCTTTTTAAATACATTTCTAGAGATAGTTTATTTTTTTTTATATTTTCTGTTTCGAACCAATCAGAATCATATGGCGGTATAAAAATACTATCTATATTTTGGATTTTTATATCTTTGGTTTTTTTACTCTTTGAAATTTTATTTACTTTATTTACTTTATTTACTTTATTTACTTTATTTACTTTATTTACTGATAATTTTAATTGCGGTGCCTTATTTATTTTATCCTGCGGTGATAACTGAATATCTTTTTCATCAAAATTTAATGATTTTATATACCTATTAATTGAAGAACTATTTATTGAACTATTTATCGAACTATTATTGTTGACTGATACACTAGATGATATACTAGATAACTCATCATTATTTTTATTGGAAATTTTATTATAATAAGATGATGCATTATTACTGTTGCCATTACCTGAATCAGTAGATATACTACCAGAAGAATAGTTATATCCAGAAATATTATTTGCATCATTTATATCATTTGTATTTGAATATACAACATTATTATTTTGATATTGATTGTTATATTGACTGTTGTTAAATTCAGAATTATTTGTAGTTATTTTATATTCATTGTATTCATTGTCATTGTATTCATTGTAATTATATTTACTATTATTCGATATATTATTAATAGTCTTACTCATCTACTACCCTATTATCATAAGAGATATCCTATTTATTTACTAAGTTTTTATTTTGTTATAAATTTTGCTATAAATTTTGTTATAAATTTTGCTATAAATTTTGTTATAAATTTTGCTATAAATTTTAATGTATATTTATTATAAATACCAAATACTATAAATGAAAATAACGAGAAAAATTACAAAGAGAATACCTAAAAATCAGACTAAAAAAATAACATCAAAGAAATTATTTAAAAAATTAATTCTGGGATGTCATATAAGTATTTCCACATCCTCATCAACATCCTCATCCACATCATCATCCATATTAGATAGTATTAAATACTTAGAATCGATAGATGGTAATGCAGCACAAATTTTCTTAGGTAGTAATCGTTCTGCATCACTAAAAACAAAAACTAAACTTACGGATGAAGAAATTACACAAATTCGCAATTATCTCAGCCAGAATAAAATAACCCTTATAATCCATAGTATATATTTACTAAATTTTTGTAATGCTCATCCCAATAGTGGGAGAGTTAAATATATGCATGATAATATTCAATATGATTTAGAATATGGTTCTCGTATTGGGGCAAAATGTGTTATCCTCCATTTAGGTTTCAAAAAAGATTTAGAAGCTACAATTGCAATAAAAAATTTAATTGATAATATTAATAAAATTTTAAAGGAAATGCCACCAAGAATAAAACTAGCATTGGAAACACCTGCCGGGCAAGGTTCGCAAATTGCTTATACTTTAGAAGAACTTACACTAATTTGGAATGGTGTAAAGTATTTTGGTTATAAAAAAGTAGGAATTTGCATTGATACAGCACATATTTTTGTTAGTGGTTATGATATTTCATCAGTATCAGGTATAAAGGATTATCTAGATAAGTTTAATACTTTAATAGGTTGGAAAAATATTACTAATTTTCATATAAATGATTCTCGATATCCCATTGCAAGTAGAAAAGATGAACATCGAGGTATTGGACAAGGTCTAATCTACCATACTCCAGAAGGCAAAAAAGCACTTAAATATATTAAAATATTTTGCGAAACACGTGGTATACCAATGATTCTGGAAACCCCAAATAAATGGGTTTTGCCTTTAAGACATTCTGATATGAATGGCTTACCGGAAACCCCAAATAAATGGGTTTTGCCTTTAATACATAGCCCAGGTTCTGCTGATATTGAAGATAGTCATAAAGCTGAACATGGATATAAATGGGAAATCGAAATGATTAGAAAATTATAACAAAAAAAATTGATATGAAATTGATATGAAATTGATATGAAATTGATATAAAAATAATATAAAAAATTGTTAAAAAATTGTTATATAGTAGAAATCATTGAAATGTCATTTCTAGATGCTCTAGATGAAGAAGGAAAACAACTTTATAATAATTATAAAACACATTGTGATAAATGGATAAATTATATTAAACCTAAGGCAATTATTAAATTTAATAGTTATCTTGATACTAATAAAAAGATTTTTAACCAATATGAATATTTAAATATTAACGGTGGTATTTCATTTTCATTTTCTGTTAATAAAGAACCTGATAAAAATATTAGAGCAAAATATAAAAAAATAAGTCTATTATTTCATCCAGATAAATATAATAATGCTTCCAGCACACAGAAGAACAATTTATTGAAAAAATTAGAAAAGCAAACAAATATCAAAGTGAATTTATAAATTTTTGTGCGGAAAGATATCAAGATAATGAAAATATTATGATTGCTTTATGTGAATATAAAATGAAAGAAAATGAAGAATTAGTTAAGGAAAATGAAAAAATGAAAAAAAAATTAAATATACTTTAGAGATATTTTAGAGATATTTTAGAGATACTTTAGAGATACAATATAAAAAATAGAAATATTCAAAAAAATAACAAAAATTGATTATTTATAAATAGTTATATAATTATTATTTAATTAAGAATGTTGACAATTTTTGCCATATTTAATACCCTCGTTGGTTGTCCAGCTGATGGTTCACCAGATGGAACGCCAGATGGTTTCCACTATGAACCTTGCAGTAAAAACCGTGATTCCTGTTCTTGTGACACCAGCACGTATGGCGAAAATTCCCTCTTTGCAGGGCTTATAAAATATCGGGCGTTTGGAAAAGAGATTTTTCAAATATTTACTGCTTTTAGCGACCCTTCCTACGAAAACGGGCACAAAGTTTTGCTTGAAATAGTCGCAAGTGCAAATACCTGGTTTGCACAAAGCCGAAACAATCAACATCTTCGATTTCAAATACCAACCCTAGAAGAATCTACCCAATTTTTGGATGAATTTCGGGCAAAGATGAAGCGCTAGTTAATTTTGGTATGATTATTTTTTTTTTTATATTTTATATATTTTATATTTTATATTTTATTAATAATTTAGTCAGGATTTGTAATAATTATTCGGGAACTATATATTTCTGAAATAATTTTATATTTCTCATCATTGCTCAGCCCACCCATTCCATTTACAATACTATTTAAGTCAATATCTGCTCTGTTCCCTAAAAGTTGGTCGTAATTAGGAACTAAATATGAGCCTTTTCTTTCTGGATGTTTATTTTTTGGTTTGGTATTGCTTTTCTCGTGTGCTTCTTTTAAATGTTTCTCTAGATAATTGGAACTATTTTTACCTTTTGCAATATCATAATGCATTATTTTAAATGTTTTTGGTTGATTAATAACTTTATAACCGGCTTTGCTTAATCGGTCAGCAATAGCATTATCACATCCTAACATTCCTAATTGAAAATCAACATCAATATTAGAATCAGGTGCGATTTGTATAGGTGCTTTATAAAACCATGCATCTTGGGTGTTAGCATGATACATCCTTGCAAAATTATCATCCATCTTTGCGACTGTTTCCCCATTTGGAAGAATATTAAATTCGTGGCGAGATTGTGCCAAGATAAAACCACTGTTTAATCTGCCACGGATTAATTGCCATTGTGATTGTTGGTATTCTAGAAAGATATCACCATTTATAATTCCCCAATAGGAACCATATTTAGTAATATTTTCTTGTAGATTAGAATAATTAAAGGCAGTTTCATAAGTTAGCCATGTATCAGTTAATTTTTTATTTCCAATTGATTTAATAGATTGAATAGATTGAATGGATTTATATTTAGAATGTTTTGTTATTGCATCTGGTAAATATTTTTCAGGTTGATAACCAAAATCATGAATATGTTTAATATATGGATTATCTAGATTTGCTTGAATACAATATAGTAATTCTTTCTGGCGTTCAGGATTAGTTTCATTGTAAGATTGGAAAATTATATTTAGAAAATCAAATTTTCCATTAACAGAATAATTTATTTTTTTAGTAATATTTGTATTATTTGTATTATTTGTATTATTTGTATTATTTGTATAATCTGTAAGTGAATTAAATAATGTATGAATAGATTGCATTTGCTTTTCCAGAGAATATTTTTCCAAAAGTAAAAAACCATTTTCAATCCTTTTACTCACCATATGCCCAGCCGAGTAAATATTATTATGAATAAAGCAAATCTTATCAAATAATTCATCTACATCATTTTCAATAAAATTAATCGCATTTGGTGCTATTTCTTGATAGATGGGCAGAAAGATAGCAATTACTGGTATTCTATGTGAAAATGCTTCAAATACTGGTAATCCAAAACCTTCATAAAGAGAAGGTTGTATATAACAAAGTGCATTTTTATATAATGTATTTAATATTTCATCAGAAATATTTGAAATGTAGAAAATACCGTTTGAAATTGCATATCCATTAGGCAATTGTTGTTTAATGAGGAGTATAATGGGTATTGTAGTTGATAATTTTTCGCATAATTGAATTTGGTATTTGGTGAATAGATTTTGGATGAGTTGTATATTTTTATATTTTTCATTATTAGTTGCCATTGCGAATATATATTTTTTTGGATAGATACCATTATTTATTAAAATATTATTTAGAAATGTATCGTCATATTTTACAGCCGGTGGGTTTGCAGTTTGTAAATGCATATCTTGGGATGGAATAGAACAATAAATATTTGATATTGGATAGTTTTCTGTTTTAATATGTGGATAATATTTTATTAAATCATTTTTGGTGGTATTACTAATTGTTATAAATTGTGAAGCATTTTTAATGGCTAAATCTTTTTGTTGCCACATATGAGTAGGTGCTATATTAAATATTTCAGGTATCATATCATAAATCATTAATATATTAGGGATTATTGTACTGTAGGTGTAATAAGTTGATATGAAATAATTAATATTGTTTTGATAACAAATGTAATTCAAATGGTCTACATCTTGCATCATAGTTATATAGTTAAAATCTGGTATTTCAATTATTTGGTATTTCTTCTGACTGATAATATTTTGCAAACTATTAGGAATATTTTTTCCCCGAATTAACAAAATTATTTCATAATTAGGGAGATTTTCATTCATTGAAGAAAATATAGTAATGTTTTTCAAAATAGTTTCCCATACACGTGTAATTCCACTATATGACATATTGAAAAATACTGTATCAATTGCTATTCTAGATAAAGTATTTTTTGGTAATGATTCTAAAGAACTTAACATCATAGCAATAGTTATTCTAATAGCCAATATATTTTGTTTATTTGGATTTATTATGTTTTATTTGTTTTTATTAGATTTTGTATTATCTTTCTAAAATTCTTTTAAATTTATTTTTTTATCAATAACAATATAAAAAGATAACAAAAGATATAACAAAAGATATAACAAAAGATATAACAAAAGATATAACAAAAGATATAACAAAAGTTATCTCTAAAAACTGCATAATATATCAAATGGCGGTTGAAAATATTGAAAATATTAATACCAAATTAAAATTGGGTTTTCTATCCCCTATTTCTGGAGAATGGTTTCATCTACATAGTGATAAGATAGAGATGGCAAAAACAATTGATGAAGCAAAATATATACTATTTGAAAGCAATGGTGATCCTATACCATTAATTATGAAGATAAAAGCAAAATATCCTAAAAATAAGTTGGTTTTTATATTAAGTGGCGACCTAAGTGCACAAATTGATAATGAATGTATTTGGTTTACTAATGCTGTAAAACCAAGTGGTTTGGCTTTAAAACAAACACAAATATTTGTAACTAATCCGGCAATATTTAAATTTTATGAGGCTATGCAAATACAGTCTGATTCAAATATTAATGCATCAAAAGGCAAATTTATTATGAATAGAGAAATTGAAATATATTTTAAGGGTACAATTTGGTCTGGAATGCGTACCGATATGTATAATTATTTTAAAGATAAACCAAAATGTAAAATTATAGAAAATAATAAATATTGGGATTGGCGGATGAATCCTTTTATTAAACCTACGCAAAAGCAATTAGAAGAAACCGCATTTGAATCATACAGTGAAATTTTGCAATCAAAAATATGTTTATGTCCTAAAGGTAATGGAAATAGTAGTATGCGGATTATTGAGGCTTTAGCGTGTGGTAGCATTCCCATATTAATAAATGATTTTTCCAGTCCATTTGGTAATGCCTGGGAAGAATTTGGTTTATCATTTGATACTACAATTCATAGTTGGGAATATATTTATGCAAAATGTGGAGAATTATTGAATGATGAAACGAAGATTATCGCATTGCAAAAAAAAGGTTTTGAATATTTTAAAAATGTTATTTATGGTGATGCTAGATTACCCGGATTTAAAATATATAATGATTTAAATACAGTTTGTTTTGGATTTAGTAATTTAATTGTGGAAAAATTATTAAATATGCATTAAGTTTTGTTTTGTTTTGTTTTTTTGTGTTTTTGGATTTTTTGTCTATTATTAAAAAAAAATTGATATTTATTGTATTATATTAATTAATTATAATTTGCATCTTGCATCTACAGTTTTCAAATCAGTTTTAACTTTTTACAAAAATGCTTAAACGTGCCAATGACAACAATGACACCAATGACACCAATGACACTAATTCAAAATCGATTGAGAAAAAGATAAAACTAGATAGTAATTTGGGTTCAGATAACACTGAATTTACAGAACTAACAGCAATGAATTACAATTATTGTGATTTTATTGATAAAAAAAACAAACCTAAGGATAGTTTTGGTTGGGTTGAAATGCAGAAAAAATCTGAAAAAATAAAAGGTATTAATATTGATAAATATTGGAAATTGAATACATTAAATATTTTTGACATTCCTAGTAATAGTTTTACACAATATATTTATAATTTTATTAATCTAGAGAAACTGGTTATAAATGGTATTAAATTATCTAAATTACCTGATTTTACAATGTTTTGCAATCTTAAACATTTGGATTTAACAAATTCTAATGTTGGCAAATTAGTTCAAGTTCAAAAATTGCAAATTCCAAAAACATTGGAATTTTTATCAATGTGTAATTGTAGTCTATCTAGCATACCCGAAGAAGTTTATGCTTTGACAAATCTTATTGAATTATATTTCATTAACAATAATATTAAAAAAATAACAGCAGGAATTGGTTCTTTGAAACAACTTAAATTCTTGAATCTTGCTAATAATAATATATCTGAAATATCACCATATTTTGCAAAACTAGAGAAATTAGAATGTCTTAGTTTTAATAATAATCCAATTAATATAGTTGATTACAAAATAACAAAATTGCTCACTCTGCAAAAATTATTATTAAATAACTGTGCGTTGATTACCATTGATAATTCATTTGGTAATCTAGTAAATTTAATTGGATTGGATATAGGTAATAATCCTGGTATAGAAAAATTACCTTCCACCATAAATAATTTAAAAAAAATGAATGATTTTAATCTGGATAATATTGGACTGCAAGAAATACCAGATAATCTTTTCACATTAACTAAAATTGAACGGCTGAAAATAAGCCGAAATCCTATAAGAAAAATACCAAATACAATTGGTAATATGGTTAATCTGAAGTTTTTTGAAATTTACGATACAAATGTTGAATATTTGCCAGAATCAATAGGCAATATAACAAGTATGGAAGATTTGTATTTAAATTTCAATAAAATTAAAGAGTTGCCAGTATCTTTTAAAAATTTGATAAATTTAAAAAATTTAGAATTAAATAATAATGATATTACAGAATTGCCACCTATTTTTGAAAATCTTAATAAATTAAAAACTTTAAATATTTCTAATAATAATATTTTGGTATTACCTACTAATATTATCAATGCAAAAGGATTATTAACTTTAAATTATGAAAATAACCCAATCCTAACAATGCAACCACAAGTAAAAAGATTTATTGACAATCTAACAAATGGTCGTAATTTTGTAAGAGATTCCCAAAATATTCATAATTCCGCGGTGCAAAAAAATCTTATAAAAAGTATTGAAAATATAACATCCCAAAAAATAGTTATAGATTATATAAAGATTTCACATCAAATTATAAATGAGCCAATTCTGACAGAATCTTGTAAAAAAATGATTGATAAAGAATTTTCCAATAATGAAATCCATTATGTATTACAAATGAATTTCAAAGAAATATTTTCATATGTATGGACATATATTCACGAAACCGAATTTAATAAAGAAACACAAAATGAAATAAAACAAATTATTAATCAAGAATTGCTAGAAAGTAAAGACCTCTGTTTTATTGGTAAAATTACACGTCTAGTTGGTTCTCTTAATGGCTTTTGTGATATTGTAAAAATTACTGTTTCTGATTCAGAATATATCAGTAATACAATTTCAAATATTAAAAATACATTGAATCGCACTGGCGATTACACCGTCGAAAAACATCGAGAACTAGCTAGAGAGGATTTAAAACAATATGGTATTAGCAATGATACTATTGAAGCTTGGCTCGAATATATCGAATGAATAAATATACACATCATTATATACACAATACATAAATAATTTTTTTTGTAGTAATGTAATAAAAAAATGCTAGAAAATTCTAGAAAATTGTTTCTATTTGTTGTAATGGGATATAAATCATATTCTCAACAGCATTAGTAGAATTTTCAGGAAAACACGCAATTAAAGTTTGATTATGATTATAACCATAAAAAATATATTCAGTATTTGAATTAAATAATTTTATTTTGGAACCAATTTCAATATTTAATAAATTACTTGATTCCATCTTTGATTCTATATTCAATTCAGAATTACTAGATAATGATAAATTTGCTAAAAAAGTATTATTGTTTATCATATTGTCTGTCATATTGTGTATCACTTATAAATTACTTATAAATAAAAAAAAAAATAAAAGACGCATATAATTAATATAATAAATTTTTTACATACTAGAATACATTCTAA
>Ga0214921_10003575_pt1 | contig 23634 bp, 28 predicted proteins | sample LL1505_MetaG_FD_177992 | JGI IMG/M metagenome (GOLD analysis project Ga0214921, IMG submission 177992) | Freshwater microbial communities from Lake Lanier, Atlanta, Georgia, United States - LL-1505 | ecosystem: Environmental > Aquatic > Freshwater > Lake | place: USA: Georgia | collected...
GTCGAAGTCGCCGAAGAAGTCGAAGTCGCCCAAGAAGTCGAAGTCGCCCAAGAAGTCGAAGTCGCCCAAGAAGTCGAAGTCGCCCAAGAAGTCGAAGTCGCCCAAGAAGTCGAAGTCTCGCTCGCACTCTAAGAAGTCTCGTTCTAAGTCGAAGTCTCGTTCTAAGTCGAAGTCTCGTTCTAAGTCGAAGTCTCGTTCGCACTCCAAGAAGTCGAAGTCTCACACGAAGTCTCATTAATTCATAAATTTCTAAAAATTTCAAATTTAGAAATTTGGATATATATTTGGTTATATAATAAATGAATATTAGCCAAAGTAGTGATATTTATCGTCAAATTATTTCATTTGAAAAGTATAAACATTATGCTAATAATGGCGGAGGCGGTGTTACCGGATCTACAGGACCAACAGGAGATATTGGTCCAACTGGTATGCAAGGAATGCCCGGAACATCCACGTCAACAGGTGCCACTGGTCCTATTGGACCAACTGGTGATATTGGTCCAACTGGTATGCAAGGAATACCTGGAACATCTACTTCTACTGGTGCATCTGGTCCAAAAGGAGATACCGGATCAACAGGTAACACTGGTTCTACAGGTAATACGGGGTCAACAGGTGCGAACGGAGTAAAAGGAGACACCGGATCGACTGGTAATACGGGGCCTACGGGAGCGAACGGAGTAAAAGGAGACACTGGTTCGACAGGTAACACCGGATCGACTGGTAATACCGGATCGACTGGTAATACGGGGCCTACGGGAGCGAACGGAGTAAAAGGAGACACCGGCTCGACAGGTAATACCGGATCGACCGGTAACACGGGACCTACGGGGGCAAACGGAGTAAAAGGAGACACTGGTTCGACAGGTAACACTGGATCGACAGGTAACACTGGGACGACCGGTAATACGGGGCCTACGGGAATTAAGGGTGAAACTGGGCCACTCGGACCAGCAGGTGTAGGAGGGGCAATTGGTTATTGGGGGTCATTTTGGTCGACTTCTACGCAATCTGTTATAGGCGCGACAGGTACTGTTATGACAGTTACCAACACAGACCCATTATCAACTGGTATATCAGTTATATCAAATTCCCAAATCACGATTTCTCAAACAGGTGTTTATAACATACAATTTTCTGCACAAATCGCCGATTCTACACAAGGGGGAAATGAAAATTATGTTTATATATGGTTTCGAAAAAATGGAATCGATTTGCCCGACAGCAATACACGTGTTACGTTGGATAATCAAAATAGTTATCTGGTCGCTTCGTGGAATTATATGTTACAATTGAATACAGGCGACAATTTTGAAATTGTATGGTACACAGCTGATACAGGAATTACACTGGTAGCTAATAATTCTTTGGGTCCAACACTTCCTAATATTCCGTCTGTCATCATAACTGCGCAACAAGTTATGTACACGCAATTGGGCCCGACTGGTCAAATTGGCCCGACTGGTTCAAGTTTTTTCGGTTCAACTGGAGCTACTGGTCCAAAAGGAGATACGGGAGGAACAGGTAACACCGGTAATACAGGGCCAACGGGAAATCAAGGTAGTAATGGAACATCTGGTGGATTGGTTTTATATATGAATTACGCAGAAAATATATCTCCAACTGGCCCAATACTTACACCTTCCCAGATACAAACAATTACAGGACAATTGATGCAAGCTCCAACTAATGTAACTTATATTCCAAATGGAGGTACTCCTTCAACACCGCCAATACCGCCCGGTTCAACAATTAGCGCCTTAGTTTTAAATCCAAATCTGGCATTAGCACAGGAAACAATAACATTCACAACACCTAACTCGAATACGATTGATGTCCCAGTTACTCAGTTTGCGATTTATAAATCAACTTTAAATTTAAGTTATGACTATATACCTCCGGGAATAATGGAGATGAATCTTTATGCTAAGGCGGGTGGAATTAATGATAAGGATAATATTGGGTTGAGATTTTGGTTATTAGGAAGAAAAATATCAGATGGATCATATGTAAATTTAGTTGCAAATGGTTCAGATTTTTTATTTTTATATGATAACTCGTCATCGCAGATATTGACTTTAAATATGTATATTGGTTCACCTATATCATTGACATCATATGATTTACTACAAGTTGTCCTAACTTCAAGAAATAGAAATTCAAACCCGCATACAGCAGAAGTATATTTTCAAAGTTCAAATACATATTCACATATGCATACAACATTTGCTGTACCTGGTAATACGGGACCAACTGGACCTGTTAATTCTCAAACCCTCTCACAAGTTCTAACTAATGGGAATTCTGCTGGTTCAACAGGTATTAATATGAACTCACAGAATATTAGTGATGTGAATAATCTTACGATTGCTTCCCCTTACAATTTTTCTATCATTAGCATATACACTGACTCCTCTGCAAGAGATATTGCTTTACCGTCTCCCTATTTAGGACAATTTTGTTTCTTGACTGGAACAAACATACTACAAGTGTATAACAGTGGATGGCATTCTTTTAGCCCTGTATAAAATTATTATATAAAAATGACTCGTATATATATTAATGCCTATTCATCACGGAAAATCTGAAATCACAAATTATGATCATGTTATGATTGATATCCCTAATATTCCTAATTCTAATATTCTTAATATTTCTAATATTTCGATTCACATTACCCCTATTTATAAGTCTCAAAATTCTCTTAGGTCAAACATACAATTGCAAACAACTGAAATTGTTGATAATTCATTTACGGTATATAGTAATGGAACAAATATTAAATTCTTTTGGATGGTATGTTACGAGTGACGAATGTGTTGATTGTGTCGAATGTTTATTATGCTTTTGCATAATAAATCTAAATCACATGAGACTTTTATACCTATCAATGATATATTGATGGCGAGCAACCGATGAACAATTATATGCGCGATAGATATCGACACATTCCTCTCTCAATTTCAATATCTCTTCTAATTGTGAACGTTCAGGTTTAGCGCGAGAAAGATCGTCGTATGGCGCAACGGGGTCATTACAGGACTCGCATTTCCGAACGCCGATGGTTTCAAATAAAACGCGCTCTCGTTCTTTATACAAACGCGTTAGATTATTTGCTCGTCTTAAATCTTGTGGATGTAAACGAATATTCGAGAGATAATCTTGCGGCGTCATGCCTTCGAAATCTTCATCTTCTAATGACAAACCGTTGTGCGTAAGAAGAGTCAGCATCTCGTTTTGTAGATAGGAAACTCGATCCATGTATTTGGTAAAATGGTGAAGGGTGTGATGAGCCGGATCGCGAACTGAACCAACGCGAATCATATCTCTAAAAAAAGGATAGGCCGATAAAACACGAAACAAATGAAGAATCGAGCGATGAAGAGGTTTACAGTCGTGACGATTTTTTGATAAGTAATAAATTTGCCATTGTGTAAACGTGTATCCTTCTTCGTTATGTGTGTTATAAGAGGCGTTATATGGGTTTTCGTGTACAAAACGATAGAATGCGTCTCCCATTTCTTTTTCTGTTTCATAACTAAAAAATGGAAAGGCCCATATACTTTGTGTAAGAGATGATGGTACATTAGGAACCGCTTGTCGAATAGAACATGCTGTACATATATTCATATCATTCATAATTTTATGTTATGAATGAATATATAAATCGTAATTTAAACTACTTTTTTTCTCGTTTTTTGTCGCGTTCGTTCTTCACATCGTTCTTTTCTTCTTTTTTACGTTCCTCTTTCTTTTCATCCTTTTTACGAGGCTCTTCTTCCTCCACGCTCTTCACGTCCTTTTTACGATCCTCCTTCTTTTCTTCTTTTTTACGTGGTTCTTCCTCTACATTCTTCACGTCCTTTTTACGATCTTCCTTCTTTTCGTCCTTTTTACGATCTTCCTTCTTTTCGTCTTTTTTACGATCCTCTTTCTTTTCGTCCTTTTTACGGGGTTCTTCCTCTGTTTCGATTTTTCGTGGCTGATTCTTATTTTTTCGTCGGTGATCTGATTGCGAAGATTGCGAAGATCGTGAAGATTGCGATGAATGATCGGAATCTGAGCCCGAGTCTGAATGTTCGGAATCGTTATCAGAGTATAACGAAAAATCAGTGTCACAAGGGTCTTCCTGTGTGATATACTGATCGATGTCACCCATACCAATTCGTTCGTTCACCTTCTCGATCTTGGTATCATTGTCGTCTCGTTTCGAGAACTTAAAATCAATCTTCTCCAACTTTCCGTCAAATTTGCGATGAAACATATAGGCATTGACATCGACTTTGCACATTTCACGAGCCGTGGACTCTGAAACAAGACGTTTCAATTCCAAGTCAAACGTGCTCAAATCGTCTAGGACGTAGAAATCAACTTTCTTGAATTGTTCCTCGAGGTGTTCCAGAGCTTCCTCATTCCCTTCGTATCGAATGAAGTTATACCATGATTCGTATTCTCCGCCGTTGGTTTCCATTAAAATAGCATATCGGTAATCCATATTTTATAGATTCATGATTTTTTAAACCTGTAATAAATTTTATAGACCCTTATTCCACTTATACGACAAATTTGCTTACATCAATTCCAGCCAAATAGGCTGCTACCACATATCCATGACCGAACGGAAAACGCGTATCATTGATTTTTTCGCGCAGAATATCAACCGTGACTTCTAGACATGTCACACTGCCATCTTCCAAGCGAGGTCCGTCGAAATCGTAAATTACAATATCCGCGCCATTTCTAACTTGTTCTTTCCAATAGCGTGCCATTTCCGTGTCTTTCATTAGATCGTGGTAAAAAGGAACATAGACTTGCTTACGAGATGTGACGTAATCCATCTCTTCATTTGGAAAACACCAGTCAAATGAAGCACACACAACTTTTTTGCCTTTTGAGCCAGGATAGCGACGTTTTGGTTCTTTCACGTTTTTCCAAAAGGATTTTACGAGATGATCCGGGATATCCTGAAACCGTTTCCCGCTTTGCCACGCGGCTTCGAAATTGTAGTAGCCGTGATATCCTCCTTTAACAGGTGTCATGGGCGAGAAATCACGACGATTGGGGTGTTCCTTTCCTTGCGCCGATGTTACATTCACCGAGACTGTTCCATCGGGACGTACAGCCCTGGCGCCGCGCAGATTCATGCTTGCAATGTAGATCATTACTTATCTAAAATTTTATTGAAAAAAAATAAAATTTTCATTTTTACTTACTGGGACTTTTTTGAAAGTAGCTTAAACGGGTTTGGACAACGGCATTTTTCATCGGAGCGATTACATGTCGCACATGTGTCATCATCTTTATGCCCCCCTACTTCACCGTTGTCTTCTTTGTCACTGTAATTTGTGTGACCGTCATCTTCGAACACATCACCATCGTTGGGTTGACGGTCTTCTGTACAATCTTCGTCATCACATTCGGAACCATCGCAGTCGCAATTCTCATCGCAATCACAATCCTCACCGCAGTCTTCATCGCATTCGCCGTCATCATCACAATCATCGTCATCTCCGCATACCAGAAATCGGTTGAGTTCCTGTAAGTGTTCCATTTGGTTTTCCACGAGACGAATCATTTGTTTTTGAATCGAGTACATGTAATAAAGTGCTAACATTAGAAATAATTCAAGAAATAGTGTCATTTTTGATATATCTTATATAGATATGCACGTTTTTAGATCGTTTTTATTTTAAGTTGGGGAATGATGATAAGATCGTGGTCATTATTTTTTAAAGTAATGGTACTCCGTTGTTTTATTACTTTCAATAAGATACTTTTTTCAAATGTAATGGAAAGCGTTTCTTGTTTTTTGAAAACACGGCGTTGCCCGTGACACGACCTACAAGAGACGATTTTAAATGACCCTAAACCGCCACATAAAAAACATATCACGTTATCAAGTTTATCAGTCAATCCCGAACCGTTGCATCTATGACATTTACATGACATACAAGGTGACGTTCTTTGATACATCATATTAAATTCTTGTTTGTCTTTTAATACGGACGACTCCAAATCTATCACGAATAACACTCGTTCTTCGTTTTGACTGTGATAAGGAAATCCGTTTGTGAATTGTGGAAAATGATATCGAAATCCTTGACCAAATTCAAAGGGTGATGGGTAAGGGAATGGAAATAGAAATTGAAAGGCGGCTGTTTTAGTATTAAGAATTTCGATTCCCATTTCATGATATGTTTCTCGTTTTTCAGAGTCGCCAAGGATATCAAGTACTTCCTTAATTTCTATAAATTTTCTAGAAGCTTCTTCCATTTGATCTGGGTTTTTATCAGGATGCCATCGTAATAATAATTTTTTTCCTATTTTTTTAATATCACGGCAAGAAAGGTGGGGTGAAATGCCAAGACGTTCGTAAAGTATCGTATCTTTCATTTCATTATAAAATATTCTTTATATAAAATTATATATTTCTACTATTTCTAAATTTTAAAAAGTTAAAAAGTAACGCTACGCGAATGACTAACACACACACATTTTATAAAATTTATATGAAAAATAACTATATAAATTTGGTCTTAAAATCAGGTTGGATTAAAACGTCGTCAAGTTTTCGTTAAAGATTGTTAACTATAATTAACGCCATGCAAGGATGTAGCAAATCGTTAACGATTCTTAAAGATAATTAACGCCTTATACATTTATACCTCAAATTTCGCCTGTAAATTAATTATTATATTTTTATAAAATGTGTGTGTGTTGGACTAAATTTTTATAATGTAATTTTCATAATACAAAAATACAAAAATACAAAAATACAAATTTTTATGTCGTTAAATGTCGTTAAGAAAAAATTAACGATTTAAAAATATTATATAAATAAAAGATATGAGTGATGACAAATTTAGTTGCCAATATTGCGAAACAACTTTTGCAACACATAAAAATTTAACACATCATATTAACAATGCGAAATACTGTTTAATTTTACAGGGTAAATCGAACGACAAATATAAATGCGAAGATTGTCAAAAATGTTTTACGACTAAAACATGGCTTACACAGCATCAAACCAATTGCCTTGAATACCAAATTAATAGTAAAGTAAATGAAATAAAATGTAAGTATGAAATTGAATTACAGATTCTTAGAGATCAATTGGCACAGAGAGACGAACTACTTAAAGGGAAAGATATGATTATCAAGGAGTTGGCCGAGAAAGCTATCGCTAATGCGAAGCCTACCACTATCACAAACAATACAAATAATACCAATATTGTTAACAATCTTCAAATCATATCGGAAGATCATATTAAAGACCAAGTTAAGAATTTAACACTTGAACATATCAAGAAAGGTGCAATTGGATATAGCGAGTATTTTCTTGAATATCCACTGAAAGAACGAATTGTATGCACTGATTATGCCCGTCGAAAAATAAAATATAAGAACGAGAATGGAGAAATCATTGTTGACCCGGAAATGACGGCGCTTTCCGATCTTCTTTTTAAGAGTATCAAGGAAAGAAACCGCGAGCTCACGGTTCAATATACAAATGAGTTAACTGACAAGTTTAAGACTGCAAAAGACCCAACACAACTATCATATTTTATGGAAGTGGCCGGAAAATTTTCCGAACAGGATATTCAAGTATTTAAGATGTTTAATGGTAATAAAAATGACTTTTTTCACGATATCATACGTAATATTTGCAGTAAAACGACTGTTTCATAAGTTTATTCAATTTCATTTATATTTTACTTTATTTTACTTATACTATATAAGTAAAAAAGAAACTTACCGACATTTTATGTATACCATCTCCTTTGACTTAAAAGGCCAAAGGAGATTTGGCTCTTTTACATAAAGGGTTGTTTTTCGGATGGTTTGTTTGTGATCTAAATAACGTCGAATGGATTTCATTAAATCATCGGTTGGGTAAATCGTAATGGATGTAAATAGGTTTTTGTAGTGACATGAAAAAATGTGCCGCTGTATGTAATTGTTGTAAGAATGAAATGAGTCATGATCGGCAAGCAACGAATGTACATCACGTGAAACGACAAGCAAATGGATGATCGTTTGATTATCTAGAAATTGTACAATATGTCTCAACAAATCTTTATCGATATGTACAAGGCGCATTCATAAATTATACATTAGCTCATTCCGTTAAATATTTATAACAATTTTATTTTCAAGGAAATTTAAGTTAAAAATGAATATTTAAGACTTAATACTTCACACATATTATATTTCACAAATATTCATTATGTTCGCATCGATTTCGCGACAGTGGCACGAGGACTGGCTTCAATTATTTCTCGATCGAGATATAGCCAGTATCGATTGGACCTTTATTAGCTCGAATGAGAACTTATTGCCTGAAATGGTTATCCAATATCCATCTCTTCCCTGGAATTGGAATGCTCTTTGCTCAAACCCAAACTTGACCATCTCATTCATTACAAAATGGATGATGACCAATCGAACGAAACGATTGAATTGGTTTTGTTTAAGCAAAAATCCGCGTATCACGGTAAAAGACGTCACCCAAAACCCAGGACTTCCATGGGATTGGAAAGGGTTAAGTCGCAACCCCACGATTTTATCGGATCACGCCTTCGTTAAAGAGCATCTATCAAAAATGGATAAAGAACAACTTATCAAAACAATGCCCCTCTCGTTTTTGCTACAACACTCCATGCACTATTTCTTTTCCTACATTTTCTGGAAATGTATATCTGTCAATCCTACGCTAACCACCCAATTCGTTCTTGACAATCTTCAAGAAGAATGGTATTGGCCGTCGTTAAGTTGTCATCCTTCATTTACACCCGAGTTTATCGAAAGCCATCCACATTTTCCGTGGGATTGGAAATCGATTAGTCTTAATGTTAGTATTACGCCCGAGTTCGTCGAGCGGCATATTCACAAAAACTGGGATTGGGTAAAATTGAGTCAAAACCCTGGTATAATTCAACTTATTCTATCACACCCTGAATATCCGTGGATTTGGGGTATAGTAAGTTCTAATTCCGCGCTTACCAAAGAAATGATACAACAACACAAGGATAAGGAATGGAACTGGTCTGTGATTAGTATGCATCTTCCAATTACGATAGACGATCTCGGTGATAACAAACATATATCATACAATTTCCTTAGTTTTAACAAACACCTCTCCCCTGATATGGTTCGTCATCTGTCTCCGGAAACATGGACATGGTCGCATCTGTGTCGAAACACAATGAGAACGTCAAGAGACGTGTATATCGACAAAGCTACCCGCGATCATCTCAAACATCTCAAAGACTCTATTGAGATGGAAATAATGGAAGTCGCGTGGAGACCGGAACGTTTACCATGGGTATTGGATAATGACCAAAAAAAACTTTATTTGATCGAAGAATAGAGTAATACACGGAGGAATACACGAAAGAATAAAAATGATTTTTACGTGATTCTGTATACTTATTTTATACAGAATAAACGAAATGTCTCGTAAAACTTGCGATATCTGCGCCGAAACGCGTGCGATTTCCAAATTCATCACATGCCCGTATTGTGACGACTCTGTGTGCGTCGAGTGTCGCAAACAGGTTGGTCTCGGGTCGGTGAACCCGCTTGCGTGTTTGCAACCGGCGTGCAAAAAACAATTTTCGGACGATTTCAATTACACTAATTTTCCAAAATCCTGGCTAGATGGGGACTACCGCGTCCACCAGCAAACAATCATGACGGGAAAAGAATTCGCGCTTCTCACACAAACACAGCCTCACCTTGAACGCATCATTGAAACGGAAGCCGCCCGAAAAGAAATGAACGATGTGCGTTGGGAGATGGAAAAATTAAAAGCGCGCTACGAAGCACTTCGTATCAAAGTATACAATCTCGAAAATAAACCGGTTGAGCAACGAAATGTGACGATCGTATGTGCTTGCCCCGTAGCCGGTTGCCGCGGTTTTGTGTCAAGCCGTCACAGATGCGGTGTATGCAACGCATCCGTTTGCGACAAATGTCAAAATATCAAAAATGATGATCATGAATGCAAAGAAGACGAGCGTAAGTCGGTCGAAGAGATGGAGAAGACTTGCCGAAACTGTCCCAATTGCACGGCTAGAATCTTTAAAACCGAGGGCTGTGACCAGATGTGGTGCACCCAGTGCCACGTCGCGTTCAATTGGCGAACGGGCAAGATTGAGAAGGGCGTGATTCACAATCCCGAATACTTTAAGTATATACGCGAAAATGGCGGCGAGGTCCCTCGAAACCCGAATGAGGCTCGATGTGGCGGGATGCCTCCTGTTCGTCATCTAGGCGATCGTCGTATTGCACTTTCTCAAATTCCAGTGATCGAGAAATATGGGCGTAAGTATAAATCAGGAGGGGTTCTCATCGCTGATATCTATCAAAAAGTTTCCCACATTCAACAAGTTATTTTGCCATCTCTTCCAACGGCGATTGATAATGAGACGAATCTGGACTTGCGAATCAAATACATGCGCAATGAAATTAACAAAGAGAAATTCACACAGATGATTTACCGTCGTCAAAAAGACAAAAAGAAGAAGATTGAATACCGAGATGTCCTGGAGATGTATTGCAGCGTGGCGCAAGATTTATTTTATCGCCTATTTCAACAATATGACGTGTCTGTATTTTTGTTAGAAGAGGCGCGTGTGGCGACATTTGCGAGGGAGTCGGTCGAGCGTTTGAATAAGAAGTACAATTCAAAGATGCAAGTGCTGGTGATGTAATAGGAAGAATAATTATTCGTAAAATAAAAATGAATATGTAATATCAACCATTACATATTAACATTTAACATATTAACACAACTAACCAAGTATGCAAGGTCAGGATTGGGAACCCGTTGTTCTTCGAAAGGTTGACAAGTCTAAGCCTACTAATGCCCCAAAGCCAAAGCCGGACGAAGAGGACGGTTTGATCAAAAAGCCGAAACTGTTTTCTGATGTCGATTTTGGGAAACGGGTTCAATCTCTGCGCGCGGCGGAAGGATTGACACGCAAGCAGCTGGCGCAAAAAATGATGGTACGCGAGGGTGTATTGGAAAATATTGAACAAGGAAATAGGAAAGAGAAGTATAACGGAGAAATCGTAAAGAAACTGAAACAGATTTTGAAAAATCTGTAATTTTATTTTCGACATACAGATGGAACCCAATTCATGTGTTCGAACGTCGCTCCAAAAATGTATTTGTCATGTGTTTCGAGTGCAACAAATGTTCCAGATGGGTAGGGAAGGCCTGGATCAAAACGCGGCCAAACTTTGGATGGGCGTAATACTTCTTTCTTGGACGGTTCGTAAATAGGAATTTCTAGTCCGCTGTGTGATTCCAAAAAGTTTTGAAAAGACGGAATGGTAGAAAGCCATGACATAATAAGCCCGTTGCCACGAGTAGGCGCGGGTGATGATAATACCGACAAACGATGCATTTTATATGTTATACAACCATATAAAACACTTTACCATTCGCTTCTTTTAGGGTTTTGGTTTTCGCACAGGAACCTTTGACGGGGCATAATCTTCCTCGCTGTGATAGTTGCTGTAAACAGTTGCCAAGAGATTGACGACGAGTAATGCAATAACAGCGATTTCAAAATTGGAGGGCATTATATTTTATATTATATAAATTTTTATATAAAATTTTAAATTTACATCAAATTACATCAAAAATCCAACCATCCTTAATTGGTTGACCAAGTATGGTTTCAAACCATCTTCGCCGACGCTGTACGGTATTTCAATTAAAGTAATTCCTTCTTCTTTACACTTCATCTTTTTCATTTCGTCACGATATCGTTGTTTGACAAATGCATCTTTATTGCGATGAAAGAAGGGGATAAATTTATAGTGCTGATCTCCTTGGACTTCTACGCCTAATTTCAATTCGTCGTTGTATAAATCAATTTCTAAGTTGTAGCCTGTAACGTCGTTTCGTAAGAAATCGGGACGAATTTTAACAAATGGCCTTTTGAAAATGTGTTCAAGAACCAATTTCGCCCGAACTTCAAGTTTACTATCAGCCGGTGTATGTTCTTTGAATTGAAAATTCGGATTCATAGAAGGAAAATTATTTGACGTCGATGGGACGTATTTGGCAGTGTTATAACTTCCCTTTCGATTTGTCATAAGATTCACAAAAAAAAGAACAAGAATTACAAGAGCGGAGATTCCAGCTAACACCTCCATGCCATATTCATTCCAATACTGTTGTAGTTTTTCAAACATTTATTTATAGGAAAATTGTTAAAATTGAATGTTAAAAAATATTGTCTATTTTTATTTAGAATATTATAGAATACATAATTACAGAATATGAATACCGACGAGACGGTGATGATCATCTGTTCCTTTTTACAGCCTCTTGCATTGTGTCGAATGCGCTATTTGTCTTCTTATCACAATCGGGTATGCGACCGATGGTTAAAACGCACTCATCGAACAAACGATCTTCAAGATAAAGCGTGCCCTAGATGTGGCGATTGGATCGAGACCGAAGACATTCGAGAGGATACGACATTTTACGATTTGCTCTACGGAAACATCGAGTCGGTAGAGGATTACCGAATGATCATGAACAGGACGTTTTTGTATTACCACGAGCGTCAGTACATGTTATGCGAGTCGTGCACAAACGATGAAGAAGAAATCGAAAACGTTCGTTTTCGGTATAAAGGAAATCGCCAGTATCAGCTTACGCTTATCCACCACCCTACACACCCGTGGGCGGTGTTATCTCATTCTACTGGTTGGAATGAATTTCGTACTTTTATTCCATCGGAATACGATGATGATGATAACATGATCGTCCCTATAGAGCAAATAAACGTCATTTAAACATTATGGATAAGATATAAATCATGTCTAATTTAACAAATATGGTGTTTTTTTGCAAAACAACCGAAGGATATATCATTAAAATTTTAGCCGAATTATTACAGAATAATATTAAAAATGGGTGTTTCATTGTCAATAAGAACGGGATTATGTTACGTATGACGGATAGCAATCGTCAAATATTGATCGATTTGGATCTGGTTGGGGACAATTTCAATCAGTACAAATGTAAACCCGACTCCATGTCCATTGGTTTAAATTTTCATCATTTTTACAAGATGGTAAAAACCATCAAGAAAAAAGACAGTGTTGCATTGTTTATTGAAGAAGGGAAGGAATCAGAACTTGGTATTCGCGTGATACCCAAAGAAAAAAGTCGTGTGACGACTAGCTTTTTGAAGATTCAAAACTTGCAAAGCCTTGACATCGAACTTCCCCAAGGATACCAAACGTCCATTATCGTGCCAAGTAACGAATATGTGAAAATGATTAAGGATTTGAATAATATGGGAGGCAATATGATCAGTGTGACATCTACGGTTGGCACGATTCGTTTTAATTGCAACTCTAATGGCGTGTATAGCCGTGATATTGTGTTTGGCGACGCTGATGACGACGAGGAGCAGACAGTTAGTCGTAATCAGGAATTCGAGACCGAACAGTTACTACGTGTAACAAAAATCGCTGGACTGAATACGCAAATTCAGATCTATCAAAATTCGGATTTACCGATTCTTTTTAAGAGTAATATCGGTAGTTTGGGTAAAATTTGCGTCTATGTGAAAGACAAAACGCTTCAAGAGGATGAGGCAAATGAATCATAAAAATAAAAAATTTTATTATAAAAATATGTTATAATAAAAATGTCTGAACCATTTCAAAATACTACGATTGGGTTTTTAGAGCCTTCCGATCTTGAAACCTCCAAGGATGGAAAAACCATTATTAAGGTCAGTAAAGAAAACCCGGATACTCTTTATCTAATGATGGTTTACGCAAATTGGTGTGGACCATGTAAGATGACCAAACCGGCTTATGCTGAACTATCACGATTCTTAGATGAACAGAAGTTGGATAAGATCCGTTTACTCGCGATCAACACAACTGGTGAGCTTCCTTCCGAAAAAGATTGGCCGGAAATTGCCAAACAGAAATTAGGTGTGACAGGATACCCCACGATTCTGGTGGTATGCAAAGGCTCTGTTATTGGAAAACATGAAAATTCACGTGATATGGCAGGGTTTTTGAAGACTCTTCTTAGTCACCGTGATAAACATAGTCATGGACAGCAGTTGGAGCATTTTAAAGCCCCCCAACGATAAGAATGTAAGATAATATAATAAATGATATGCGATAGAACATATCATTTTATAACATTTAACTTTTATAACCGACGAATCGAAAATACGGCATCAATTTGTAAAGCCGGGTCAGGTACATACGGACTGTGTGTGTCTTGTCGTACAGGCAAAAATAAGGTACCATCGGGCAAATAGACAGAAAATTTTAGAGAATCATTAGGTTTGAATTTAATCGTTTGGCGCATTTTGCCGATCAATTTCACAAAACGTCCATTGATCGGTTGTACTACGTCTGTCACATGAACAATAAATAGGGCATTTTTGCTTTGAGGATTGTTACTGTAAATGATCTCATGTGCCGCACCCGAAGGGACGCTCGTGTTTTCAAACAATACATACACATAAGGGTAGAAGGCGATACGTGAGCCGGTGGTTAATGTGACGTTTGGCAGAATCAAACTAATAATTGATATTTCATAGCAAACCGTCTGCATTTGCGAAACGATACTTCCAGTGTACGATAAAGGTGAGGCATTGTCTTTTTCCAATATGACAATATTAATGGTATCCCCGTCGGTTGGTGGAGGGCCTTTGTATTCGGGGTCAACTTCACAAAATGCCTGTCGTGTAATTGGGTCATAACTGACAATTTTGTAAGAACCATAAATAGGTTTGAATTGGTAATTGTCAAAGGAAGAACAATTGGGATTCGTGGTGTGATAGATGTATTTATTGATATATAATGTATCACTAGGGCTCGCACCAATCGGCAATTGAAAGACAAGAAAATTATTTTGTTCGGCTGTAGGAGCGCTTAATGTCCACTTTTCAAATGGGAGTGTTTTGCGTAACGTATACGAATCGCTTGTACTCCATCCTGCCGGAAATGGGTCGGATAGATGGCAGTATCGCAATTCGGCGTCATAGTCAATAATTTTTCTACCAACGATTGTTGTTCCATAACTTAATGTTTCATCCATGACGTAATACCCGAAATATGCTTCTGGTATTTCTGAAACAGGATTATTACAGGTATCAACAATCGGTAAATGAATTAAAGAAGGCGTGTTTAATTCAAACAATGCATACAGATCTCCTTGTTGGACATCATGGCCTGTAAAATTGAATGCGGTATCGACCGATACACTGACGTCAATAGGTTCATATGATGTAACAATACGCGTTTCCGTATCAGCACCGAACGTGATTATCATGGTATATCCATTGTAATAGTTTGGTATAGAAGGTTGCGGGGTTAGGTTGTCTACATACAGTTTAGGGTACGAATTACTCGAACCAGATTTCAATGGTAGCATATTAATTGTGTCGTTTGATGTCCATGTATAGTAAATCGCGCCGGACAAAATCGGATCTTGAATGGAAGGTGATTTATAAAATGGAATAACAAAAAGAGAGGGATAAGGAAACTGAGATCGATTGCGATGTGCACTATATACTTCAATAAAACGATTATTCATTCTTTATTATTAAGTTCTTTTCTTTATTATATTATTCGAAACTATTCGAAACTATTCAAAACTATTCAAAACTAAAAGGATATTTGTATATAAGAAATGCGAACCGTACTTGAATTGAAACCTCTTTATTCACAAGAGAAAAATGGCAAAACGCGAATTTGGAAAGCAGAGATACAATATGATGCCGAACTCAAAATCGCTTACGCGATCATCGAATTTGGTCAAGATGGCGGAAAAATGCAGACCACGACACGTGAATACCAACAAGGTAAAAATATTGGCAAAAAGAATGAAACGTCTTCTTTGGAACAATGTACACAAGAAACTCAGCGAAAATGGAAAGATAAGAAAGAAAAAGAAGGTTATACAGAAGAAATTTCACAAAAGAACGAAGATATTTACTATCCTATGTTAGCACAAACGTATGATCCGTCAAAAAGTTCGGTAACATATCCGTGTTTTGTACAACCTAAATTAGACGGGTTACGTTGTATTGTGTATCTAGATTCAGACAGGCAAATTGTGTTTCAGTCACGGACAGGCGGTCGGTTTTATACAATGGGCCATTTGATTCCATCTCTTACGTCACTTTTTGGTAGATATCCTGATACAGTGTTAGATGGCGAATTGTATACGACAGACCTTCCTTTTGAAGAATTGGCAGGCCTTATCAAAAAACGTAAGGTTACGCACGAAGATACAGAACGATTGAAACACGTTTCCTATCATATTTATGATATCATCAACGATGAGCCATTTTCGGAAAGATACAAAAGACTTCAAACTATACTTAATCCTCCATATCGTTATCTGAAAATCGTGCCTACTGCAATCGTGTCATCTATTCCGGAGTTCAAAGAACAATTCAAGGATTTTGTCGCAAATGGAATGGAAGGTATCATGCTTCGAAATATGTCAGGGATCTATCGATGCAATTATCGAAGTAATGATCTACAAAAATACAAGGAATTTTTTGAGGAAGAGTACCAGATTATTGGGTTCAAGGAGGGAGACGGGAGAGACAAGGGCGCCGTCATATGGGAATGTCAGTGTGGCGACAGTTCATTTTGGGTACGTCCAAGGGGCACGATGGAGAAGAGACAAGAATGGTTCCGGGATGGGTTATCTTATGTTGGTAAAATGATTACTGTAATTTACCAGGAATTAAGTGATATGGGCATACCTCGGTTTCCTGTTGGGAAAAGTATTCGCGACGGGTTTTAAATTTATGAAAATTTAAATTTAAATACGTTTGAAACGGTATGGGCTAAAACCAAGTTTGGGCTCTTCCGGCTTGGCCTTCGATGCGAAAAAGTAAAAGTATAACGTTGCGATGAATAATACGACAAGTAATGCTAATAAAAACTTTAATAACGGAGATCCTTGTGCGACGCATAATAGCCCGCTTACGGCTCCTCTGCGACACGATGATCCGTCCCATACATCACATGGGTCACCGTCTTTTAACTTGTTGATATCAAGCGATTTATTTAAAGGTGTTTCTTGGCATTCTTTTTCGGTTTTAATTGACGAGTCGGAAAGAGATTTGGTTACAAACAGTATAGCAACAATGCATACAATCATTGCGCAAACACAGTATAATGCATATGACATTTTATTATATATTATAATTTATATAATAATTTTTTTACTTCATCATCATTTCATTATTCTTTTACCATATGCGTAAAATGGATTCCTTCGGAATCAAGAAAATCGATAATAATTTGTTTGGTAATAGTTTTGCCATAACCTGTGTAAAAGGATGCTAGATGATTACTCATCGTTTTAATTTTGTCGTGCAACAAAGATTTTACTTTTTCAATTCCACACTGTGAAATACATTTGATACCCGCTTTTCTAGAAATACTGATGATGGAATTCTTACTAAAATCGGTAGGACTTGACGGCCGCTTTTCGCTGTTCTCAACGTTTTTCTCGTTCTCTTCGATTTCCTCGATCTCTTCTTCGCTTGTCTCATCGTCTGTGTCTTCTCCATTCTCAATGTTCTCGATATTCTCGATATTCTCGATATTCTCAATCTTTTTTTCGTCATCCATTTTGTTCATTTCTTCCATTTCGTCCATTTTTGTATTTTGTATCTATACCTTTAAGACTTTTTACACAAAAATTACACAAAATATATAAAAGTTTTAAAGAATACGTTATTATTAAATATAAATAAAATGATGTATGAATCATCACATGAATCATCGCATGAAACGCAAGAGAAACCCGAAGTCGCCAATATGACTCTTGATCCACCAGATCCATCTCTTAAAAAGCGTAAGAAGAAAACCCGTTATTTTGAACACCATATTCGTAAAATCTTAAAAGAGATTGCACCGGAACGAGATCTTACTCAGCACGCAAAAGTTCAATTAAACGAATTGGCAATGATTACATGCAAATTGATCAAACAGAAAATTCTGGCTGTGCTACAATCTAGCCGTAAACGTACCATGTCAAGTATTGAGGTTGAAGCATCCATTCGCCTTCTTTTTACCGGACAATTGTCTCAAAAATTACTTGACGAGGGTAAAAAATGTGTCCAGCAATACATTGATAACTCAAAAACAAAGGAGTTAAAAGGGCAGTCTCGACACAGCAAGGCCGAGATTCTAATTCCGCCTAGTATTCTTGAACGATTGTTGCGTACCGAGATGTTTCAAATGGGGTTTTCTGCGCCAATTTTCTTGGCTGGCGTGATTGAATATTTTCTCGCGCAAATTTTACAATTATCGGTTTTGGTTTCTAAAAACATCCGAATTACGATTTATGATATAGAGCACGGTATTAAATCGGACCGCGAACTGTCCTGTTATATGTTAACACAGCAGATCTACTTATTTGAGGCCGGAATCGTACCGTTTATTCATCCCGATATCAAACAACGGTCTGGACCAAACGACAAGAAATCCATTAAAATTATGACACGGTTGCAAGAGTCGCAGGGTCACATTTTCCCCAAACGTTTTTTCGATAACCTATGTAAGCATTTTATCACATTGATTTATCCGGACATTCGTTTTCAAAAAGGATGTTTTGTGTATCTACAAGATTATATCGAGAAATGGATTGTGGACATTCTTCAATACACAAACATTCTCACCATCTATTCCAAAAAGAGCCGTGTTACGGCGAATGATATTGAGATCATCATTTCGATTATGGAAAAACGAACACCGTCCTTTTTAGAACAAGAACAAATCGTACACGATATAGGTGTGTTGAATATAAATTCGCCTTAAATTTATTTATTTATATAAATAAAATGCCAAAAAGTGCAAGAAAACAAAAAGATTGTGCACCGGGGAAAGTCAGAAACGCAAACGGGCGATGTGTAAACGAATGCCCTGCCGGAAAGGTACGTAACGAGAAAACAGGTAGATGTGTTAAAGATGTTAAAGAGGGTGATAAAAGAAAGGAAAGAAAGGAATGCCCTCCTGGTAAGATCCGTAATGAGAAAACAGGTAGATGTATTAACGATGTTAGAGATAAAAGAAAGGAAATAAAGGAATGTCCTCCTGGTAAGATCCGCAACGAGAAAACAGGCAGATGTATTAATGATCCAGCTAAAAAGGGAAAGTCGTCTGGAAAAACTCGACCCCAAAAGGCTGTTGAAGAAAATGTCAAACCGGTTGTTCAGATTAAACCGGAACCATTTGACGCAGCATTGAGATGTCAATCTGGTGATAAAAGATGTAGCCTTGCTGATATTGTAAATGATGAGAAAATAGCCAAATATATTTTTTACAATAACGAAAAACAATGCGCGTATTACAAAAAGGGAGATCAAATGGGCCAGCCGAGTTTGTTTGGTTCTATCTACTATACATGCTGCGATGAAGAACATAAACCCCCAAAAAACTGTAATCATATCACAAAAATCGTCAAGTTTAACAATCGTCGAGATTATCTTAATTTTTACGAAGAAATCACGGCCCACCAAATAGCGGCAAAAGCCGGACTTGCACCAGCTATTGTTAAAGTCTATTTGACAGAAAAACAGGGAATCATTATTATGCAAAAAATGAAGGAAACACTGTGGGAGGTAATGCGTCGAAATATGGGACTTTTTGTAACTCTAAAAATACCAGAGGAACGTGTTCGTGACTTCGCGCGTGGATGGGCAAGCGAAGTTGGTAGATTACTCGTAAAATTTCATCGTTTGGGAATGTTGCACAACGATACCCATGCAAACAATTTCATGCTAGATGATAAAGGAAAATTGTTCATGATTGATTTTGGAAGGACGAATACAAAACACTATAAAGAAGTTATAAAAAAGGGTGAGAAATTTGTAGCGTTATGCGATGTACATCATGACAAAACAAACTACTCAAATGAAAAATGCACTGGTTTGTTGGAGTATGAATATCGTCAAATTGAATGGGCGCGTGAGACTAGGGATAAGTTTCCTCCAACTGATCCCCATTATTGGGCGTTAGACTCCTACGCAAAACGTCTGTTAGAAATTAAAAATATTGAAATAGGATGGTTTCGCGAAGGAAGATTGGTGTTATAGTCGTATGATAATTATGGTATGATTTATGTATTTTATGTATTTTATGTATGATTAATAATAATCGTACATAAATCAACATGTCACACACACACACACACAACAAACGATTTATTTGTGCGACACGCGTTACTCATCATTTTCGTCGTTATCGTTCTCTGTGTCGTCTTCGTAGACTAATTCCTCCTCTTCTTCAAATTCTTCGTTGTTCTTCTCAAAACGGATGTCGCGCCATCCGTTAATATTGTACATATTTGCAATCGCCATAAAACGACGTGAACGGGTCTCGTCGCGAATCTGCTGAATTCGTTCCATAATATTTTCCATATTGGAAATATTGGAAATATTAGTATATTCGGTCTGTAGTGACATTTTTTGATATTTCTTGATACTTTTAATCAAGAAATGAAAGCTGAATTCATTTTTATTTTTTAATTAAAAATTTATATGACATCATTAAGACAAATAAGGTGATACAGATAATCCCGACAAAGTAATAAGGGTTGTGATGTTTAGGAGGGGGAAGAGTTTTATCATCAGTTGTGGATGTGGGACTATCAGCATAATCTTCTTTTTGATATAGAGTCTCTAATTTATCATGAAGTTCTTGTTTTACAGACGGTTCAAGTGTTGACGGCATTGATGCACGAGGGGTAGGCGACGCGTCTGCGCGCATATCACGTCCCATATCACGTCCCATATCACGGGGTGCGTCTGTACGCATATCACGACCCATATCACGTTGTACGTCTGCACGCATATCACGTCCCATATCACGTGACGCGTCTGCGCGCATATCACGACCCATATCACGTTGTAAGTCTGCGCGCATATCACGTCCCATATCACGTGATACATCTGTACGCATATCACGTCCTATATCACGTCCTATATCACGTACCATATCACGTGGTTTGTCTGCACGCATGTCACGCGGCGCGGTAGCATCATCTTGAAAACGAACACGGCGCTCATCGGTATCAATATCTCTATCATTTGTTTTTCTGCGCACGGCGTTTAGCGGCAATTCTTTTAAACGTATCGTAATATGGCATGTTGTGGGTGGGTTCGATTTTAACCCTAAAAAATGATTTTGATGTACATTCTCTTGATATGTAATACGACGAGAATAAGATCCGGATACTTTCTCAAAATGTATTTCACCGTTATCTAATTGATGTTGATTTACAATAGCAACAGAAATCTCACCAGGTGATGTAATCGTGAAATCTGATTGGAAATTAACCATTGTACCATTTAAATCCACAAGTTGCATTATATTGGTAAGTTCCATATCTTTATTGACTTCAAATACTTTTTCAGGTGCGGCCATTTATTATAATTTATAATAAATAATTGTTTTTATATTAGAATTTCGAAACATGATCTAAATGGATTTCTATCCTATAAAAAGATGATCGAGATTACAACTGAAAAACTAACATCATTGGATATGAACAAATTTAATTACAAAGACGATGAATTCCCGGGAGAACCAGGCAAAGAGCATTATCGTCTACTCTCTTACTTTGCTTCGTGTTTCAAAAATTCTGATATATTTGATATCGGCTCTCATCGGGGTTCGTCGGCGCTAGCCTTGTCATACGAATCGAGTAACCATGTTTATTCCTTTGATATCGAAAGACGAACCAAAAATTACGATCCCATCCCAGCCAATATTGATTTTGTGATATGTAATTTATTTGATCAAGTTGAACGAGAAAATTGGGAGCAAAAATTATTGAATAGCCCCCTTATTTTTCTTGACATCGACCCTCATGATGGAGTGTTAGAGTATGAGTTCTATATGTATTTAATTTCAAAAGGGTATAAAGGTATCATCATATTTGATGATATCCTGTATTTTGCCGGGATGCGCGTATTTTGGGATAAAATAGACCCACAACACCAAAGGGATATAACCAAATATGGACATTGGTCCGGCACGGGAATTGTCGATTTCTCGGGCACAGTCGCTATTAACCAATTTTCCTTACCGTCAACTGTAAATGATAAAAATTGGACATTGGTTACCGCTTATTTCAATCTTACAAAATGCAGCGATGCGAGTGAAGAGATTAAAAAACGAGACGGCGATTACTATATTCAACACTCAAAAGGTTGTTTATCACTTGAATACAATATGGTGATTTTTTACGATCCAGAGTACGAAGACAAATTAAAGGCGATTCGTCCGGCTCATCTTCATAGTCGTACAACGTGGATCCCCATTTCATTTGAAGATATGAAAATGACGAAGTATCGTAATAAGATCATAACCAATCGTATAGAACATCCGTACCATTTTGACAATCGCAATACGGCTTCATATTACTTGTTATGCATGTCGCGTTACGATGCCTTAAAACGCGTCATTGAACAAAATCCGTATCAATCAACACATTTTGCGTGGATCAATATTTGTATCGAGAGAATGGGACCAAGTAATCTAGAAGAGTTACCCAACGCGCTATCTCTATTTCGTGATCGTTTTTCGACTTGTTATATCGATTACATTCCGCCACATTTTACAGTTCATCACGCAGACTATTTTAAATTCGGTAGATGTTCTATGTGTTCTGGATTTTTTACAGGAAGAGGGGATTATATGTATGAGTTTTGTAATCGCGTCGAAGAGATGTTTATGGAATATCTTAACAGCGGTTACGGTCATGCGGACGAACAGCTATTTCTTGCCGTTTATTTCCGCTATCCGTGGCTATTCGAGTTCTACTACGGAGATTATCAACAAATGATTACCAACTACGTATCAAGTAAGGAAAACACGGACTTTACAATCGATCTTATGATACGGTCGGCATACAATGATAGTAATTGGTATGTATGCTATCGAGCATGTCAGTACATCTGGAAAAGTAATAAAAACCCGCAACTCGTTAAAGAGTTGTTAGAGTGGTATCACCAGTCTTCCATCAAGATTGGAAAATACGACGAATTTTTACGCGATACTCAATAAATTCACTCGATAAATTCTATAAAACTCAAAATATTCATTAAATTCTTATGATTTCATAAAAATTTAACGGCAATATGGACAAATAATACGTTTAAAACAAAAAAGATGCCCAAGTATTTTTGAACACGAAACACATTGTACGAGTGACATTTTATTGTTCGCAATGATCTCATTACACCAGCTACATATAGCGTCCCTATGACTATTTCTTACATAACTATCATAATATCTATTATCATATAAATCATAGTCATAAATTATCGTATAATTTTCTTTCTTTACTTCTCGATATTTTGAGCAACATTCTGCGCACTCTAAACTTTCCGCGCAACACAACAATAATGAGAAAAACCCATCAGATGACATATTATAATTTTATATTATAATATATTGTTATATCTTTATTATCTTTAATATCGTTAATATCGTTATATATTAGCAAATCTTTACTAAAAATACACGATATCCTTTGTTTAACAGTTGATAACGACCGTTCATTTTAACAAGAAATCGGTTGACACCTTCGAA
>Ga0214921_10003576_pt1 | contig 23633 bp, 18 predicted proteins | sample LL1505_MetaG_FD_177992 | JGI IMG/M metagenome (GOLD analysis project Ga0214921, IMG submission 177992) | Freshwater microbial communities from Lake Lanier, Atlanta, Georgia, United States - LL-1505 | ecosystem: Environmental > Aquatic > Freshwater > Lake | place: USA: Georgia | collected...
GAGACGGCCAGTGTGGCGGGCGCCATTTGTGCCAACAGCTTGCGCACGCGGGCATCGCGCAGGGAGTCTCTGAGCGCTTTGTAAAGGTTAAGCCGGACCTTTGGAAAAAGGCCAAGTCGAGCAAGCACGGGGACCTGAATTCCGAGTTGGAGTACACCGCCCACCATGACACCGACAGCGAGCGACAGGATGGGCGGGTCCAGGTGGCTGGAAAGGCCCCAGCCCGCGCCGATCATTGCCAGATTCAGAAGCACCGGGGTTGCCGCCGGAACGGCGAATCGCCGCCAGGTATTGAGAACTCCAGAGGCCAGAGCCACCATGGAGATGAGCAGAATGTATGGAAACATCCAGCGCGTCATCAGAACCGCCGCGTCGAACGCTTCTGGTGTGCGTGCGAATCCGCCGGCCATTGCTAACACGAGCAAGGGTGCGCCGGCGACACCAGCGATGGAAACCAAAACCAGGATCCAGAACAAGAGGGTTGCGACCCGGTCGATCAAAGTGGCCGCTTCGGCCCGCGCGGGCTCGCTGTCATCGCCCCGGGCCTGCGCCAGCAACGGGACAAATGCTTGCGAGAATGCGCCCTCTGCAAACATCCGGCGCAGCAGATTCGGCAGTCTGAAGGCGACAAAAAACGCGTCCGTCAGCGGACTCGCGCCAAAAAGGGTCGCGGTGACGTTTTCTCGAATCAGGCCGGTGATTCGGGAGAGCAGCGTCAGCGCCGAGACCGTGCCGGCCGCACGCAGAAGATTCATGGACGGGATTTCACGGGTATTGCATCCATCTGTCAATGGCGGTTATCCTAGAAGGCTTTCCCATTTATTCGCCGGAATCCTTAATGGCCAATATTGCCTCCGCACGTAAACGAGCTCGCCAAGACGTCAAGCTCAACGCTGCCAACTCGAGCCTTCGCTCGACTCTGCGCACCGCAATCAAGTCCGCCCGCAAGGCGATTGATGCGGGCGACAAGACCGCCGCTGAAGCAGTCTATCGCGCAGCGACCAGCACGATCGATCGGATTGCTGATAAGAAAATCATCCACAAGAACAAGGCTTCGCGCCACAAGAGCCGTCTGGCTGCCGCCCTGAAAGCGATGGCCCCGGCCGCTGCTTAAAACGGTTGATGACCGGCGCCCGAGTTAGACGGGCGTCGTGGCGGCCGAGGTCCGCGACCCAAAAATCGCGCTGCCGACCCGAACGATCGTCGCCCCCTCCGCGATTGCGGCCTCAAGATCCGCCGACATCCCCATTGAGAGAGTGTCCCATCCGCCCAGTGCTGGCGCCATTGAGGGGATGCCCGACAGGTTGTCGCGGATCGACTCGAAAAGCTGACGTGCCCGCGCGAACTCCGCACGCTGCTCGCTGAACTCCGCGAGCGCTTCCGGAATGACCATCAGGCCCCGCACGCGCAACCCGGCGAGCGGTAACAGCGACTCGACTAGAGCCAGCGCGTCGTGGGGTGCCACACCGCTCTTACTCGATTCGCCGCTCACATTGACCTGAATGCAAACCTGCAACGGGCCCAGTGATACTGGCCGTTGCTCAGAGAGGCGCTGGCCGATGCGCTCGCGGTCAACCGAGTGGACCCAATCAAAGTGTTCGGCAACGGCCCGAGTCTTGTTTGACTGCAGGGGTCCGATAAAATGCCAGATTGGCGCTGGCGTGAGCGGTTCTGGTCCACGCGTTCGCAACGCCTCGGACATAGCCTCAATTTTTTGGATGCCTTCCTGAACGTAGTTTTCGCCAAACGACGTCTGACCGGCCATCCAAGCCGCTGAAATCGCATCGAGGCCGAAGGTTTTTGAGACTGCCAGCAAATGTACGCTTCCCGGCGCACGCCCCCAGGTCAGTTCTGCGTTCCGAATACGGGCGCGGACCTCTTGGAGGGACTGTTCAGTTGACACAGCAAGCGGGTTCATTCGGGCTGGATCGCCTCAGAGGGCGCTGGTGGTTCAGCGGTCGTTTTGTGCTTCGACCCCGCGTAGATTTCAAATCGGAACAGCCGACATTCAATCGCGCCATTAAAGAGCGGCGTTCGACGAGTTTCGGCCAAACGCATCCGCTTGGGCAGCGTGGGGTCGCTGGTTAACAGGCACGCACTCCAGCCCGGGAATCGATGTTTCAGCAGCGTTGCAAAGGCTGGCCAGAATCGATCGGCCTGGGCCAGTGACTGACGTCCACCGAGGTCAAGACGCTCGCCATAGGGTGGGTTAGTCACCAGAAGGCCATGGTTGGTGGGCGCTGCATCGAGGTGAAGCACGTCGAGTTGTCGAAACTGAACAGCATCCCGCGCAAGGCCCGCCGCAGCGAGATTGTTTTGAGATGTCGAGATCGCAGCGACTGAAATGTCGGAGCCGATGATCGGTACACGGCTGGAGCCATCCCAACTCGATCCAGAATAATCCGATCCAGCACGCCACGGACCCTCGGCGATCACGGCCGCCGCGTGAGACGCCACGCGGATTTGAGACCAGAGACGCGGGTCGAAGTCCCGCATTTGCTCGAACGCAAACCTTCGCCGGGCGCCAGGCGGACGGCCGGAAGCGATGTCCGCCGCTTCGATCACCACCGTGCCAGATCCACAGAATGGATCGAAGAGCGGTTGGTCCGGTGTCCAGCCTGCAAGCCCCAACAGCCCTGCCGCAAGATTTTCCTTGAGCGGGGCTTCGAAGCCCTCGCGTCGCCAGCCCCGCTTGAAGAGCGCCTCACCGGACCAGTCCAGATACAGCGTCGCCTGACGGGCGTCGAGATGGGCAAAAATGCGGCGGTCCGGTTTTCGGGTGTCCATCGAGGGGCGTTCGCCACTGTGTTCCCGGTGGTGATCAACCAACCCGTCTTTAATTCGCTGCAGCGCAAAATGGAGGCTTTGCAGCGGCGATCGGGTAGCGGTCACGTCGATCCGCGCCGTGGCTTGAGCATCGTGCCAACGCCCCCAGGGGGTCTGCAAGGCGAGTTCATAGAGGTCCCGTTCATCGCGGTAATCGCCCTGAGCGACCTCGCGCAACACCCGACTGGCGAGCCTGGAATGGAGATTGGCTGCCATGCCGATCGCGGCGTCGCCTTCAAATCGGACACCCCCGCCAGGTTGGCTTAGGATCGTTGCACCGAGTGCCCTTAATTCATCCGCCAACAGAGATTCGAGGCCGCGTGGGCAGGGGGCATGAAAGCGAAGCGGCGCAGGCACGGGTGAGCGAGGTCTGTGGGTTCGGCGAGGTGCGTTAGCGCGCTAAATGAGCGAGGTGAACTAGCGAAATGAGCTCTGGCGGCTGAGCGCCCGGTCCACAAAGTCGAGTCGATCTTGACCCCAGAAGGCCTCGCCATCGACTACATACCAGGGAACGCCGAAGACCCCCAGACTGCGGGCCTGTTCGGTGGATTCCAGTGCTGCAGCGGCCATGTCTGGGGCCGCCTCGAGCAGCGCCCGACCCTCGAAGCCACAACCGTCAGCCAGCTTGACCAGAACCTCGGGGTCCGAAACATCGAGTTCATCGGCCCAGACCGCTCGACCAATCTGACCCAGAAGCACCAAAGCCCGCCGACCTGAGTGGGTGGCTTGGGCGGCCAGAACCATGTGTCCGGCGGTCGCTGCGGCCACTGGGAAATGTCGTGGGTGAAGATGAAGGGGCTGTTTCAGGCGCTCACTCCAGCGCTTGAGCTCAAGCAGCCGGTAGTTCTGCCGGGCCTTTGGCCGCTGGGCAAGAGCGAGGAATCCGTGCTCGCCAAGCTGGCCAAGATCAACGGCATGAAGGCGAATTTCGGCGTCATGGCGCTCAAGCAGGTCGATCAAGCCCGGGTTGCCCAGATAGACCCAGGGTGAGACGGCGGCGAAGTAGAAATCGAAGGTGGGCATGATTAGGAGCCGTTTAGAAGGGTTTGACAACCACCAGAATGCACACGGCAAGGAGGCCAAAGACGGGGACCTCGTTGAACCACCGGTACCAAAGATGGCTACGTCGGTTATGGCCTCGCTCGAAGGTCTTGAGGAGGCGCCCACAATAGAGCTGATAACCAATCAGGGCCACGACAATTAGCAGTTTCGCATGCATCCATCCATTGCCCGGCCCCAACCCAATTCCAACTCCAAGCCAGAGCCAGAGGCCCAATGCAAGCGCCAACCCCATTAACGGGTGGGTAAACCGGTAGAGGCGCCGGGCCATCCCTAGCAAGCGATCGCGCTCTGCCCCGTGCACTGCCGCGGCTTCACCCGATCCGTATCCATCTGGCGCGGTCGGCACCTGAGCCAGATTGACGAAAATTCGTGGCAGGTAAAAGAGCCCCGCGAACCAGGACGTCACAAAAACGATATGCAGAGCCTTGATCCAAAGCATGGTGGATAAAGTGGTTAAGTTCGGGATTAAGTCCTGATTTCGCCGTTGCCAAGGACGACCCATTTCTGGGACGTCAGTCCTTCGAGCCCGACCGGCCCACGCGCGTGGAGTCGATCGGTTGAAATGCCAATTTCGGCGCCCAGCCCGTATTCAAAACCGTCAGCAAAGCGGGTCGAGGCGTTGACCATGACGGACGCGGAATCGACCTCACGCAGAAAGCGCATGGCCCGAGAGTGGTGATTCGTGACGATGGAATCGGTGTGACTGGAGCCATAGGTGCGGATATGGTCCATGGCGGCGTCGACATCCTCGACGACCCGAATTGAAAGAATTGGGGCCAGGTATTCGGTGCGCCAGTCTTCCTCGGTAGCCGCGATCGCTGTGATCCCAACTTCTTGAAAGATCGTTCGTGATTCTTCGCAGCCTCTGAGCTCGACACCTTTTTCCAGGTAAAGGGGACCGATCCGCGCGAGAAACGCGCTGGCGATCTCACGTGCGACGAGCAAGGTTTCCATCGTGTTGCAGGGCGCGTAGCGCTGGGTCTTGGCATTGACCGCAATCTGGACAGCCATGTCGAGATCAGCGGCCGCGTCGACGTACACGTGACAGATTCCGTCGAGATGCTTGATGACCGGGACGCGCGCTTCCTGAGTGATTCTTGCGATAAGACTCTTCCCGCCGCGAGGTACGATCACGTCGACCCATTGCGGGCTTGTGATCAGTGCGCCGACTGCCGCCCGATCAGTCGTTTGGACGACCTGTACCCCGTGCGCCGGGAGTCCCGCGGCGATCAGACCGGCTGAGATGCACTGTGCCAACGCCGTGTTCGAGTGAATGGCTTCACGGCCACCGCGAAGGATGGTGGCGTTGCCCGACTTGAGGCAAAGTGCGGCGGCATCAATCGTGACGTTTGGCCGAGCCTCATAAATGATCCCGACGACACCCAGAGGCACTCGCATCCGACCAACCTGAATCCCACTCGGCTGAGGGCGAAGGTCGGTGATTTCACCGATTGGATCGGGCAGCGCAGCCACTTGGGTAAGGCCATCCATCATCGCGGTGATGGCCTTGTCGTTTAACGTTAGGCGGTCGAGAAATGCCCCATCGAGTCCGCTGGTCCGACCCTCGGTGAGGTCTTTCGCATTGGCGTCTTGTAGCACTTCCCGATCGTGACGAATGGCCCCAGCAATGGCGTGCAGGGCATCATTCTTGGCACGGGTCGATGCTCGTGCCAAAACCCGCGAGGCGGCTCTGGCATTGCGGCCCAGTTCTTCGATGTGTTGGAGTGGATTCATCCGATCAATTCAGCAAACACGGGGGCTCCGGCAACGCGCATTGCGACTCGTAACAATGCCTGCCATGGGTCGCCACTGTCGAGACCCTTCGCAATTCTATCTGCCTGGGCACAGTCACCCAGTGCGGCCCTCGCGATCGATGCCGCTGAGGGCTTGTTTGATCTTGATCGGCCGAGTCGGCGCAGTGCTTGTTCATAGAGGCGCTCACGGGTCCCGAAGACCCGCAGACTCCGCATCAGGGGTTGGAGTGCGCGCCCGTGGGCCTGGGCTTCGGCCAGTCGGGCCAGGGTTCTACAGCCATCGGCGAGAGCCCAGATCACAAGCGGCGTTGCGACGCCCTCGGCTTGAAGCCCTTCCAGGGCTCGAATCGCTCGGCGCGCGTCACCCGCCAGCATGGCGTCCACGACATCGAATGCGTCAAAGCGTGCAACATCGGTCAGTGCGGCATGGACCGCTTCTGGATCGAGTTTCCCCGGTGGGCAGAGCAGTGCCAGTTTGCGGATTTCCTGATGGGCAGCCAGCAAGTTGCCCTCGATCCGATCTGCGATCGTCGCGAGCAATGCCTCATCGGCGCGTTGGCCTTGGCGCGCGAGACGTCCGCCAATCCAGGCCGACAACTGGCTGCGTTCAACAGGGTAGATCGCGACCGTCAAACCGACTCGATCCACGCGCTGCCACCACGCGGTTTCCTGAGTCGATCGGTCAAGTCTTGGGCTACTAACGATCAGCCGCGGAGAGCCTTCGCCCGAGGCAAGGACCGATTCTGCGATCGCTGCGATCGCGTCGCCCAATTCGCGGCTCGGACGGGTTGGTCCGAACCGGATTTCAAGAAGGCGCTTTTCGGCGAACAGTGATCGAGCGCCAGCCGTCGCGGTCAGACGATCCGCCTTGAGGCTACGGTCAACCGTCATGACTTCACGTTCATCAAATCCTTGCGAACGGGCTTGCGCTCGCAGCGCATCGGCGGCTTCAATTTGTAAAAGCGCTTCATCCCCGTGAAGCCAGACCAAGGTCGGGTCTAACGAGCCCTGCCGGCCGGCGCTTGGTTCGCCCAAGCGAGCCATCAGGGTTTCAAGCCGAATGGAGGGCATCCTTAGAGGGCTCGCTCGGTCGCCATCATCCGTCAGCCGGGCGAACGCTGGCCAACTGACGTAAAAGCTGCTGGACGAGGTCGGTGGTCATGTCCTGGTACAGAAAGGCGTCTTCTTCCTGTTTTGCGACCAACTGTTGCGCATCCGCGGCCGTCACGTCCCGGAACAGCGAGATTCGCGTGGGCGCGATCATCTCGCGGCCACGACCATCATGAAGCCGCCAATGCAATTGCAGGCGCAACTGATACTCGCGCGCACTACCCGTTCGTGAGAAGCCCAGAACCTGCCGGTCACGAACCTCACCGAGGACTTCGAGCCAGGCCTGCGCGGTGGTGGGCGTCTCGACGATCTCAGTGCCGCCAATGCTGCGCAAAGAGCGTTTGAACTCGATCCCGATGGGTGAATTCGCGTTGAAGGTGGTGTACAACTTGCCGAAGGGCAGGCGGGAAGCGGAACCGCCACGCAACTGAAACCCGCATCCCGGGAGCACGGATAGCGAGCCGAATACCACTGCCCCCGACATTCCCCCCAACAGTCCCCCTAAGATGCCGCCGTGACGCAAGAAACGTCGGCGAAGCAATTGAGGCGTCTCGGAATCGGCGCGCTCTGCGTCGACTCCCTCAAACCACCACATTCACCAGCCTCCCGGCGACGTGAATCATCTTTTTTGGTGTTTGACCGGAGGCGGCGCGTTGAAAGGCCTCCGAGGCCAAAGCGGCCGCTTCGATCGTCGGTCCGTCCGCATCGGCTGAGACCGAAATCGAGCCACGGACCTTGCCGTTGATTTGTAGAACCAGCGTGATTTGGCTGCGCAATAGCGCGTCTTCTGCCACCTGAGGCCAGGCCGCCTGGATCAGTTCACCGCCGACATTCGCATAGCCACAATCGACCCACAGCGCGTGGGTGATATGCGGAACTACGGGTGCCAGCAGACGCAGCAAAATACCCAGGCCTTCCGCCGCCACTGCAAGGCTTGGCGTATCGGCGGCAGGCGCTTTGCCATGACCCAGTGATTCGAGCGTGTTCAGCATTTTCATGGCTGCTGATACAACGGTATTGAATTGACGGCGGGTAAAGTCGAAATCGGCTTGCCGCAGGTTGGTGTGGATTTCCCGGCGCACGTCCCTTAGCGCTTCGGTAAGGCGCTCGGCCTCGGCCTTTGTGAGAACGCATCCCTCCAGGCCTTCGCCCGCACGATTGCTTAATCGGGCCGCGATCGGTTGATGATGAAGATAAGCAAAATTCCACAAACGACGCAGGAATCGTTGGGCGCCTTCCACTCCAGAGCCCGACCACTCGAGTGTCTGCTCCGGCGGGCTTGCAAACATTGTGAAGAGCCGCGCGGTATCGGCGCCGTATTGTTCGATCTGCGCTTTAGGGTCGATGCCGTTGTTCTTCGACTTCGACATCTTCTCGATCCCGCCAAGGCTGACGGGTTCGTGGTCAGCTTTCAGAACGGCACCCGTCGGGCGGCCCTTGTCGTCGTGCGCCACATCGACCTCGTCGGGGTGGAACCACGTGCGACGCCCCGAGTCATCCTCCCGATAGAACGTGTCGTTCAGGACCATGCCCTGGGTGAGCAAGTTGCTAAATGGCTCATCGAATCCTACCAAACCAAGGTCGCGCATCACCCGGGTCCAGAACCGGGCGTAAAGCAAATGCAGAACGGCGTGCTCGATCCCGCCGATGTACTGGTCCATCGGCATCCAGTAATCATTGCGGGCATCGACCATGGCACCACTTGCGTCGGGCGAGCAGTAGCGCATGAAGTACCAGGACGAGTCGACAAATGTGTCCATCGTGTCGGTTTCGCGTCGCGCTGGCGCGTTGCAACGCGGGCAGTGGGTGCGCCAGAAGCGTTCGTCTTTGGCCAGCGGGTTACCACTGCCATCGGGGATCAAGTCATCCGGCAGGATGACGGGTAACTGATCATCTGGTACGGGCACCGCACCACAGGTCTCGCAGTGAATGATTGGGATGGGCGTGCCCCAATAACGCTGGCGTGAGACGCCCCAGTCACGCAGTCGCAAGGTGGTGCGCTTCTCGCCGAGCCCTTGCGCCGCAAGGCGCTCGACAACCCGATCGACTGCCGCTTGATAGGCCAGACCATCGAGCTCGCCGCTGTGGATACAAACGCCACTCGATTTGTCGGCATACCAGTCGGCCCAGACCTCGGTGCTGAACGGCGCGGACACCGTGGCGCTCGCCGATGGAGGGAGGCTTTTTGAGGGGCCGGGCGCAACAACCTGCTTGATCGGCAGGCCATAGGCTCGCGCGAAGGCGAAGTCCCGTTCGTCGTGGGCGGGGACGCCCATGACCGCGCCATCGCCGTAGCTCATCAGAACGTAATTGCCGATCCAGACTGGCACCGGTTCGCCCGTCAGCGGATGGGAAACGGAGAGGCCAGTCGGCACCCCTTCCTTTTCACGCGTGGCAACGTCGGCCTCGGCGACGCCGCCGGCGCGGCAACGCTCGATGAATGCTTCGATGTCGGGCCGCTCATGGGCCGCCAGCGTGGCGACCGGGTGTTCAGGTGCCACCGCTACAAAGGTCACGCCCATAATGGTGTCCGCGCGCGTCGTGAAGACATTGAGGCGCCCGTCACCGACCAGGTGACCGTTCTCGTCCTTGAGGGTGTGGGGGAATGCGAAGCGCACGCCCTCGGAACGTCCGATCCAGTTGTGCTGCATGGTCTTGACGCGCTCGGGCCAACCGAGTCCGTCGAGCCCATCGATCAACTCGTCTGCATACTTCGAGATCCCGAGGTAGTACATCGGGATTTCGCGCTTTTCGACGACCGCACCGCTGCGCCAACCGCGGCCGTCGATGACTTGCTCATTGGCCAGGACGGTCTGGTCAATCGGATCCCAGTTCACGCTGCCCGTGCGCAGGTAGGCAATACCGCGTTCCAGCATGCGCAAAAAGAGCCATTGGTTCCAACGGTAATAGTCGGGTGAGCAGGTGGCTACCTCGCGCGACCAGTCGATCGCCAGTCCCATCGACTGCATCTGCGCCTTCATGTGCGCAATGTTTGACCAGGTCCACGCCGCCGGCGCTACCTTGTTCGCCATCGCAGCGTTTTCGGCCGGCAGGCCAAATGCGTCCCATCCCATCGGCATTAACACGTTCCAGCCATTCATGCGCAGGTGGCGCGCCATCATGTCGTTGATGGTGTAGTTGCGCACATGCCCCATATGTAACTTACCCGAAGGGTAGGGCAGCATGGAACAGGCGTAGTACTTGCCTCGTGGGAATCGTGGATCGTTTTCGATGGCACGCCAGGCGTCGATGGCGGCCCAGTGGGCTTGGGCATCGCGTTCGACAGACTGAGGGATATATTTTTCTTGCATGGGAGGATGCATCGAATGCGCGCGACATCCGATCGGTTCGTGTTGGAGCAACGGCCCATGATACTGCGCAGCCAAGCCCTGCGTAGAATCTCGGGATGGCCGATCTCCTCGCGAATCTCAATGACCGCCAGCTCGCAGCGGTCACACTGCCGCCGCAACACGCACTCATTCTGGCCGGTGCCGGCAGCGGCAAGACCCGCGTCCTGACCACCCGGATTGCCTGGTTGCTGGCGACCGGTCAGGTCGGTCCGGCCGGCATCCTGGCCGTGACGTTCACCAACAAGTCGGCGCGTGAGATGGTGACCCGACTCACCGCGATGTTGCCCCTCGATGCCCGTCGGATCTGGATTGGGACTTTCCATGGGCTTTGTAACCGGATGCTGCGTGCCCATCATCAGGATGCGGGGCTGCCCGCGAGCTTTCAGATTCTCGATTCTCAGGATCAGCTTGGGGCCGTCAAGCGGGTCCTGCGAGCACTCAACGTCGATGACGAAAAGTATCCCCCACGACAGGTGCAGTGGTTTATCAACAACGCCAAGGAGCAAGGCCTGCGAGCCTCGTCGCTTGAGGCACCGACTGCGTATGACCAGCGCATGGCCGACCTCTACTCGGCTTATGACGAACAGTGTCGGCGCGAAGGGGTGGTCGACTTTGCCGAACTGCTGCTTCGATCGTTTGAGTTGCTTCAGTCCCAGCCCGCGTTATGCAACCACTATCAGTCGCGGTTTCGGCACCTGCTGGTCGATGAGTTTCAGGATACCAATACGCTGCAGTACCGGTGGATTCGATTGTTGGCAGGCCCGGGCGCGGCGGTTTTTGCGGTCGGGGACGACGACCAGTCGATCTACGCATTCCGGGGCGCCAATGTGGGCAACATGGCTGCGTTCGAGCGGGATTTTCAAACGCCGAACCTGATTCGTCTTGAACAGAACTATCGTTCTTTTGGACATATTCTGGATTGCGCCAATGAGTTGATTCAGCGCAATGCGAATCGGCTCGGTAAGCAACTCTGGACTGAGGCTGGGGTCGGGGAACCGGTCAGGGTCCGGGAGGCATTGAGCGATCAGGACGAGGCCCAGTGGATCGTCGAAGAGGTGCGCAGTCTGGTCCGCGATGGGTGGATGCGGGCGGATATTGCGTTGCTTTACCGATCGAACGCGCAGTCCCGAGTGCTCGAGCACGCCTTGTTCGCGGCGGGAATGCCCTATCGGGTCTACGGCGGTTTGCGCTTCTTTGAGCGGGCTGAAATCAAGCATGCGCTGGCCTATTTGCGCCTGATTGAGAACCCTGCCGATGACGGCGCATTCTTGCGGGTGGTCAATTTTCCAACCCGCGGGATCGGTGCCCGGTCGATCGAGCAGTTGCAGGATTCAGCCCGCTCGCGGGGTTGCTCGCTTTACGAAGCGGCCAAGGCTACGGGTGGCCGTCTGGCTGGATTTGTCGGGCTGATGGATGCCTTGCAGGCCGATAGCCTCCGCCTCGAATTGCCCGAGCTGGTTGAACAGGTGAGTGAGCGCAGTCAGCTCTTGGCGCACTACACGGCCGAGCGTGATGGCGAAGAGCGAATCGATAACCTGCGCGAACTGGTGAATGCGGCTATGACTTTCTTGGGGGATCCTCCCGCAGAGGACGCGGAGGCCTCGTTGCCTTTGCTGGCAGGATTTCTCGCACATGCCTCGCTGGAGTCCGGCGAGAACCAGGCTGGCGAGGGGACCGATGCATTGCAGCTGATGACCGTTCACTCGGCGAAAGGTCTCGAATTCAATGGGGTCTTTGTCACGGGCCTCGAGGAAGGCCTTTTTCCGCACGAAAATTCAGCCACCGAACCCTCGGGTCTCGAGGAAGAGCGTCGGTTGATGTATGTCGCGATGACTCGGGCCCGCCAGCGCCTGTATTTGTCCTTCGCGCAGACGCGCCTCTTGCACGGCCAGACCCGCTATCACCTCCGGTCGAGATTCATCGACGAACTCCCCGATGGTGCCCTGAAATGGCTGACGCCGCCCAACGGCTTGCGAGCCACAAGAGAAGGCTGGGGTGGGGCCTGGGAAAGCGGTGCGGCCGCTTGGCGCAACAAGGGCGCGCAGGGCGCGCAGGGCGGGCAGGCGGCAGCTGGCGTCTGGCGGGGAGGCTACGGCAGCGATGGGCGCACTGCGGCTTCTGGTGCGCAGTTTCAGATCGGCCAGACCCTCAAGCACGCAAAGTTTGGCGAGGGGGTCGTGGTGGCTTTCGAGGGAACGGGGAGTGACGCCCGAGTCCAGATCAATTTCGGACCGGCTGGACTTAAATGGCTGGCACTTGCAGTGGCGAAGCTCGAACCGTATCCCGATAAGTGATCCATGACGAGGCGTAGAGCCCCGCTAGCATGATGAGCGAGAGCGGGCTCAATACGAGGGATAGCAGTAATGGCCCTGGATCCAGCGTGCGGGCAATGACCTGAATCGCCATCGATAAGGCCACCGCAATCCCGAGCCAGCACAGTCCATACACCAGGAATGCGCCGCGATTTCGCCAGACGGCTACCAGACTGAAAAACATGGCCTTGACAGGTGCGATCCGATGCCAAGCTACGAATAGCGGGGCGAACCAGAGCGCCATCTGAATGGGGGTATACAGCAGCATAAAGACACCGGCGGCGAACATCAGATCGGCCGTCTCCAGGCCTGGGTCGTCGCGCTCCAGTTGTCCCGTCATGAGCCGCATCAGCGTGCCATCATCGATCAATGAGGCCAGCATCAGGGCGGCCAGCGTCGCGACGAGATTGAGCCCGCCTAAGATCAGCAGCGGTTTCCAGGCTTTGGCCTCGTCGACCCGAAAGCCCTGAAAGAGCAGTCGGGGTAACGGCAGTCGATCTTGTTCAGCCGCCAGCATCGCCGTCATCAGGCCGACCGCAAGCAGTGGGGTCAGCAGGAGGGGAAGAAACCCACCAATCCCCGGAAACATCGAGGGGACGGTGAGCATTAGAAGATACAAGAAAGTGAGGGTCAGGAGCGGAATCGGTTGCTTGCGCAGCAAGACAAAACCGTCCTTGATCCATTGCCATCCCATCCGTGGCGGCCGCTGCTCAATTTGCATGAGCGCTCCCTGGGTCGAAGCGGTGGGGGGCTTCGCGCCGGGAAATTAAAATCCGTTCGAAATGTGTGGGGTCGTGGGGAACGATGATCTGCGCGGGGCGCGGCATGTGGACGTCATACAGTCGCGAAATCCAGAAACGCAGCGCACCCGCCCGCTGTGCTGCTGGCCAGGCCGCGCGCTCAGATGGATCGAGCGGACGGACCAATTGATAGGCGCTCAGTAGCGCCTTCAATCGGTCGTGGTCCCATGCGCCAGTTGCCAGATTGATGCACCAATCATTGGCGGTGACAGCCAAGTCAAACAACCAAGCATCGACGCCTGCAAAGTAAAAATCGATGACACCACCGACCTCGTCACCCTCAAACAGTACGTTGTTGCGAAAAAGATCGGCATGAACGGCCGAGCGCGGTAGCGACGACAAATTCTGCGCAACTTGATAAGCCAATTCATGTTCCAGAAGCCAGGCTTGCGCTTCGGGCAAGAAGGGTAAAAGTTGGGGTGTGACCTCGAGCCACCATGGAAGGCCGCGCAGATTGGGTTGTGTACCGGGGAAATCTTTTGTCGCCAGGTGCATTCTGGCGAGCACAGTTCCTATTCGGGCGCAGGCCTGTGGACTGGGATTGGTGAGTTCTTTACCCTGAAGCCAGGTCACGAGGGCCGCCGGTTTTCCGGCGAGGGTGCCCAGAATCTGCCCCTCGTGGTCCGGCACCGGATTGGGGCAGGGAATTCCAGCCAATGCCAGATGACGCATGAGTTCCAAATAGAACGGCAATTGCTGCGGGTTCAGGCGCTCGAATAAAGTGAGAACGAAGCGCTGTTTTTCGCCCTGGCGTTCGGTTGTAACCCGGTAATTGGTGTTCTCGATTCCGGCCACGATGCCCTCAAGGGACACCAGACGACCCACATCGAACCGCTGAAGCCAGGGCTCGAGATCTGAGTCAGAAACGGCGGTAAAGACGGCCATCGACGCGGCTGCGCTTTTTTCTCGGGGTTGTAGGTGGTGCAGCGGCGATGAAAGTTGCTGGCCAATTCTAGCAAAGCCTGACGCCGCTAAGCCAGCGCGCAGAGGGGGGCGATGAGGTGGATCGGCCATAATCAGCGTTTTGGGGACGCTAGCATGTCGGATGTGGCGGGCGAATCATTGCTATTGGTCGATGGTTCTGGGTATTTGTATCGTGCATTCCATGCGCTGCCCGATCTTCGAAACGCAGGGGGCGAACCAACCGGCGCGTTGTACGGCGTGGCGGCGATGTTGCGTCGACTTCGGGCAGACCAACAGCTGCATGGCGGGGCCCGTTTCGGCGCCGTAGTCTTTGATGCACCAGGCCCTACTTTCCGGGACGATTTGTATGACCAATACAAGGCCAACCGTGCTTCGATGCCGGAAGACCTTGCTCGGCAGATTGATCCCCTGAAGGAATTTGTCTCGGCCCTCGGTTGGCCGGTCCTGGTGGTGAGCGGGGTCGAAGCCGACGATGTGATCGGTACCCTCGCGACGAAGGCGAAGGCGCTCGGGATGCGTTCGGTCATTGCAACCGGCGATAAGGATCTGGCCCAGCTTGTGGGCGATCACTGCGTGTTGGTCAACACCATGACCCGCGACGGCAGCCCCCCGCAGCCCATGGATGCCGCGGGCGTTCTGGAGCGCTTTGGCGTGCCGCCCGATCGCATCATTGACTGGTTGGCGTTGGTGGGCGATACGGTTGATAACGTTCCGGGGGTCAGCAAAGTCGGGCCGAAGACCGCGGTCAAATGGCTTGCGGAATACGGATCGCTCGACGGGGTGATCGCAGCTGCGGATCGCGTTTCCGGGGTTGTCGGGGAAAACCTCCGCCAGGCCCTCGATTGGCTCCCAACTGCGCGCAAACTGGTGACGGTACGCTGTGACTGTGACCTGGCGACCCATCTTTCGGGTCCCGATGTATTGGCGCTCAGAGCCGAAGATGACCAACGCCTGCTGGCTTTCTATGAGCGCTGGGGTTTTCGGACGTGGCAAAAAGAATTGCGCGCACGCCTCGCCGGCGATGTTGGGTCTGAAAACCGACCAGGGGCTGCGGCGGGGACGGATGACCAAGATCACCTGCCCGGGCCGCCGGACGCCCTGCACTACGAAACGGTCTTCACGGTCGAGCAACTCGACGCGTGGATTGCCCGAATCAAGGTCTGTCCCCTGGTTGGTTTTGATACTGAAACGACCTCTTTGGACCCAATGGTCGCTCAACTGGTTGGCCTTTCGCTGGCGGTAGAACCCGGGGTGGCGTGCTATGTGCCGGTTGGGCATCACTATGCCGCGATGCCTGATCAGCTGCCGTTGGCGCTCGTTCTGGAGCGACTAAAGCCCTGGCTTGAAGACCCATTGGCAGCCAAGGTTGGGCAGCATCTCAAGTATGACGAGCATGTTTTGCAAAATCACGGTATTGCCTTGGCCGGTATCGCGCACGACACTCTGCTCGAAAGCTACGTTCTAGAGGCCCACCGTCGCCATGACCTTGGGTCGCTGGCTGAGCGCTGGCTCGGACGTGCCACCGTTTCGTATGAATCGGTTGCTGGCAAAGGGGCATCACAGATCTCGTTTGATCAGGTTTCGGTCGAGGTGGCTGCGCACTATGCCGCCGAAGATGCTGAGGTCACTCTGCAACTTCACCAGCATCTCTGGCCTAAGCTACAGGCCGAACCCGGGTTGGCCGCGCTCTACCAGACGATCGAGTTGCCAGTGGCGCGGGTTCTGCAGCGCATCGAGCGGCACGGTGTGCTGGTCGATTGCGCAATGCTGGCCCGGCAGGGCGAGGAACTCGCAGTCAAGATTTTGCAACTCGAGCGTCATGCCCATGAATTGGCCGGGCAGCCCTTTAATCTGGGGTCGCCCAAACAACTCGGTGAGCTTCTGTTCGATCAACTCAAACTGCCGGTGGTTAAGAAGACGGCGGGCGGGGCGCCGAGTACCGATGAAGAGGTTCTCGAAAAACTCGCCCTCGACTTCCCCTTGCCGCGTGCGGTGCTTGACTGGCGCAGCCTTTCAAAACTCAAGAGTACGTATGTCGACAAGCTGCCGCGAATGGTGAATCCGAGAACTGGCCGGGTCCATACAAGCTATGCGCAGGCGGTAGCGGTGACCGGGCGGCTTGCGTCATCAGACCCCAATTTGCAGAATATCCCGATCCGCACGACCGAGGGCCGACGCATTCGTGAAGCCTTTATTGCCCCGCTCGGATGGTCGATTGTCTCGGCTGACTACTCGCAGATCGAACTGCGGATCATGGCGCACCTCTCCGAAGATGAAGCCTTGCTGCGCGCATTCAATGAAGGTCAGGACGTGCACCGCGCAACGGCCGCGGAAGTGTTCGGGACCACCCCGGAGGGCGTCACTGCGGAGCAGCGTCGTTATGCCAAAGTCATCAATTTCGGACTGATTTATGGCATGACCGCATTCGGTCTGGCCCAGAATCTTGGGATCGGGCGCGATGCGGCAAAGGCGTGGATCGACCGCTACTTTGACCGATACCCGGGAGTTGCCCGTTATATGGATGCGACCCGAACCCGCGCCAAACGCGACGGTTTTGTCGAGACTGTGTTCGGCCGACGGCTCTGGTTGCCCGAAATCAAATCGCCCAACGGGCCGCGAAGGGCCGGCGCCGAGCGCGCGGCGATCAATGCGCCGATGCAGGGGACGGCCGCCGATCTCATCAAACTCGCCATGATTTCGGTCCAGGACGTCATCGATCAGGAAGGCAGGCAATCGCGGCTCATCATGCAAGTCCATGATGAGCTTGTATTGGAAGTCCCACCCAGCGAACTCGAGTGGGCAAGAACTGAAATTCCCGCCCGAATGGCGGCAGTAGCCACCATGAAAGTCCCGCTGATGGCCGAGGTCGGTATCGGACCCAACTGGGACCAGGCCCATTGAGCGCGGTGATCGGCGGGCCAGGTCTGGACACCCTGGCCGGGATCGTGACGGCCACCCTCGCGGGCGGCGCGCTCTCCCTGGTGGCGGCCGCGCTCCTGACCTTCGGGCTCGTGGCCGGGTTGCTGCGATCACTGGTCAGCCTTTCGGCTGGGTTGTTATTGGCTACCAGTACCTTGCACCTGTTGCCGGAGGCGGTCGAACGCGGCGGCAATATCCATCTGATTGGCGTGTGGTTGCTTGTGGGGTTACTGGCGTTCTTTGGGCTCGAGAAGCTCGAGATCTTGCGCCACAGTCATCATCATGAGGGCGATGGGCATCATCATCACCACGGCCATGATCGTGAGGCCGCGGGCCCCGGTGGCGCGTTGATCCTGATTGGAGACTCGGTCCATAACTTCACCGACGGCATCCTGATCGCCGCAGCTTTTCTCGCCGATCAGTCGCTCGGGTGGGTCACCGCCGCTGCTGTGGCGGCGCATGAGATCCCTCAGGAAGTCGGCGATTTCATCGTTTTGTTGAACGCGGGCTACACCCGCGCACGCGCCTTTACGTTCAATTTGTTGTCAAGTCTGGCGTCGGTCGTGGGCGGCGTGGTTGGCTGGATGGTGCTCGATGATGCCCGCCAACTGCTTCCTGCGGCCCTGTCAATTGCGGCCGCCGGATTCTTGTATGTCGCTTTAGCCGATATTGTTCCGTCGCTGCACCGCGAACATCCCAACCAGCTCCGGCAGGCCGCTTTTCAGGTGGTCTTGCTCGGGGTTGGCGTGGCGATCGCCGCGGCGCTGGCTCAGGTGCTTCATCAACACTGAACCGATCGGTGCAGAGTCGATCCACGCAGAGTCGATCCCCCCGGAGTCGCTCAGCCCCCTGTCGCTACTGGCCGAGAGGGGTCGCTACACCATTCGCTCCACGACCCTGGATAAAGCAAGGCGCCACCGAGGCCTGCATGGGCCATTGCGAGCAGGTTATGGCAGGCGGTCACGCCTGAACCACATTGATGAATGACCGCGTCGGCTGAACGTCCCTGCAGGAGCGACGAGAACTCAGCGCGCAAATGATCGACTGAATGAAAGCGACCGTCAGCCGCCAGATTGGTTTGCCAGAACCGGTTCAGGGCCCCGGGGATATGTCCGGCAACGGGGTCGAGCGGTTCTTGCGCCCCAGAAAAACGGGTTGGTGCACGTGCGTCGAGCACGACTCGCCGGCCTTGGGCAACGTCGTCGGCGACCGTGTCGACATCGACCCATGCCACCAAAGGGGTTCTAAGGCGCAGTTTGCCAGGCGTGGGTAACGGGATTTCGGTGGTGAGCGCGAGGCCAGCGTCTGACCATGCGGGCAGGCCGCCGTCCAGGACGCTCACTCGTTCATGACCGAGCCACTGTGCTAACCACCAAAGGCGCGCCGCAAAGCTGCCGCCCTCCGAGTCGTAAGCGACCAGATGAGTCTGCTCCGAGAGTCCGATCGCCTCTAGTCGAGCCCGAAGCCGTTCGCGGGCCGGCAGCGGATGACGGCCGCCGCAAAGTCCCGCCGCGTGGTCCGCGAGATCGGTGTCGAGGCTCAAATGGACCGCCCCGGGTAAGTGACCCTGGAGATAGGCCTGTCGACCGGCCTCAGCCTTCATCAGGTCGTGACGGCAGTCGACCAACAGGATTTGCGTGTCCTGGGGGTGCTCGGCCCGGGCTTGCGCACTGATTAACTCGTCAACCGTGATGAGTGGGCTAAACATACATTTCGCGGCGGTACCATTCATGAAAATGCTGCATGCCATCTTCCATTGGCGACTGGTAGGGGCCCGCATCGTCCTGACCACGATTCAGAAGCGCGCGGCGACCCGCATCCATTCGCAGCGCAATCTCGTCATCTTCGACGCAGGTTTCCCGATAGGCGGCCCGCTCAGCCTCCACGAATTCTCGCTCAAAGAGGGCGATTTCCTCGGGATAGTAGAACTCAATGATGTTCGTCGTCGCCTGCGGCCCCTTGGGAATCAAGGTCGAAACCACCAGCACATGCGGGTACCACTCAACCATCACGTTTGGGTAAAGTGTCATCCAGATTGCGCCATGCTGTGGCGCGATGCCGCCGCGAAAACGCATCAGCTCGGCATGCCAGCGCTGATAAACCGGCGTTCCGGGCCGCGCGAGTTCGGCATTCACCCCGACGGTTTGTACCGACCAATGGCGCCCGAACTCCCAGCGCAAGTCATCGCAGGTGACGAAACGGCCAAGCCCTGGATGAAACGGGCCGACGTGGTAATCCTCGAGGTAGACCTCGATGAAGGTCTTCCAGTTATAGGCACATTCATGAATCTCAACATGATCCAGAACGTGGCCCTCAAAGTTGAACCGTTCGGCGGCCACCATCCCTGCCAGCGTCTCCGCAATGGTGTTCGGGCCCTCAAAAAGCAGACCGCGCCAGTTTTGGAGATTTTTCGAGCGCTCAAGCTGAACGCAGGGTTGTTCGGCAAAATGGGGTGCCCCCAATAACCGCCCCTCGAGATCGTAGGTCCAGCGATGAAGCGGGCAGACGATGCTCTCGGTCTTCCCCCTTCCGTTGAGCATAATGGCTTGGCGATGTCGGCAGACGTTAGACAGGACGTCCACGCCACTTGGACCATGGACCAATACCCGCCCCTCGCCCTCGTGGGGAAGGGCGAAATAGTCTCCGCGTTCGGGCACCATCAACGTGTGGCCGACGTAACGTGGGCCATTTTTTGAAGACCAGTCGACCTCTCGCTGAAACAGCGCGTCGTCGAAATAGGCCGAAACCGGAAGTTGCGACTTAACCGGCGTCCAGGCTGCGCGCAGCCCTAGATCCGACATGTTCCACCCATCTTAATGAAACCTTCATGACAGAAAGAGGAGTCTACCCTCACCGGTTTCAAGGTCAAGGCCCTAGGAATTGTAAAATCAACGACATGGAACCAAAGATCGAGCATTCTGAGATGTCTGCGCCTCGTCAGAGCAGTCCTGCAGACCCCACTTTTTCCGACTGGACGGTCCAACGACAAGCGTCGGTCGAGCGCGCGCTTGAACGCCTTATTGAGGGCTGCGGGGCGCAACCACCGCGGTTGCTGGACGCCATGCGCTATGCGGCGCTGGGCGGCGGCAAGCGGATCCGGCCGTTGTTGGTCTATGCGGCGGGGGAATTATCGGAAGCATCGGAGCCAACACTCGATCTAGCCGCCAGCGCAGTCGAACTGATCCACGCTTACTCCCTCGTGCACGATGATCTTCCCTGCATGGACAACGATGTCTTACGTCGGGGTAAACCCACCGTCCATGTGGCCTATGGTGAGGCTACGGCGATGTTGGTGGGTGACGGATTGCAGTCTCTGGCGTTTGCAGCGCTGGCTCAATTGGTCGGGCCGACGGGGGGGCACTCTGTCGCGCAAAAATTAGAGCATACGGTCAGTGCGCGCGCCATCGTAAAGATGGTGGCCGAGTTGGCGGCGGCGGCCGGTGCGCCGGGGATGGTTGGCGGGCAGGCGCTCGATCTCTCTGCGGTTGGGCGGACTCTTGATCGTGAAGCGCTCGAAGCCATGCATCGGGCAAAGACCGGGGCCATGCTCCGGGCGTCGGTGCGTCTTGGATGGTTGACGGGTCCGCAGGCCTCTGATCCGGAGGGGATTTCTGTTCCTTCGGAACTCGACCATTACGCAAACCTCGTCGGTCTGGCGTTCCAGGTCATTGATGATGTGCTGGATGTCGAATCCGACACGCATACGCTCGGCAAGACAGCCGGTAAGGATTCAGAGCACAATAAACCGACTTTTGTGTCTCTACTTGGACTCGAAGCCTCGCGCGCGCTGGCAATTGCTCTGCGGGACGAGGCTGTTGACGCTCTTTCGCCGTGGGGCGACCGTTCGAGCCGTTTGATTGATCTGGCTGACCGTATCATCAAGCGTCGTGCTTAACCTAATCCGCCGATGACCAAGACCGCTTACCCAACGCTTGATCGAATCAACTCGCCAGCCGATCTGCGCCGACTGGACCGATCTCGGCTAGAGCCACTGGCGCATGAACTGCGGGCGTTTCTGCTTGAGACCGTGTCGCAGACCGGTGGCCATCTTTCGTCCAATCTGGGGACAGTCGAGCTTTCAATCGCGCTTCATCGTGTGTTTGATACGCCCCGCGACCGAATTGTCTGGGACGTCGGTCATCAAAGTTATCCCCACAAAATACTGACCGGGCGCCGCGACGCCATGCCGACGCTGCGACAACTGGGCGGGCTGTCGGGTTTTCCGCGTCGTGCCGAAAGTGAGTACGACACGTTTGGTACGGCGCACTCTTCAACCAGTATTTCGGCAGCGCTCGGGATGGCGGTGGCCTCGCGCAATCTCGGCGAAAACGTCGGGCCGCGCCGACGACGTCACATTGCAGTCATCGGTGATGGGGCCTTGAGTGCCGGAATGGCCTTCGAAGCACTCAACAACGCGGGTGTGACCGCCGACATTGATCTACTCGTTATTCTGAACGATAACGATATGTCGATCTCGCCCGCCGTTGGCGCGCTGAATCGATATCTGGCCCGATTGCTCTCAGGGCGTTTTTACGCTGCCGCGAGGAGTTTTGCGCGCGATGTGTTGTCGATTGCGCCCCCCGTCCTAGAGATCGCGCGGCGCTTCGAAGAGCACGCCAAGGGGATGGTGTCCTCAGCGACCATGTTCGAAGAGTTCGGCTTCAATTATGTGGGGCCGATCGATGGCCATGACCTGGAGTCGCTCGTCCCCACGCTCCAGAATTTGCGCGAATTGCGCGGACCGCAGTTTTTGCATGTGGTGACGCGAAAGGGTGCAGGCTACAAGCGTGCCGAGGCCGACCCGATTGCTTATCATGGTCCGAGTCGTTTCGACCCAGCGGTTGGTTTGGGCAAGTCCAGTGCCCCGACACGACCCACTTTCACCCAGGTTTTTGGCCAATGGTTGTGTGATCAGGCCGAGGCGGATTCGCGACTGGTGGCGATCACGCCGGCGATGCGTGAAGGTTCAGGCTTGGTTGAGTTCGAGCGCAAGTTTCCATCGCGATATTTTGATGTGGGTATCGCGGAACAGCACGCCGTGACGTTTGCAGCCGGCATTGCCTGTGAAGGGCTCAAGCCGGTTGTCGCGATTTATTCGACGTTCTTGCAGCGTGGTTACGATCAGCTGATTCATGATGTCGCGTTGCAGAATCTCCCGGTCCTTTTTGCACTCGATCGCTCGGGCTTGGTGGGCGCCGACGGCGCGACCCACGCAGGGGCTTATGACATTGCTTATCTTCGTTGTATTCCGAACATGGTTGTTCTCGTTCCAAGTGACGAGGATCAATGTCGGCGGATGCTCAGCGCTGGTTTCGCCCATGATGGCCCCGTTGCGGTTCGCTATCCGCGCGGGGCGGGTGTTGGCGCAGCAATCGGGACGGACCTGGAGCCAATCGAGATCGGCAAGGGTGAGATTCGCCGCCAAAGTCAGCGACAAGCTCAGCTTCGAGGCGGAGCAGGGCGTGTTGCCATCCTCGCGTTTGGGACGCTTTTGCATCCTGCGCTGGCGGCTGCGCAGTCGCTCGACGCCACCGTCGTGGATATGCGCTGTGTCAAACCCATTGATCAAGAACTGTTGAGAGCCCTGGCGGCGGATTATGACGCCCTGATCACACTCGAGGAACATGCGATTTTCGGCGGCGCGGGCAGCGCCTGTGCTGAGGCATTGACCGTTGACGGCATCTTGCGGCCGATGCTGATGCTCGGGCTGCCCGATCGCTTTATTGATCATGGTGATCATCAAAAGCTGCTGGCGGCAGAGGGACTCGATGCGGGTGGCATCGAACGTTCTATCCGTTCGCGTTTCGGCGAATGGGTCGAGCCGCTTGCGACCGCTGCATCTTCGGACACACCAAATCTGTCGGCGGCCTGATGAGCGCGCTTCCGGACGTTCAGGGTAGCGTTGACAATCGAGCGTTAGTCATCGATCGGGTCGGCATTCGCGGGGTACGCTATCCGATTCGCTGGCTTGCCGGGCGCGAGGCGCTCGCGTCGGTGGGCCTTTGGACGCTCGACGTCCAGTTGCCGGCGGATCAGAAGGGTACACATATGTCCCGCTTTGTTGCGCTTCTCGAAGAACAAGCGGCGGCAGTTGCACCGTTGGATCTTGCCGGTTTCCGGCAACTCTTGTTACGGATGGTTGCCCGACTCGAGGCAACCGAGGGCAGGATTGAGGTCAGCTTCCCTCACTTCATTCGCAAAGTTGCCCCGGTGTCGGGGGTCGCCAGCCTGATGGACTATCAACTGACCATTGCTGGTCGAGTTGAGCCAGCCGGTTCGGTTCAAATGACTTTGACTATCGTCGTGCCTGTCACGAGTCTATGTCCATGCTCGAAGGGGATTAGTGATTATGGAGCGCATAACCAACGGTCCCACGTGACGGTTCACGCTGTTCTTCAGGGTGACCTGTCCTTAGATGACCTGATTCGGTCGATCGAAGCCCAAGCGTCCTGTGAACTCTGGGGTCTTCTCAAGCGATCCGACGAGAAATTCGTGACCGAACGGGCCTACGACAACCCTAAATTTGTTGAAGATCTGGTTCGCGACGTGGCATGCGCACTGAAGGCGCAGCCTGAA
>Ga0214921_10003578_pt1 | contig 23630 bp, 23 predicted proteins | sample LL1505_MetaG_FD_177992 | JGI IMG/M metagenome (GOLD analysis project Ga0214921, IMG submission 177992) | Freshwater microbial communities from Lake Lanier, Atlanta, Georgia, United States - LL-1505 | ecosystem: Environmental > Aquatic > Freshwater > Lake | place: USA: Georgia | collected...
TGGCCCGAAGGCCTGATGAGCCTCGCGCATTTTCTGTCGCGGCTCTAACACGCGCAGCATTGCGCGACCCCCACCCCGCTCTGCTGCGCAGAGTCGCCCTCCCCTCAAGGGGGAGGGAGTTTGCCTGCATCCATCATAATGACTTCTTGCAACTGATGTTGCATGCGGCATCAAATCCCCCTCCCCCTTGAGGGGAGGGGTTAGGGGTGGGGGTCTACGCATCTCACCGAGAAGAGACCAATCTTCTCTTTTTCCATCAAACAAAAAAATTTGGCACGCGTTGCTTTTGGCGCGTGATGCGATCACCTTTGTCTCATCAGAACACATCTGATCGCGGCATTTGTTGGAGCAGCTTGCACCGCGTCATCAAAGCTAAAAGCACCACGAACAGGCTTCGTGGGCTCCTCAATGTGGAGAAACCCCATGACAATGCGCTGTTGTCCTTTTTTGATCTGAGCTGAAGCCAGCTCCTTTTCACCCTTTGCTTTTTCAAAGCCGCCTTGCGCGCCAGACCGCGCCACACCACCGGCTTGTCTTTTTTCTGAACGGAACCCAACCATGCAACGCAGAGATTTTCTGAAATCCACCGCCCTTCTCGGTCTTGGCGCGCTCGCCAGCACACCTAGCTTTGCGCAAAGCGCGAGCGGTGTGAAAGAAATCCGCATCGGCTATCAAAAGACGGGCGTGCTCACCGTCGCCAAGGGCTTGGGCTTTCTCGACCAGCGTTTCGAGAAAGATGGAATCAAAGTGAAATGGGTCGAGTTCTCTTTCGGCCCCCCGCTGCTGGAAGCCCTCAACGCGGGCTCGCTCGACTACGGCTACACGGGCGACAGCCCGCCGATTTTCGCGCAAGCCGCCCGCGCCAACCTGCTTTATGTCGGCGCTATTCCGGCGCGCGGTTATGGCCAGGCGATTATCACCCTGCCCAATTCACCAATCAAACAAATCACCGATCTGAAGGGCAAAAAAGTCGGCGTTGCAAAAGCCTCCAGCGCGCATAATCTTTTGATTGCGGCCCTTGAGTCACAAGGCCTGTCTTTCAAAGATATCGAGCCCGCTTATCTCGCACCCGCCGATGCAGCCGCCGCCTTTGCCACAGGCGCAATTGACGCGTGGTCAATCTGGGATCCTTATTTCGCCATTGCCGAACAGCAAGGGCGCGGCGCGCGTGTGTTGCCGATTGATCGTGCAGCCACGGCGCAAAATTCTTTCTTCTTGGGCAACCGCGAGTTCACCAACAAAAATCCCGAGATCATCAAAGCCATCAATGAAGAGGTCGCCCGCGCGACCCAATGGGTGAATGACAATCGCGACAAGGCCGCACAGGTTTTTGCCGAAGCCACTGGCGTGTCGGTTGGTGCGCAGAAAATCTCGGTTGAGCGCGCCGAATATACATTCGGGCCACTCACCGAAGATGTGCTCACCCAGCAGCAGCAAGTCGCTGATCGCTTCGCGCGTCTGGGCCTCATCCCCAAGCCGATTTCCGTGCGCGACATTGTCTGGACCGGCAACAAGGGCGCGTAAGCGCGCCCCCTCCCCTTTCATTTCTTGTGAGCAGATCGATGACCAAGCCTCTTGATATTTTTTGGTTCATTCCCGTCTCCGGTGACGGGCGATATCTGGGCACGCGCCAAGGTTCGCGCGCGCCCGACTTTTCTTATCTCAAGCAGATCGCGCAGGCGGTGGACCGTCTCGGCTATAAAGGCGTATTGATCCCCACAGGTCGCAATTGCGATGATCCATGGATCACAGCTGCGGCGCTGGCGTCTCATACGGAGAAACTGAAATTTTTGCTGGCGCTGCGCCCGGGCACTTTGTCGCCGACTTATGCGGCGCGCCAAGCCGCTGCGCTAGATCGCATTTCCAATGGCCGCTTCATCGTCAATATTGTGACGGGCGGCAATCCGACCGAACTCGCAGGCGATGGCATTCATCACACGCATGATGAGCGCTACCAGCACACGGCCGAATTTTTGTCCGTCTATAATCGTCTGCTTGAGGGTCAGGAAGTTACCTATCAAGGCAAATATATTGATGTGCGCAAAGCGAAGCTCGAATTTCCGACCGTGCAAAATCCGCGCCCCGAAGTCTGGTTTGGCGGCTCGTCGGATGCAGGAATTGATGTGGCGGCCGAACATTCTGATGTTTATCTGACATGGGGTGAGCCTCTGGCCGATGTCGAGCAAAAGCTCAATCAGGTGCGCGCACGCGCCAGACTGAAAGGGCGCAGCGTCAAATTCGGTTTGCGCATTCATCTCATTGTGCGCGAAACGGATGATGAAGCCTGGGCAGCCGCTGATCGCCTGATCGCCAATCTCCCACAAGCTGCCATTGATGCGGCGCAAGCCAAGTTTCGCAGCGAGTCAGATTCTGTTGGCCAATCACGCATGTCGGATCTGCACCACGGCGACCGCAGCAAATTGGAGATTGCACCCAATCTCTGGGCGGGTATCGGCCTTGTGCGCGGCGGCGCGGGCACAGCTCTAGTTGGCTCACCGCAAACAGTCGCACAACGTCTGCGCGACTATCAGGCACTCGGCATCGAGACGATCATCGCATCCGGCTATCCGCATCTCGAAGAGGCCTATACGACAGCCGAACTTCTCTTCCCTGCCCTCGGGCTTGTGAAACAAGAGAAAGAAACTGTGCTGGCTGACATTGGCGCCTATGGCGTCAGCGGCACCGGCTACCGCGTTTCGGCGAGTTAATGTCATGAGCGATATTGCCGCCAAAAACTTTTCCTCCGGCTGGCGCTTTTTGCGTGTCGCATTCCCTCCGCGACGCGCAAAGGCCGACAGGGCGCAGCCATCCTCGCGTTTGATCTCCTCCCGGCTGACGCCCTGGATATTGCCCGCCCTGTTGCTCGCGCTCTGGCAGGGCGCGAGCGCCGGAGGATTTCTCTCCGCCGAAATCCTGCCCTCACCGCTTGATGTGGTGAAGGCGGGCGTGACTCTGATCGGCAATGGCCAATTGGCTGAAAATCTCGCTGTGTCGACACGCCGTGCAGCATCGGGCTTTCTGGTCGGCGGCGGCCTTGCCTTTGCGCTCGGCCTGTCCAACGGCCTGTCGCGCTTGAGCGAAAAGCTCACCGACACGACTGTTCAAATGATCCGCAACATTCCCAATCTGTCGCTGATCCCGCTGGTCATTCTCTGGTTCGGCATCGGCGAAGAGTCAAAACTCTTCCTCACGGCACTCGGCGTTTTCTTCCCCGTCTATATCAACACGTTCCACGGTGTGCGCACGGTCGACGCACAGCTCGTCGAAATGGCGCGCTCTTACGGCATGTCATCGCGTGAACTTTTCTTGCGCGTGATCTTCCCCGGTGCCCTGCCCTCGATCTTTGTGGGCTTGCGCTATGCTTTGGGCGTGATGTGGCTGACCTTGATTGTGGCTGAGACCATCGCCGCCAATTCCGGCATTGGCTATATGGCCATGCAGGCGCGCGAATTCATGCTGATTGATGTCGTGGTGCTCGCCATTCTCATCTATGCGGCGCTGGGCAAGCTTGCGGATTCCAGCGTGCGCGCGTTGGAGCGGCGCGCCTTGCAATGGCATCCGGCTTTTCACAAGGTGTAAGAACATGACACGCGGCAGCGCCATCTCTCTGCGCAAGGTCTCGAAAAGTTTCGGGGCTTTGCCGGTCCTGCGCCAGATTGATCTCGATATTGCGCCGGGCTCGTTCACCGCCATTATCGGACGCTCGGGCTGCGGCAAAAGCACTTTACTGCGTTTGATCGCCGGACTTGATGAACCGAGCGAAGGCGAGATTCACATTTCCGGAAAAGGCACCAAGCCGCGCCTCATGTTTCAGGAGCCGCGCTTGCTGCCTTGGGCACGCGCGCTCGACAATGTGGAAGTGGGCCTCGGTTTTGATCGCGGCACGGCGACAGGTCGCGCACGCGCGCAAGCAGCCCTTGATCATGTCGGACTTGGCGATCGCCTCAAATCCTGGCCTGCCACTTTGTCAGGCGGGCAGCGTCAACGCGTGGCCTTGGCACGCGCGCTCGTCTCGCAGCCGCAGGCTTTGGCTTTGGATGAACCGCTCGGCGCGCTCGATGCGCTGACCCGCATTGAAATGCAGCGCCTCATTGAAGAGATCTGGCGCGCGGAAGGTTTTACCGCGCTACTCGTCACGCATGACGTCTCGGAAGCGCTCATGCTCGCCGACCGCGTGCTGCTGATTGAAGATGGCGCCATCGGGCTTGATCTCACCATCGATCTGCCACGCCCGCGCCGCTGCGACATTGCCGAGCTCGCCCAGCTCGAAGAGCAGATTCTCGACCGCCTGCTGACACAAAAAAACGCGGCCTGAAAAGGCCGCGTTTTTCAATTCCGACGCGTCAACGCCTCTCAATAATAATAGGGACGCGGACGGTAATAGGGGCGCGGGGCATAATAGGGGCTCGGCGCGACATAGACCGGACGCGGACGCTCATAGACCACCACTTCGCGCACCGGTGGCGGCGAATCCATTTCCACAATATTGCCGCGCGCCTTCATGCATTGCGCATAGGCCATGTCATAGCGGTCCTGCACGGCGCCACCGGCTTTGCCGGCATTGCTGGCGCCCACGAGCGAACCGGCGAGCAGACCTGTGCCCGCGCCAATGGCTGCACCCCGGCCCATATTGGCCGAGGCCGAGCCGATGGCCGCACCAGCCAGAGCGCCGAGCGCTGTACCGACTGCCGCGCTCTGCACGGCAGAGGTGTTCGCGGTCTCACCCGGCGAGCGATAGCCCACCTGACGCTGCGCTGCCGCCTGGCAATAATCATCATCGCGCTGGAAAGCTTCATAGGATTTGCCCTTGGCAGGCATGACGCCGACGGTCGGAGCGGCGGGGCCTGTCGAGGCGCAACCGCCCAAAGCCAGAGCCAAGGCACTGACGGCCATGAGCGAGGTCGAGAATTTCATCATGGGTTCACCCCTAAAAGAATCGAAGGTTATTACTTCATACGGCCATGGTGGCAATAAGATGACCTCCCCAGCCAAAGCAAGAGTTAGAGGCGCTTCCCCCGTGCATCGCGCCAGAAAACAAACAGCGACAGGCCCAAGATGACCATCGAGCCGATCAGCCCGCCCTGATAGCCAAGCCCCAGATTGTCCGACAGCACGCCGGTAAAGAAGGGCCCCAAAATCAAAGCAAAGTCTTGGCTGGTGCGCAACAACCCCATGTAAATGCCGCGCTGATTTTCAGGCGCAACATCGGCGACATAGGCGATGAGGGTCGGCGTGGCGATACCTGAGCCCGCACCAAAGAGAATGGCTGTGAGCCAAAGAAAAATCGGATGGTGACCGAAGGCCAGCATGGCGCAGGCGGCAAAGGTCGCAAGCCCCGCTATTATGATCGCACCCACACGGCCAAATTCGCGCGACAGCGCCGCATTGAACGGCAGCACGGCGAGATTGGCGCAAGCGCCCACTGTCAGAAGTACCCCAATGGCAGCCATATCCCAATTGAACTGGCTTTGCGCAATGAGCGGCATGACAATCCAGTTGGAGGCCGTACGCGCGTAGAAAATCGCAAAATACATCAGGCCAACGCCCGCACTCGCCATAGCAATGGCGCGCAGAGAACCGAGCTTTTCGGCTTTCGCTTTGTGCTTCTTTTCAGCGGGCCAAGGAATAACCGCAAAGGCGATTACGCCTGCCAGCGCAATCAGCCCATTGACGAAATAGGGCGCCGAATAGCCAAAACCCGCCGCCACCATGCCACCGATGGCAGGCCCCAGCGCCGTACCCGTCATATTGGCCGCTTGATAGAAAGAAGCATCGCGCAGCCGTTGTCCCGGCGTGCCCAGATCCGCCACCGCGGCGAGTGCCGCCGTCATGAAGGAGGCCGAGGCCATGCCGAGCAGCAAAATGCCGACGAAAAAGGCTTCCAGCGAGCGGGTAAAGGTCACCCCGAACGATGCAATGGTCAGGAGCACGCAGCCGATCTGCATGAGACGACGCCGGCCAAAGCGCTCGGAAGCAATACCCGAGGGCATATTGGACATGAGGCGCGCGCCCCCATAGCAGGAGACGAGCAGGCCGATCATCGTGGTCCCTGCCCCCAACTCCTGCCCATAAAGGGCGATCACCGACCAGATCATGCCATTGCCGATCTGCTTCAGGAAAACGAGCGCCATCAGCACCGCGAGCGGCCCATTGGGCAGATCGGGGATCCAGCGGGAGAAGATGGTGCGCGCTGAGCTCAAGGGTTTTGGATGCTTCCTCCGACGGCGGGGCCGGGACTCACGATTTTTTCAACTCTTCTAGCAAGGCAAAAGCCTCGGCAACACCCCAAAAGGGCGAGCTTGGCTCTTGCATTGTTGACCCCTGCGCCTCAGAAAGAACTCATCTCTAGGAGGAAACCCCATGAAAAGGACGTTTGGCGCAGCCGCGCTTTCCGTAACCCTCGCCAGCCTTTTTGCTGCCGCGCCTGCCAAGGCCTCCGAGGAGGATTTCTTCAAAGGCAAGAACGTCACCATTTACATCGGCTTTTCGCCGGGCGGTACTTATGACCTGTTCGGCCGCATGGTTGGCCGTTTCATCGGCAAACATATTCCGGGCAATCCGACCGTTGTCGCCTCCAACATGCCTGGTGCTGGTTCTTTCACCGCCTCGAACTGGCTCTATCGCATTGCGCCGAAAGACGGCACGGCAATGGGCACTGTTTCGCAGACAGTCGCCATTGACGAAGCACTCAAGGCCAAGGGCGTTCAGTTCAAAGCGTCCGAATTCACCTGGATCGGCCGCGTGACCTCAAATAACGAAGTGCAGGTTGTCTCGACACGTACCGAAGGCTATACGGTTGCGGGCGCCCGCAAGGTTGTGGTGCCCACAGCCTCGACAGGCCCCGGCTCGCCGTCAGACACTTATCCCAAGCTGATGAATGAAGTGCTCGGCACCAAGTTCAAAGTCATTCGCGGCTTCCCCGGCTCGACCGATGGTCTGCTCGCATTGGAACGCGGCGAGACAGATGCGGCTTTGACCTCGTGGAACACGATGAAGTCGACGCGCATGCATTGGCTCACCGACAAGAAGGCCGCGCTGATGGTGCAATATGTTTCGCAGCGCTCGCCCGAACTGAAAGACGTGCCGACACTCGTCGAACTCGCCACCAACGAAGACGATCGCAAGCTGCTCGCCTTTGCTGTGTCGAGCGCGGAAATCGGTCGCTCGATCCTCGCCCCTCCGGGCCTGACAGCAGAGCGCACCGCGACGCTGCGCAAGGCTTTTGATGCGACGATGAAAGATCCGGAACTGCTGGCGGAAATCCAGAAGTCCAATCTCGATTTCGAGCCGCTCGACGGCGCCTCGCTGGCCAAGATCGTGGCGGCTGCTGCCAATGCAGACGAGAAAGTCGTCGCGCGCATGCAGAAGATCACCGAGGAATAAAATTTCCTCTCATCAAAAAACAAAGGCCGGCTTTTCAGCCGGCCTTTTTATTTGCGCAATCGCGGGCGCTTATTCCTTGAACTGCACCTGATAGGTTTTTTCCAAGAACTGGCGCACCCAGGCTTTGGCTTCAGGCGCAATCGTTGTGCCGGCCTTGTAGAGGCGCTCGGCCTCTCCATCCGTCACCTGCTCATATTCACCGATGACTTCATCGCGCTTGGCGAGATAGTCGGGATCCTTCAACAGATCGCGCACCGCCTTGCGATAGGTCTCGACAATATTGTCAGGCGTGGTCTTGGGTAGAACCATCAGCTTTTGCGCGGGGAATCCTGAGACCAGGAAGGCCATGAACGCATCCCATTCAATGCCCGACGGCTTCTTGCCGTGGACGATCTCATAGGCTTCCCCAATATGCGGGAGATCAGGGAAGTTCGGGTCGCGCGCGAGCTGGCCATTCTTGTCCATGACGCCCCATGAGAAGAGCGGCGTGGCGCGGCCTTCTGTCACGAGACCTTGCGAGCGGCGCAGATAGGCGGTTGTTGTTTGCGAGTCGATGGTGAATTCACCGCGCTCGAAACCAAGCAGACCTTCTGCACGTCCCACCACACCGAAGATGTGATTGACGTTCAAATCCATCAGACGGAAACCCAAAAGGGAGACAAGCTCAAGTGCCGTCGGCCCCGGGCTTGCGAAGAACAATTCTTTGCCACGCAGCTTGTCGATATCTTTGATCGACTTGGCGCCGTACTGGGATGAGACATAGGCGGCACCGCCCGTAGGCGCCGCCAGCACCACGCGCCAATCCTGATAATCATATTTCACGCGCGGATCGCCGAGCAGATAAGGAAACTGCGTCGAGGCCGAGCTCATCAACAAAGTGAGCCCGTCATTCTTGGCTGTAACTTGAAAGAAATTGGCGCCCGCTGTTGAGCCACCACCCGGCATGTTCTTCACAAGCACGGTCGGCTTGCCCGGCAAGTGGCGGGCGAGCAGCGGCTGGTTGAAGCGCGCCCAAAGATCCACGCCTCCCCCTGTCGGAAAGGGCACGAGCATGGTGATGGTCTTGCCGGAAAAATCGACATTCTGCGCTGCTGCGGGCAGAGCTGTCGCCAGCGCCACACAGGCGGCCAAGGTCACGCGGGTGAAGTGAGCAATCATGATTCTCTTCTCGTTTGGGAAGGCGGGCTTGTGAGCAAAATAGGCAAGCGGAAGCGAAAACGAAAGTTTTAAGAATAGAAGGATGGATGAAACCCCTTCACCTGACGGGCCTGTGAGCCAAAAATCACGCGCTTGTGTCCCTTTGTTTCAACAACGGCACGCTCCTTGCTCTCCTTATTTGCAAGGCGCCGCGGACCCACAACAAGGCTCAAGCCTGACCGCGCGCTGTGACGACACCGAGGGAGAACCAGCGTGAACACCGCCGACCATCTAGAGGGAAGCACCTGCCGTATCTGCACGTTTCAAAATGAGCCGCAGCCCGAGGCGCGCGCCATGAAATGCGAATGTTGTGGCGTGCTGATGGGCGTAGAAGACCAGCGACCAGCCGATATTGCGCTCTGGCGGGCCAAATTCATTTCCAATGGTGGCCGATGGCTGAATAAATCCCCGCAACCGCCGGATCATGCCGCCCGTAAATAGGCAGACCAGTGCTGGGAAATCAGCCCTTTTGATGAAAGCAGAAGCAATCTTTCGCAGCGCACAAGCAATTGCGCCCACCCAGAGGCAAAGCTAGGCTCACCCTTAAGCTGGGGAAAAGTCCGGCATTCTGGGAGGGGAAGCTCATGATGCGCAAGCTTGCATTGGCGGCTGCATGTGCGGCGGCTATTGGCACCAATACCGCAACGGCCGCAGATTTCTATGCCGGCAAAACCCTCACCTTCATCATCGGCACAGGCCCCGGCGGCGGCTATGACATTTACGGTCGCGTTGTCGCCAAACATCTGGGCAAATACATTCCCGGCAAGCCGCATGTACTGGTGCAGAATATGGAAGGCGCCAGCACAGTGCGCGCCGCGGGCTTCATTTACAAAGTTGCACCCAAAGACGGCACATCCATCGCCGCCATTTCGCCCGGCGCTGTCGTCGGGCCCCTGCTCGAAGGCAAGTTGAACGGGCTCTATGACCCGACAAAATTTCATTATCTGGCCACCGCCAATAATTCGACGCGCGTCTGCGCAGTCTTTCACACGTCGAAGGTCAAGAGTTTCAAAGACGCCTATACGCAAGAAGCGATCATCTCCGCTTCAGCTGAAGGCGGCTCGACGCGCGATTATGCTTATCTGCATAAAAAAACATCTCATGTGAATTTCCGCATCATTTCGGGCTATCACGGCACGCCCTCTGCCATGTTGGCGATGGAACGCGGCGAAACAGATGGTCTCTGCGGCATAGACTGGTCGAGCTTGCGCTCGCAAAAAGCCGATTGGGTTCGTGATGGGAAATTGCGCGTGATTGTTCAAGCTGGCTTGGAGCCCTCTGATGAGTTGACGAAAATGGGCGTGCCGATGATCTGGGATTTTTTCCAGAATGACATCGACCGACAAGTCGCCGAACTCGTCATTGCGCAGCAATTGTTTGGCCGCCCCTATATTGCCCCGCCTGAAACGCCAGCTGATCGGGTCGCCATTCTGCGCAAGGCTTTTGATCTGGCGATGAAGGACCCCGAGCTTTTGTCGGATGCGGAGAAAGCCCGCATCGATATTCTACCCGCCGGTGGCGAGCGGGTGCAGGAAGGGGTGGCCAAAATCTATGCCACGCCCAAAGAGATTGTCGAAAAGGCGCGCGAGGCCATTCGCGAATAGATACACCGCTTCACAAGATCAAAAGCCTCGCATAGGCTTCACCATAATAAGGGCCGCAACAGACAGGCCCAAAGGGAGGATCAGCATATGACGTCCAAGACGAAGATTTCGCGTCGCCAATTTTGCGCCACCGCCGCAGGCGTCACCGCCGCCGCCATTGTACCGCGCTCATCGCTGGCTGATTCCAATTTCTATAAAGGCAAGACCGTGCAGCTCGTCGTGCCTTTCTCGCCCGGTGGCATTTTCGACATTGCTGGTCGCATCGTCGCGCGCCATCTCACCAATCATATTGAAGGCAACCCGAGTGTGGTGGTGCAAAACCAGCCTGGTGCGGGTGGCTTGTCCGCCGCCAATCGCCTCGCCAATTCGACAACGCGCGATGGGCTTACCATTGCCACCGTCAGTCGTTCAATTCCGCAGCTCTATTATTGCGGCGATGCCAATGTGCAATTCGATCCGATGAAACTCACATGGCTCGGCTCGCTCTCTTCTTATGCTGACGATGCCTATCTGCTTGTCGTCATGGCGACGAGCCCTGTGAAGACCATTGAAGATGCGCGCAAGACGAAGGTCAATCTGGCAGGTGTGGGCGTTGGCTCCACCAACACAACCTTTGCGCTGATCGCCAAAGAATTGCTCGGCGTGAATACGGATGTCGTGCGCGGCTTCCCCGGTGCGAATGACATTTGGCTGGCGATGGAGCGAGGCGAAATTGACGGTCAGGTGATCGATATTTCCGCCATCATGGCATCACGTCCGCAATTGTGGAATGAAAAGAAAATACGCGTGCTCGTGCAATTTGCGCGCAACACACGCATGTCCACCTTGCCCGATGTCCCCACAGGTCGCGAATTGGTGAAAGACGCGAAGGATCGTGCCTATCTCGAATTTGCCGAAAACCCTTTCTTCATGGCCCTGCCCTTCGCAGCTCCGCCCGAGATTCCGGCAGATCGCGCAGAGATTCTAGAAAAAGCATTCATGAAAATGGCGATGACGCCGGAGTTCCGCAATGAAATGCAAATGGCGGGCATGAACACGAGCCCTGTCGACGGGAAATTTGTGAAAAAGGTGATCGAAGAAGCGGCCGCCACACCCAAAGATGTGCGCGAACGTTTGGGCAAATTGATCATCGCGAAGTAACCGCAACGGATTGCAGGAACAAAGGCCATGAAAAATATGCTTCGCTGTGCCGCACTGACCTGTGCGGCGATGGTCAGCTCTTTGCTCAGCGCGCAAGCGCAGAACAATCCGCGCTATGTTGCTTTTCAACCCTCCGCCACCAAAGGCGCGCTTTACACGCCCGATAGCGGACCCAAATCGCATATTGCTTTTCTGACCATCCACCGCACGTCGAACTTCATGAATATGATCGGCACGCGCGAATTGGCAGCCCGCGGCTTCACGGTGCTTGGTATGAATCCGCGCTCCGATAATAATGAAGCCATTGTCAATTTTGAAAATGTCGCGCTCGATATCAAACAGGGCATCGACTATCTGCGCAAACAGCCGGGCATTACCAAAGTCATTCTGATTGGTTTTTCAGGCGGCGGACCAGCCACGACCTTTTATCAAGCAACAGCCGAAAAAGGCACCGCCTATTGCCGCGGACCCAACAAGCTGACGCAATGCCCAGAAAGCCTCGCCAATCTGCCGAAGGCTGATGGCATGCTGCTGCTGGATGCGCATCCCGGCAATACGGTAAATGCACTGCGCAGCCTCAATCCGTCTGTGCTCGATGAAAATGATCCCAGAAAAATAGATGCGTCGCTCGATCCTTTCGATCCGAAGAATGGATTCAATCCAGACGGCCTGTCGACTTATTCGCCAGAATTTCTTGATCGCTATTTCAAGACGCAAGCTGCACGCATGAACCGCCTCATCGACAAAGCTGTGGCGATGCGCGCAGATGTGGCGGCTGGCAAAGCTCCGACAAACGACGACATGCCCTTTATTGTCTATCGCAATCGTGCGCGGCTCATGGACATTTCCATGAGCGTCCACCCCGGTACGGTGAAACCGCATAAGCTGCTGAAAGATGATGGCACGATTTCCACCGAAATGGTTCGCTCGGTGCGTGTCGCGACACAAAGCGCCAAGCTGGATCGCACGCTGGAAAATGGCACGATGTTTTTGACGCTGACCTCATTTCTCAGCGCCAATGCTATTCGCGCCAAAGATTCCATGGTCGATATTGACTGGTGCTCCAGCAATAATTCCACGCCCTGCGCTTTGCGTGAAATCAGCGTTCCTCTTCTCGTCACAGCCATGGGTGCGCATTACTTCATTGCTGACAATGAGATTCACTATGATGTCGCAGCCAGCAAGGACAAGGATTACATTGTGATCGAAGGCGCAGTGCATGGCCAAACACCTTGCGAGCCCTGCTCCAAAGTCACTGGCAAGTCCTACGCCAATGCGACGAAGAACCTCTATGATTATGTCGCCAAATGGGCCTCAGCTGGTCGCTTCAATTGAGCGCTCAGACATCAGAAATGCACTGAGGCAATCCGCATATCGGTTGCCAATTAGAAGCCGATAAAGAGAAAGATTGCACGACCCCCACCCCAGCCCTCCCCTCAAGGGGGAGGGAGTAGCCTGCATCAGCATAATGACAAGCCACCTGCATCGCACGCTGCATCAAATCCCCCTCCCCCTTGAGGGGAGGGGTTAGGGGTGGGGGTCTGCGCATCTCGCCAGTGATCCTTCTCCACATCCCGCGCGTAATCGCCCCATGCGTCAATCCATCAAATTCCTGCACACGCTCTCTTCCTGCGGCCTGATCGGCGCGCTAGTGGCCTATATGCTTGTGCTGTGGAAGGCCCCGCAGGAGAGCGTCGTGCAATATGCCGACATGCGCGAGATCATCAGCCTGATCGCCCGCTATATTCTCGTGCCATCGCTTGGCATTTCACTCGTCAGCGGGCTCATGTCGATGATGGTGCACAAGCCCTATCAGGAAAGGCGCTGGGCTTGGGCCAAAGCTTTTCTCGGCTTTGCCATGTTTGAATCGACGCTTGCCATCACGCAGGCCAAAGCCATTGATGCCGCCGAACTTGCCGCGCAAATCGCCAAGAATGAAAATCTGGCCGAAGCTCAAAAACTGCTCGCCGAGGCACTGCATTCGGAATGGAATGTGCTCTGGGCCATTCTCGCCATTTCCGCCGCGCAGACAGCGCTTGGCGTTTGGCGACCCAAACTCGAATTGCCCAAGTCTGCATAAAAAAGGCGGCCTCGAAAGGCCGCCTCTTTCTATCGCAAGACGATTAAGCGCTCAGCGCTTGATGCCATAGAGCGTGTCGTAAATGTTGCAAGCAATGCCGGTGGCTTCATAGCCATCCGAACCATTGGCCTGCGCAATGCCAAACATCTGCTGGGCGAGACCAACGAATGGCATAGGCACTTCCATTTCGCGCGCCATGTCGAGACCAAAGCCGACGTCTTTGGGCATCCACGACTTGCGCGGCTTGAACTTGCGGCTGACCACAACTTCCATGATGCGCTGGGTTGCCACAGAATCCTGTTGCGAATTTTTCAGGATTGCCTGAAACGCAGATTCTTCAAGGCCACCCTTTTTGAGCAGCCAGCAAATTTCAACAATGCTCATGTGCTGAACAGCTGCCAACATCGCCATCGCATTTTTGACGAGCTTGGCTGTGCCAAGTTCACCGACATGCAGAACCGACTTTCCCATCGCCTTGAAGATCGGCTGATGCGCATCAAACACTTCTTTCGAACCCGACAGCCACAGCGCGAGCTGGCCTGCGGCTGCGACTTCCTCAACGCCACCCGCAGAGGCGTCGACAACCGTCCAGCCCTTTTTCACCAATTCGCCGCTCACACTGACAATGGTTTCTTTGTCGATAGAGCTGAAATCGATCCAGAGCTTGGCGCCGCTGGTAGCTTCCGCCAAACCGCCCTTGCCAAGGCCCACAGCTTCGACCGCCGCATTATGCGGGAGCATGGACAAAACAATCTCGCAGGATTCGGCAATCGCCTTGGGCGAGTCCTTGTACACGGCGCCCTGTGCCTCAAGCGGCGCGCATTGGGCGCGGTTGAGATCGGTGATGACGAGCTTGTAGCCCGCCTTGATCAGATTGGCCGCCATGCCGACACCCATGCCGCCGGTGCCGATGAAACCCAAAGTCGTCATGCTCTGTCTCCCGTGATTCTTCTTCTTGCGGACCCGAAGGCCCGACTGTGGTCAGTATAAACGAAATGCCCGCCGCGCAAAAACCGGGGCGATGGGGCCGTGCCTCAGGCTTTCTTCAAAAACTCGGTGCGCAGGACAAGGCCTTTCTGGCCAGTTTGAGACACAATCATCTACAAACTAATCAAGGCGATCCATAAGTTACCACACATATAAACAGGCTCGTAATATTCCTGTCATATTCTCAAGCGCAGAATTTAAACAAATTCTAGTTTTAAAAAGGATAGTAAAATGACCCCTAACGGCATTCTTCAATCCGTCCTCACAGAAATTGGATTGAGTAATCTGTCAGCCGACAGAGTAGAAATAACGGGTAACGATCCCTGCTTCGATTCGCCGTTCCGTGTCAGCGAAGCCGCCGCGGCATTGATTGCCGGTCATGGTTTGTTGATTGAGGAAATTTGGCGGCGTCGGGGCCATGCAGCCCAAGAAATTAAAGTCGAAGTCATGGCGGCTGGATTGTCAACGATGGGGGTCTTCTTCCAATCGCAACATGGTTATCCTATCCCGGTCCCAGACCCAGAATATCCGACAGTTGGCTTTTATCCAACACGTGACGGCCGCTTTATTTTGCTGCATGGCGGTTATCCGAAACTGCGCGACGGCGTATTAGAAACGCTCCGCTGCTCAGATTCCCATAGCTCTATCGCTAATGCTGTATCAGGCTGGAACGCTCAGGACCTCGAAGATGCCCTAGCTGACCGCGGATTTGCGGCCGCAGTAGCACGAACCCATGAAGAATGGCTTGCCCATCCGCAAGGCCAAGCAGTTGCTGCAACGCCTGTAATTGAAATCATAAAGCTCGGCGAGAGCGCTCCGGAGCCTTTTAATACAGAAGCGAAGCGTCCGCTCTCTGACATTAAAGCACTGGACTTTACGCATGTGATTGCCGGGCCTACTTGTGCCAAGACGCTAGCGTCATTTGGGGCGGAAGTCCTACATATCTTTTGTCCCACACGCCCCAGGCTGCCGCCGTTCGATATCGATACAGGCCATGGAAAATTGAATGCGATGCTCGATTTGAAGCGGCCGACAGACAAGCTTGTCGCCGAAAAACTCATCGCAGGTACAGATATTTTTTCCCAAAGCTATCGCCCTGGAAAGTTCACTGGCTTGGGATTCTCTCCTCATAAATTAGCGAGCTTACGCCCTGGAATTATCGTCGTTTCAACCTCTTGCTACGGGCATGAGGGACCTTGGCACTTTAGGCCAGGTTTTGAACAACTGGCGCAGTCTGCAACCGGAATGGCAATTACTCAAGGAAGCATCGACAGCCCTCAACTAGCGCCAACCTTCCCGAATGACTATTTGACCGGATACCTAGGCGCTTTAGGTGTCTTGGCTGCTCTCATTCGTCGATCGGAAGAGGGGGGAAGCTATCACGTGCGCGTTTCGCTCTCCCGGTCAGCCACTTGGCTACAATCGCTTGGCACAGTCGACCGCTCCGCGTGGAGACCAGACATCATCCCAGCGGATTATATGAAGTCCTATATGTTGAAGGAGAAGGGCCCTCTTGGCGTCCTCGAATATTTTGGCTTCCCACTTCAGATGTCCGAAACAAAGCCATTCTTTGAGCGAGCAGCAGCTCCTATCGGAACGCATTTCCCAGCCTGGGCGGCTGATCAGGACGCGGCTCAAGCTGAAGCGCTTACGCGCTAAGGGGGGTGTCATGGCTAAAGAAATAGGTCTTGTTCTTCAAGGTGGCGGTGCTCTCGGAGCCTATGAATTTGGTGCTGTCACCCAGCTTGTAAGCGATGGGTTCATGCCACGCCTGCTCTCAGGTGTTTCTATTGGCGCCATAAACGGCGCCGCGATTGCAGGAGCAAGAGACGGAGATATCATTGCGTCTCTAAAGGAGCTCTGGTCCCGTATCACTTTCAAGCAAAACCCGTGGCAGCTCGAATTTTTAGCTAAAAACCAGGCAATGCTCGGCAACCCCGCTTTTTACACCAATCGACATGATTGGTGGGCGATGTCAAAATGGACATCGCTTTGCGACACTTCGCCTATGCGCGAAACCTTGAATAGCGTTATCGACTTTGATGCCCTGAATGATGCTCAAAGGATCCGCTTCTGCGTAACAGCGACCAATGTTACGACTGGTGCACAGGTATATTTCGAGAACACAAAAACACGCCTTTCTGCTAGTCATATTCTTGCAAGTGGAAGCTTGCCTCCGGCATTCCCTGCAACCGAAATTGATGGAGAACTTTTCTGGGATGGCGGTCTCTTTGATAATACTCCTTTACGGCCTGTCATTGAGATGCTGCATCAGTCTGAGACGCAGAATTTACCAATTTTTGTACTTGATCTTGTTCCAAACTACGATGTCGCACCAAAGTCCTTGGCAGACGTAAAAAATCGAATGATGGAACTGAGTTTCGAGAACCGCTTTTGGGATGAATTTGGCGGACCCAAAGGTCTCGTCGAGCATGCCGAAATGATAGGTGCGATCCGAGATGCGATCCCACTAGACAATCCCATTCGTCAAAATCGCTTTTTTTCTAATTTGTTGAAGTATGAGGTTCTCAAAAATTTGAATGTCATTCCAGCAACTCATCAAATGATGTCAGACGGAATGGATTTTTCGCATGACGGCGTCACCAACCGCTATCAAGCAGGAAAGAGTGCCGTAAAGCGCTATCTGGACGAGATATACTTAGAATAACACACTTGGTGAGACATGTTTTGTGATCTGAAATCATGTCTTCATCAAATTGACTACGATCCGAGGGCTTTATGAGTAATGTTATTTATAGCATATCGCCGAATACACTCCTTTTTGTGCTAAGTTGCTTGTTTTCTGTATTCGCTTTTCTCTTGTTGAGAGCGTTCAATGTTTTTTGGCCCGCGCACTCCCGCATCGAGCACAATGAAATCGCTGGCGTCATCTTAGGTGTCGTCGGCGTTACCTATGCTGTGATTCTTGGTGCTGTGGCCGTCGGAACATGGGAGAAGGCAAATTCTCTCGGCGCTCAAATAGAAGCTGAAGTAAGCGCCTCTAGCGATGTGTACAGATTGTCCAAGGGGCTCAATCCATCACTTCAAGCAAAGTTACAGTTTTCGATAAAAAAGTATCTTAAAGTGGTTATCGAAGATGAATGGCCAGTCATGCAAGCCGGAGGGGTTCCGACCGAAGGGCTTAAGATCTATAATCAAATGATCGAGGATCTTGCTGGGTATCAGCCCGGGAATTCGGCGGAGCAGATTTTTTTAGATCACATTTTAACAAATCTTGATCAGTTGGAAGACGCAAGACGCGGGCGTGCTTTGGCTAGCCTCGAAAGCCTCAGCCCAATCCTGTATCAGGCTTGTTTGATTGGCAGCATTTTGGTATTGGTCTTTTGTGTTTCTTTGGGGTTTAAAAGCCGACAGATACACTCGTTTTTTCTAGTTCTTTTAAGCTTTTCCATGGCGACTGTTTTAACTGTTATTATTGTTCTAGATAGACCTCTAATGGGGGCTTATCAAATCGGGCCTGACAAATTCAAAAAAGCATTATTCCTACTTGAACATTGATAAACTTTACTTTCATTTCCTATCACGATTTGACTTATTTTTCATGTTGCGATTGTCCCATAAGTCAATCTTAGTCTTTTGGGATTAGCCCCCATCACGGCCTCGGCATGCGGCCACCAGTCCCCGAGACATTCTTAGTAAATCCACAAATCACTGGTAAATAAAAAAGGGGGGGCAGGTGTAAATTTAACTTCATATTGGGGCTCAGAACAAGCATTTGGAATTTAGTTCTTAATTTGTTTTGTGTAGCATCTGTGTAAAAAAGAGCTGCCACATCTTGTATGTAGCAGCTCTAAACTCCAACAAAAGTTGCAAGATATTTTGCTTTTGTCGCTAATTAGCCCTAGCGCGAATAGAATTCGATCACGAGGTTCGGTTCCATGACGACCGGATAAGGCACGTCCGCCGGCAGCGGGATGCGGGTCATCTTGGCCGTCATCTTCGAATGATCGGCTTCGTAATAATCAGGCACGTCACGCTCAGCGAGGGCAACCGATTCCAGAACGATGACGAGCTGCTTGGACGCATCCTTCACTTCGATCAGATCGCCAACGCGAACCTGATAAGAAGAAATGTTGACGCGGCGACCGTTCACCTTGACGTGGCCGTGGTTCACGAACTGACGCGCGGCAAACGGCGTCGGCGCAAACTTGGCGCGGTAGATGACCGCATCGAGACGACGCTCGAGCAGACCGATCAGATTGTCGCCCGCATCGCCCTTCATGCGCACCGCTTCCTGGTAGTAGCGGCGGAACTGCTTTTCGGAGATGTTGGCGTAATAGCCCTTGAGCTTCTGCTTGGCGCGCAGCTGCGTGCCGAAGTCAGACATTTTGCCCTTGCGGCGCTGACCGTGCTGGCCCGGACCGTATTCACGACGGTTCACAGGGCTCTTCGGACGGCCCCAGATGTTCTGGCCCATACGACGGTCAATTTTATACTTGGATTCTGCGCGCTTTGTCATCGCGGTTCCTCTGATCAACTTCAAACAAACGAAGCCAGAAGGAACGGCAGGGCGCGCGCGTCGGCGGCCGTGAGGCCGGAAGCGTCGCCCAAATCCGCGTCCCTCCAGCTTATGGGAGGAACGCGCCCTCCTCTGCCCCGAGGGGCCGACAGGTCTCTCTACCCAAGCTATGGGAGAGGCCACGGGTGCGTAAATATCAAACGCCCCGAAGGGCGCTGATGGGGCGTTTTCTAGGGGCTAGGGCCTTTCGAGTCAATCAGGCCCCGATGACCACGCAGACCTGATGGGCTGTCGGCACAAAGCCTTCATAGCGATAGGTCAGGCCTGTGCGCGCGATGAATTCGCGGAACGCCTTGAACTCGTGCTGCCGCCAGCCGGGGTAATTCCAGTATTCGTCAAACAGCACGATGGTGCCCGGCACGATGCGCCCTTCCAGTGACCGGAAGATGTAATCGGCCGAGGAATAAAGGTCGCTATCTACGTGCAAAAAGGCCACCGGACCCGGATTTTGGGCCAAAAAGTCGGTCAAAGTATCCGAAAACCAGCCTTTGATGAGGCTGACATGGGCGGGGACCTTGGGCAGTTCTTGCGCGAAAAAGCCCTTGCGGAGATAGCCGAACCAATCCTCCGGCAGGCCCTCGAAAGAGTCGAACCCATAGATCGGCCCCGTCCGCTCGGCGGCGATCTGGCGGATGGATTCACCCCCCGCCACGCCGAATTCCAGCACTAGCCCTTCCTTGGGGGCCAGCGACAGCGAGTGGCTCAACAGGGCCGCACGATCATCAAATTGCAGGGTGGTCAGCAGGTGGCGCTCGAAATAGCCCGCGCTCTGGATAGCGGAGCGCCATTTGGCGACCTCATAGACATTATAGCTGTCATTGGCTTTGAGCAGCAGCGGATGGGGAGCCTCTGGGCGCACCCATTTGCGCAACAGGTTCATCAAAGGTGACAGCATTTAGGATCCTCAACTTCTGGACCCCGTGACCTGGCCCACACCTGCGCTTGACACAAAACGGCGAGGCTGTAACCCCAAAGACCGATGAGCGACTTTTCCCGCACCCCAAAACCGCGCCGGTTTGATTTCGCCGGGTTCGAAACCCGCGATGAAGCGGGTGAGGTTGACCTTCTATACGCTTATGAGGGCGGTCCGGATTTTCGCGAGACCATCGCTTTCAACGCGCCCCTGCCAGCCATTGACTCGAACCTCCGCCCCGGTTTTGAAGCCGCGCTCGATGCTTTGAGCTTGGTCGCGGGCGTTTCCTATTACAAAGCCTTCCTGCCGCCCGAGATCGGCTTTGCGGGCGTGAACCCCGATGAGGGCCAACGTCGCTTCTTTGAAAATCTCTATATCGACGGTTTGGGCGAATTCGGTGTGCGCAACAATGTGCGCATTGCGGGCCATGTGAATTTTGGCACCGGTGGCGCGGTGAAGCCGCAGGCTGCGCATGCGCCCCTCGCGCGCCGCTCGGCTGTGCTGATTGGCGGCGGCAAGGATTCCCTCGTCTCGCTGGAAATCCTGAAAGCCGCGAAAGAGCCGATGGCGCTGTTTGCGGTGAACCCAAAGAAGCCGATCCTCGATTGCGCGCAGGCCTCCGGCCTGCCCTTCATTCACGTCGAGCGGCATTTGGATGAAAAACTTTTCGCGCTGAATGAACAAGGCGCGCTCAATGGCCATGTGCCGATTACCGCGATTGTTTCTTTCATCGCGCTGGCCTCCGCTTTTGTGCATGGCTTTGATGCGGTGATCTTGTCGAATGAGCGGTCTGCCGATCAGGGCAATCTCTCGCGCGATGGGCGCGAGATCAATCACCAGTTTTCCAAGACCAGCGGCATGGAAGTAGCGCTGTCGGATTATGTCGCGCGTTATATCGACAATCAGCTGTCTTATTTCTCGCTGCTGCGCCCATTGTCGGAAGCCCATATTGCGAGCCTGATGGCGCGCACCAGTCTTTATGATGGCGCTTTCACAAGCTGCAATCGCGCCTTTCAATTGCGCCCGAAGGAAGAGCCCAAACGCTGGTGCCGCGATTGCCCCAAATGCCGCTTCACTTTTTTGATGCTCGCCAATCACATGCCGCGCGCGCGGCTTGAAAGCATTTTTGGCGGCAATCTGCTTGAAGATGAAAGCCAGCTTGCGGGCTATGAAGAATTGATGGGCCTGTCTGGCCACAAGCCTTGGGAATGTGTTGGCGAACTCGCAGAGTCTGGTGCGGCCTTGCTGATGCTGGCAGACAAGCCCGAATGGAAAGACGCCAGGCTCGTGCGCCAACTCGCCCTGCGTTTGCTGGCGTTGATGCCGGAACCCAAAAAGATCTGGGCCGAGCTGATGGTGCCATCCCCGCAGCATTATCTGCCCAAGCGCTATGAGGAGATGCTAAATGGCTTCCTCTGAAGCAGCAATCTGGGGCTATGGTCGCGAAGGACAAGCAGCTCTCGCCCATCTCAAAGAAACGCGTCCTGATCTGACATGCGTCATTCTCAATGATACGCCTATCACAGACGCGCCTGCGGGTCTTGAATGTCTCACAGGTGATGCGGCCAAGGACGCGCTGATCAGCGGACGCTTTGCGCTTGTCGTGAAGAGCCCCGGCATCAGCCTCTATCGGCCCGAGATTGCGCAAGCCAAAGCCAAGGGGACGCGCTTTACATCGGGCACGAACCTTTGGTTTGAGGCCCATCCGAAAGCGCGCACGATTGCGGTGACGGGCACTAAGGGCAAGAGCACGGTTTCGCGCCTCATTCATCATCTGCTCGTCAAAGGCGGCTATGATGCGAAATTGCTCGGCAATGTCGGCGTGGCCGCGCTCAGCGAAAAGCCTGCGCGCGACTGGACTGTGTTTGAACTCTCGTCCTACCAGCTCGCAGATTTTGATCATGCCGCTGATATTGGCGTGTTGACCAATCTCTACCCCGAACATGCGCCATGGCATGGTGGCGTCGAGCCTTATTATCGCGACAAGCTGAATATTTTTCGTGATGTGAAAACGCTCGCCATCGCCAATCGCGCGCATCGGGATGTTTTTGCGCATGTGAAAGACCGCGCCAATCTTGTCTGGTTCAATGACGAGGCAGGTTTTTACGAGAAAGGCGGCAAGCTTTTCTTTGGAACCCGCGAAGTGCGTGTCGAACACTTTGCACTGCGTGGCGCGCATAATGTGGCGAACCTTGCTGCTGCATGCACAGCCGCCGATCAGGCCGGCGTAAAAGGCTTGCGCGAGCGCATTGATATGGCGGGCTTTGAACAGCTCGCCCATCGGCTTGAGGAATTTACCGCGCGCGGCATCACCTGTGTGGATGATTCCATCTCCACAGTCCCGCAAGCGACACTCGCCGCGCTCGCCGCTTATGCATCACGCCCCGTGGTGCTGATCGCGGGCGGCTCTGATCGCGGCCAAGATTATGAAGAGCTGGCAGATGCGCTGATGCATGCCCAAGTAGCAGCGCTCATTCTGCTGCCCGTGACCGGCGCACGCCTGCGCGCGGCGCTGGAACAGCGTGGTGCATCATTTCCGATGATCGATGCCAGCAAACTTGCTGATGCGGTGGCTCAGGCTTTTGCGCATGTGCCGAAAGACGGCGTCGTGCTGCTCTCGCCTGCTGCGCCAAGCTTTGAAGAGTTCAAAAATTTCGAAGAACGCGGCAAAGCTTTTAAAGCCGCCTCTCTCAGTCCGTCATTGCGAGCGTAGCGAAGCAACCCAGGGGCCTCACGTGGGGCCTCTGGGTTGCTTCGCCTTTGGCTCGCAATGACGGCTAGTCGGATGGCTGCGACTTCGTGCCCTTCGGCGTTTGCTTCGGGCCCAATCTTTTGCGCGTTTGCACCTTGGTGCGCGGGCCTTCGACCAAGCGCACAACAACACCCCACAAAGTCCGCACATCTTGCTGCGTCATCTGCATGCGGTGGAACATGTTGCGCAGATTTATCTGCATCAGCGGCTTCTTGCCCAAGGGGCGGAAGAAACCGTTCTTCTCCAAATGGTCTTCCAGAAAATCAAAGAAAGAAATCACCATCTGCCGATCAGCAGGTGGGGATTTATCCGCGGTCGCGAAAGGCAACATATCGCCTTGGGCGGCGCGGAAATGTTCATAGCCCGTCAGCAAAACCGCCTGCGCCAGATTGAGTGACGCATAAGCAGGGTTCACGGGAAAAGTGATGATGCCATCAGCCAAAGCAATATCATCATTGGCAAGGCCCGTGCGCTCGGGGCCAAAGATGATGCCATGCTTCTGGCCTGCTTTCACAGCGGCTGCTGTTTCCGACATGGCAATGGCTGGCGGCTCGACGCGTTTGCCTTGGCCGCGCTCGCGCGCCGTTGTCGCCCAGACGAAATTGAGATCGGCAATCGCTTCTTCCACACTATCGAAGACGCGCGCGCGTTCCAGCAGATGCACAGCACCAGCGGCAGCCGCATAAGCGCCTTTGCGGCGCGCATCGGTGCGCGGCCAGCCTTCGCGGGGTGAAACAAGGCGCATGTCATCCAGACCGAAATTGGCCATGGCACGCGCGCACATGCCGATGTTCACGGCGAGCTGCGGGCGCACCAGAATGATTGCTGGTCCACCCGAAATGCCGGTCTGGGTCTTGTTGGTTCCTGCACCTGTCATGCGCGCTATGTGCCTTTGCTCGTGCGCAAAGGCAAGCCGTCAGGCGAAAGCATAGGTCCCATAGCAAAGCGCCCCGCCACCGATGAGAAAGATCACGGGGTGGATTTTGGGCTTCCATACATTGAGCGCACAGACGACGCCGATAATGGCAATGGGC
>Ga0214921_10003579_pt1 | contig 23628 bp, 4 predicted proteins | sample LL1505_MetaG_FD_177992 | JGI IMG/M metagenome (GOLD analysis project Ga0214921, IMG submission 177992) | Freshwater microbial communities from Lake Lanier, Atlanta, Georgia, United States - LL-1505 | ecosystem: Environmental > Aquatic > Freshwater > Lake | place: USA: Georgia | collected 2015-05-28
TCAAGTGTTTTTACACCTGTAAATTTATACCTTGTCATATAAAAAACAAAGGTAATAAAATTTATAAATTTGTGCGACCTAAACGCCTATACCTATTAACTTAATTAACCAAAATAACAAAATTACGGCTAGCGAACTTGCAGAAAAATTAAACATAAGTTTGAGTACTGCAAATAGGAAAATAAAAGAACTTAAAAACAGAGGAACCTTAGTTCGCATGGGAAGCGATAAATCTGGTTTTTGGAAAATTGTAGATAAATGAGTTCCATGCCACTTATTTTTAAAATCTGTAATAATTTAAATTAATAATTTAGAATGTGTAACATTTGTGGGGTCACTTATTTTCAATATATTGCGATAAGAAGTAGTAAATACACTCACAAGTACTTAAATTCTAAATGTTTTACAATATTTTCTTAAAAAAATCACATTTTAGTGCCAGTATTAAAAAAGCTGGGATTTTTTTGGTGTGTTTTTTATTTTATTTTAATGCTTACAACCAAGATTTAAGTAACATTGGTGGCAATGTAAAAAAAGTAATTGAGGCCAAACCTGTGGATGTAAAAGGAGGTGCCAATGTTACCACTGCCTTTTATGCTGTAGAAGGCATTCCTTCTCGTCGTCCGCCTTTTGCTTATGCTTTAAACGGAAATTTGAATTTCAATTTTTATGGCAAAATAAATATGCCTTTAAGCATCAACTATTCCGATGCTGGTTTGGCCTATAATGCCAAAAATCCATTGAAAGAAATGCTTACTAACTTACTCAACAAAACTGGGGTTAGTCCTAAATATAAATGGGTTACAGTGCATTTGGGAGACAGAAGCATGAATTTTTCTAAATATTCTTACGCCGGACTTAGATTTTTTGGTGGAGGGATTGAGTTAAGTCCCCCCAAATCATTAGTAAAATTTGCAGCATTTTATGGCAGGTTTAACCGAAGAACTTTGGGCGATACTGTAAATGGAATTGCGGCACTGCCTGCCTATCAGCGAAATGCGTGGGGATTTAGAACAGATTTTGGCAAAAAAAACCACAAAATTGGGCTTATATTATTTAAAGTAGAAGACGATGTTTTTAGCAACGATATTTTATTGACCAAATACCAATTAAAACCACAAGAAAATTTAGTTTTTGCTATTGATACCAAAAACAAACTAGGCAAATATTTTGATTTCAATTTTGAATATACCTCAAGTGCCTATTCATCAGATATTTCTGCAGGTAGTTCATCATTAAACCCCAATAGCAATTTTAATTATTTCAATAATATTGGAGATATTTATAAACCTGTTACAAACTCTATTTATAATCATGCTTTAAATACAGGTTTAAACTTTAAATCAACTTATATAAATATGGGAGTGAGCTACTTACGAGTAGATCCTACTTATTATTCTATGGGTGCAATTGCTGCCAAAAACGATGTGGAAGCTGTTACCTTAAATCCAGGTTTTAATGCTTTTAAAGGAAAGTTGACTGTAAATGGTTCTATTGGGAAAGAAAGAAACAATCTTGCTAAAAACATGGCTAACACCATGACAAGAAACATTTACAACATTACAGGTAACGTCATCATCATCAAAGATTTAGTTTTTACAGGTACGTACTCAAACTTCAATTTTAGTACTGTTCCTACTTTTTATACAGTAAAAGATTCTGTTAAAATGGCACAAATCAATGATAATAAAAACGCTACCCTTTCTTACTCTTTTGGTAGCACAGAATATAAGCAAACAGCCATGGTTTCGGGTACTTTTCAAAATGTAAGAGAAATTAGACAAACCATCAATTTGAACGATGATGCCAGAACCACTACCAACAATGTAACCAATTATATGAGTAATTATAGTATCACTTTTAATAGTTTACAACTTACGGTGGCACTTACTCCTATGATGTATAATTTAATAGAAGCACCAGAAAACAAAATTACTTCTTGGGGACCAGCTTTAAATTTAAACAAGAAACTTTTAGATAAAAAATTAACAGCCTCGCTTGTAGTGGCATTTTTAAAAAATCAAGAACCAACAGCTGATTCTGAAACCACCACTGGAAAAATTGGAGCACAATATAAAGTATCAAAAAATCATTCGCTGAAGTTTGAAACAGCAGTTTTAAATAAAAAAATCAAAGTTGGCACAGGAGAATCATTTACCGAATATTTGGGAAAACTATCCTACGACTATAATTTCTAAGCAGAGAAAAACTCATTATGAATATAAGTTTACATAAAAAAATATTTTCAATTCTCATTTTTATTTGTTTGTGTATTGGCTTCACATTTCCATTACATGCTCAAAATCAAAATGCTAGAATTTCAAATCCAGTTGATATTTCTGTTTTACTCTCACCACCTTATTCTCCATTTATTGCAGAATTGTATGCACCAGGAAGTAATAAATTGAGAGCAACGTTAACTTTTAGAGATATTACAGAACCATCTTGGGATGTAAAATTATCCATTAGGATTGAAGGAAGCAATGGCGTAGAAATTAAAACCAAACCCAACTTTACTCCTTTAAATAGAATAAATTTAACACCCAATGTGCCAGTAAGTATTAGCGGTGACGAATGGGCAGAATATTTCAATGCCAACAACCTATTATTCACAGGAGTTGATGCAAAATTATTCAGTGAAAAAGGTATTTTGCCTGAAGGTCAATATACTTTTTATGTTGAAGCTTTGGATTACAACACAAGCAAAATTTTGTCAACCGAAGGCAGAAGTTTAGCTATTGGCAATTTTGTATTAGGCGGTATTCCTCAGGTAATTATGCCTAAACAAAATTTTGTTACTCCATTGGCTCCACAAAACATTATGTTTCAGTGGATAATGACAGCTCCTCCTCTTTACCCAGCCACTACTGCTTACAAATTATTTTTATATGAGCTTCAAAATGATGGAGTTGCACCAGAGGTTGCATTAAAAAATGGAAACGTAGTAAAAATATTTGAAAGTAATGAATTAAAAAGCATGACTTTTATGTATGATGCCGCAGCACCGTCATTAGAACTTGGTAAAAAATATGTTTATTATGTAAAAGTATTTGATAATCAAGATACAGCAAGAGCAATTTTTAGAAATGATGGATTAAGCGAACCGGGATGGTTTACTTTTGGCTACCCTACAGGTGGACATGTACCCTTAAAAACACCTGTTTCAAATTATCAATTCAAACCTTCTGATAGACAGGTTTTTCAATGGGAATTGATTGACAACAAAGCTATCTCCACGCAACCAGTGAGTTACAAACTGAAAGTGGTGAAAATGAAATCTAAAGAACAAGATAGCGTGGAAGCAATCAAGTTCAACGAACCAGTTTATGAAGAAACCACTCGTTCAAATACAAGCAACAGCGGCTGGACCACCATTGTAAAAGAATCCTTTGAAAAAAATCAGTGGTTTGCATGGCAAGTGCAAGCCTTTTCTGGAGAGCAAATGGTGGCAGAAAGTGAAATAAGTACCTTTAAAGGCGCACCTTTGCTAGAAAGTTTTAGAGCCGGGGACCATGATGTAGTCATCAAATCTACTGAAAATACCGACATCACAAATCTTTCAGGAACTGGGGTTGTAAAACTTGATGCCAGAGGAACGGTAACTGCAGAAATTGATTTTAAAAATATTAAACTTAAAAAAATTGGCAATTTATATTTTTTAGAAGAAGGTTCTCTTTATAAAGACATTAAAGATGGCACTCCCATCAATTTGCCAGCAAAAATAAAAGAATTTAAAGATGCTAGTTTTATTCCTACAGGTGTAAAATTAGACAAAGAAGCTTTATGGTTAAAAGGTAGTTTTAGCATTCCTTTGGATGTGGTGTTGGATGGAGAATCTCCCAATGCAGTGATTAAAGACAAATGGGTAAATTATAACTCATTCTATATCAGAGGTGGATTTAGTTTGAGTGGCAGTTTTGAGTTACTAGAACCCATGAATTTTCAGCTAAATCTTGATACCAATACCACCATGGTAATTGGTGCAACTGGCTATCAAGTTTTTTATTACGGAAGTATAGGTTTGCCAAAAGGCTCAAAAAACTTAAAAGGCGAGAGAATAAATATTCCATTTAAAAACTTTGAAAAATTAAAGTATTTTGAACTAGATGCCGAAGCAATGGCATTAAATTTTGATGCTTACAGACCCGTTGCAGGTATTGGGCAGGTAATTTTTCCTAGTAAAGTAGTGGTAGATTTCTCTGATAATCAATCTCCTGGCTCATTTGACAAAGATTGGAAAGGTGCCTACATACAGGAATATAAGTTGCAATATTATCCTAAAATGGATTTAGTAAATAATTCTATTGTGTATGCCGATGAGTATAGCAAAGAAATGAATTTACTGGTTGAATATGATGATAAAAACTGGTTCACAGCTCTTGGCTTGCAATTTAAACATGAAGAAGAGTTCAAATCTGATTTCAAAGCTACTTTTAATACTTTCCTTTGCTCTCCAAAGCATTTTATTACAGTTATAGAAAATGGAGTAATCACCAAAGGTGAATACAAAGCTACCATAAAACTGCCTTTGTTTGATGAAAATAAAAACTACGAGGTAATTTCAGAAATCAACGATGCTGGTTTTTTACCAGGACAATTGGTTGAAAATCTGGTAAATAATGTGATTACTTTTAGTGAAGACAATCCAAAAGCAAAGGCAACATTCACCATCAAAAAAATCACTTTTAAAGAAGGCACACATTTAAATTTAACTGTGGATTTAAAAATCCCATACATTGAAGTGGAAGTGCCTAACATGCCAGAATTTAGGTATTATGGTGATTATCAAGTAGGATTTGGCAAAAAAAATGGCGTACATCCATTTGAAAAACAAGTCATTGCCAAATATCCTGGATTGATGAAGTTGATCATGAAAGAAATTGGTGCAGCCTATGCAGGTGGAAAATACCTTTACTACACCTCTGCTCTAATTGATTTAGGAGATGACATCAACGATGCCACAGGAAAACCATTGAAAGTGGACATGTTTGGTACTAAAGATGTGCCAGAAGATTTAGGTGTAAAAATGGATTATTCATCTCCCCCAGTAATCAACATTCCTGTAAATGTAACCGAAGCAAAACCTAAGGAAGTACCTCTAATAGACTCTATTACAATGAAATTAGAGTGTGGAGTTGCCATCATGATTGGTAAAGTAGGCATAAAAGAAAACGACCCAGAATGGGGAACTTGTTTTAATGGTAAAATAAACGGAACAATTTATGCTCCCTCAGAAATCAAAGTAGGTTCTACCATAATTATAGGTAAATCTCCACAAGACTTTAACTATTGGTTTTTTGATGCATTCATGTATGACCAAGGAAGGGGCGTGCCTTTAGTGCCTGGTATTGTGAATATTGTGGGATTGGAAGGACGAATTTATCACTACATGTCCACCAAAATATCTACTGATGGTAAGAAAGCCGAAATTAAAATAGACAAATCTGTAAAATATGGAGCAGGACTTTATGCCCAACTTATTGATGCTGCCTCCAACGGACAAACCATAAAAGCTGATATTGGGATAGAGTTAAAAATATTAGAAGGTGATTTTCAGATGGCTATGAAAGGCCAGGCAACCATTTTAAACCTCGAAGGCCGTTCAGCAAGCTCGGCCGTAACCAATAAAGCGAGCGCAGCAGGTAAAAAAGAAGTTTTAAAGTCTGTAGAAAACCAAGTAAACAAACAAGAATTTAAAGTTGGTGATTGGACTTTTAAAGCCGACATCAAAGCCGAAGAAGAAAGAGGAGGATTAACTGCTCAAAATGGTACCACAAAAATGGGTTTTGGAGCCAATGTGCGTTCAAAATCAGCCTATTTCAATTATGAAGATACTGACTGGAAAGTAGGAGTTGCAGGAAATAAAACACCCGCTTCATTTGCATTTGATTTTAAGAAAAAAACAGGAAGCGATGCCTTTGGATTAGGAGTTTCTTACCTACCAGGCGATTCTATGGGCTTAAACTTTTCTACCCCTAAATTCGGACTTGGAGGAGCCTATTACGATACTAAGAAGAAAGTTTCATTTAAAATGTACTATGATGATTTTAAAATTGGGGTTGCAGGTAGTACGCAAGAAAAACAGTTTTCACTTTATTTACAACCCAATAAAGACATCAAAATTTATACGGATGTAGATATTCCTAAAAATTCAGGAACTTTTGGCTTGGCTTTCCCTGGTTCTGATTTAAGATTGAAATACAAAGATGGTGGTGCAAATATTAAATACAATGACTTTTTTGAAGTAGGTTTTGATAAAACGAGTAAAAAAGGTGTGCTAGCCATGAAAATGGATAAAAATGAATTCAGCATGGAAGGTGCTCCTACCGGTGGATTTATGAAATATGTGGGTAACGATTATGAAATTGGTGCCTCTGTAAACATTCCAAATAAGGCAGGAAGTATGTTGTTTGCAGGAAATGGAAAAAAATATGCATTCAACATAAACACTTCTAAAAAAACAGGACTTATTGATATAGAGGACAATGGCTACAAATTCAAATTAGGAACTGGCGAAGAACAAGGCTCGGGATTAATTGATTTTAGTTGGGGTAGCTCAAAAAGATTTGCTATTAATGCCAATGTGGTGAAGAAAAATGGTTCGTTCCTTTTCCAAGATGGAAGCAACATTTTTAATGCCGCTCTTTCTGCTGATAGCGCCTTGATAAATACCTCAATTAATGGCGTAAGTCTTTATGCATCAGGACACAAAGCTGGCAGAGGAGGAATTAGTTATGCTGGAGCAGGCACAGAAGTAAAACTTTTTGGTGATAAAGAAGGAAAAGGAAATATTTTAGTAAAAACAAACGGCGTATTATTTAATGTAGCTGCCGACAAAACCACAGGCTCTGGCTTAGTTCGTTATAAATTTAATAATGACACCTTATATTTAATGGCCGACCGTTCAAAAGGTATTGCCGATATTTCAACCAAATTTGGAGACAATATTTTTCAATTAGGATACAATGCCGAAGGTAGAGGTAAACTAAAAGTTCAAACTACAGACAATACCATTGCACTTGAAGGCGACAAAGCTGGCTCTGGAAATATTTTATTTTCAAGAAGTGGATTTTTGATTGATGTTGGAGCAAATATTCCCAACAAAGAAGGAAAACTAAGATTACAAATTAATTCTGATAGTATTGGGGCCTATTTTAGTGCAGCAAACGGTGGTAAAGTAAATGCAGCTTTTGGCAATAATTCTTTTGCTGGCAGTGCCGACCCAAGTGGAAAAGGAAACCTTTCTATCAAAGTGGGAGCTACTATTTTAAGTGGCGAAGCTGATCCAAATGGCTTAAATTCAGTGTTTTTTAAAGATGGCGACATTTATCTTTCTACAGGATTAAACAAACCAAAACAATACGGCTATTTTAGTTTCAAAAAAGCGGCGGATAGCATCAAAGCTGATATTGACAAATTAAACAAAAGATACAGTTTTGCTACGGCATTTTCGGGCAATGCTTTTGCTGGTTATTATAACGATGGCAAAACAGGTGGACTTTCTATCAACACAAGTGGCGTGAAAATTGGCGTAATGGCCGACAAAGCTGGTGTTGGTTTGTTCGACTTTAGTTACGAAAACAACAAAGCTCGTTTTTATGGCGACAAATCTGCTGGCAATGCAGAAGTAAGTGTGGTTGTGGGTGGCAAAGACAGTTTAACTACCAAGGTGGTAGAAGGCAAAAAATTCTCAGGGGCATTGGCTTTTGGAGATTTTGCCATGTCATATAATTATGCCGCAGCAGAAGATAAATTCTACAAATATGAAAATGGCAATACGCTTTTACACGGTTACAGCAAATTAAACGGACTTAACGGAGGTATTTTTAAAGATGGAACAAATAAAGTTTTCATTGAGGCTCAAGAAAGTGGAAAAGGAATAATTGGTGTAAAAATCGACAAAGACAGTTTATTATTAGGTGTGAATGATGGAGGCAAAAACTACATCAATGCAAGTTTGGGCAACAATAAATTAAACGGACTCTATATTAAAGATGGAGATAAAAATATCAAATTCACCAATCCTAATTTTAGTTTAGAAGCGGCCCAAACATCTGCCGAAAAAATGGTGGATATGAAAATTGGTACCGACAAGCGTATCCGTTTAAGTTCAACTAAATATGCTTATTTGAATGTAAACAGCCATGAATTTAAAATGGATGCTACCAAACCAAACCAAGCTTATTTTTATATTGATGGAAGAGAAATTGACTACAAAGCCACAGATAATCAAGACTCTGTAAGTTTAGGTTACAAAGGCGATGGTGCTAATTTCTTGGTAGCGGCCCACAGAGCTGGTCGTGGTTATTTGAATTTTGACAAAGGAGATAACAAACTAGGTTTATTTGCAGATAAAGCTGGTGCAGGAAGAATTTCAGTACAATCTGGTACTACTCTTTTTGATATTGCAGGCAATAAAGGCACTGGAAATGGCTCATTAAGATTAAAATTAGGCAGTGATAGTTTAAATATTTTTGCCGACAGGGCTTCTGGCATTGCGAGATTAGGTTCAAAATTTGGCGATAATAGTATGTATGCCAACTACAATGCTGAAGGTTATGGCAATATTTCTTTAAGAGCAGCAGGCAATTACATTGCTTTAGGGGGAGATGCTTCAGGAAGTGGGAATATTACTTTTGAAAACGATAAAGTTTTGGCAGCTGCATCGGCTGATGTGAAAAAAAGTGCTGGAACATTAAGATTTAAGCTTGATAATGATAGTATTAACTCTTATTTCGATGGCACAGCAGGCAATGCTGGTTTAACCGCCTCATTTGGTGGCAATGCTTTTGATGGTGTGGCTGATAAATCTGGCAAAGGAGAAGTTAATTTCAATACTTCGGATGTAAAATTAAACGCAGCCCTTGACCCTCAAGGCTTAAACAAAGTTTATTTCAACAAAGGTGAGTTGACTTTTGCTGCTCAAAACAACAAAACCACCAATTATTCCAACATTCGTTTTAAATTAAGCAATGATTCTGTAAGTGCATTCGAAGATAAAGGTAAAAAAATATACGGTTTTGCTACTTCAGTATCAGGCACTTCACTTTCTGCCCGCATGGAAAACGGAACCAATGCAGATATGGCTTTTGCAACTGGAGAAACAAAATTAAGCTTAAGGGCCTCAAAAGCAGGCAGTGGCGCTATTTCATATTCTGATAATTCAAATGCATTTTACTTAGACGGAGATAGAACTACTGGCAATGCAAAATTCCGATTAAGACCAGGCTCTGACAGTCTTTCTGGTTCCATTGCCGATGGCAAAATTGTAGCAGGTAATTTTGCCATAGCAGGCAATGTAATGGGCTTCAATTACGGACAAGGACAAAACAACTTTTTCAATTTCCAAACTGGTGATAATAAGTTAAATGCATTCTTAAATACTGATAATTCTAAAGGAGCTTCTTTTGAAAATAAAGACGTAAAAGTGAGATTATATAACCAAGGCACAAAAGGACTAGCTGCTTTAAGAATGGGGAATGACAGTGTAAACGCCATTGTGAACGACAACGGAACTTACACATTTTCATCAGCTTACTCAGGAAATTCATTAATTACTACTTATAATAAATCGGCAGATAAAAATATTAAACTAACTTCTTCTGCTTTCAACTTGACTGCTGGAGTGTTTGGAACTGAGAAAATGGTTGATTTCTCTTTTGATTCAAACAAAAGAATAAAAATTAGCTCTACAAAATTTGCTCAATTAATTGCCAACAACCATGAATTTAAAATGGATGCCAGAGGCGAAGGCAATCCTAAATTCTTTATTGATGGCAGCGAAATAGCTTACGAATTCAATAAAGATTCAGTGAATTTAGGTTGGAGTGGCGATGATAAGTTGTTCAATGTAATGGCGCATCGCCTTGGTAGAGGAAAAGTAAGATTTAAACTAGGCGACAACGATGTTTCTTTATTTGCAAATAAAGAAATAGGTTCTGCAGGAGTAAGTTTAAAAGTAGCTCAAAACTTTTTCCAATTAGAAGGCAATAAAACTACGGGCAGTGGCTTAATGAATATTGCCATTGGCGCTGATTCTGTGAACGTAATGGCCGACAGAGCCGCAGGAATTGCCTCTATTTCTACCAATGTAAGTGGCAATAGCTTAAAAGCAAGGTACGATGCGACAGGAAAAGGTTTCTTAAATTTTGCACAAGGTACTGATAATAAGATAGAACTATCGGGTGATGCCTCAGGAAGTGGAAGTATTTACTTACAAAAAGGTTCAAATTTAATAGCTGCCAATGCAGATATCAACACTCAAATCGGAGGATTCAGATTCAAATCTGGTAACGATTCTGTAAACACCTCATACAATGGCTCTTTAGGAGAAGCATTCTTGTCAACTTCAATCAGTGGCGCATCATTTAGCGGAAAAGCCAACAAAGCAGGCAAAGGATTTTTAGATTTGAATGCTTCTGGCGTAAAATTAAAAGCGGGAGCTGATGACAATTCAAACTCAATTTATTTCAGTAAAGACAATTTCTTGCTTGCAGCTTCCAATAACAAACAAGCAAATTCAGGCAAATTCAGATTAAAATTTGGCAACGATAGTTTGAATGCTTTTGTTGATGCCAATGCTAATTCAGCAGGATTCACTACATTAGTTGGAGATGTAGCTTTAAGTGGAGAAATTTTAGAAAGTATCAAAGGTAAATTAGGTGTTAAAATTGGTTCTACTCAACTTTTTGCAGCCGCTGAAAAACAAGGTTCTGGTACATTTACTTATGCCGATGCCAATAACAGATTCCGTATTTTTGGAGATAAAACCACAGGCGAAGGTGCTCTTTCACTGAGAGTTGGGTCTGATAGTTTAAATGCAACCGCAGCACCAAACAAATATACAGGAGCTTTGTCGATTGGCGAATTGAGCATGTCTTACAACCATGCGCCTGGCAGCAATAGTTTTTATAAATTCTCAACCTCAGGCGTTTCTTTAAGTGGATTTATGAAACCTGACAACAGCAAGGGAGTTCGTTTTGTATCAGGTGGAAATAAAGTAGTATTAGAAAATGCTGGTGAAAAAGGCTTGGTTTCGTTCCGTAAAGACAATGATTCATTAAATATCACCGTAAATGATGGTGGAAAACATTCATTCATAGGTAGTTTAGATAATAATTATATTGAAGCAGCTTATTCAAAATCAGGTGATAAAAATATCAAGTTTAATACATCAGGTTATGGTTTAGCCGCCGCTTACGGACCAAGCGAAAAAGCCATTGATTTAACTTTTGATAAGAAAAGAATCAATGTTAGTTCTAAGAAATTTGTGTTGTTACAAGCAAATAGTCATGAATTTAAGATGGATGCTACCAACGAAAAAGCCAATCCAAAATTCTTTATTGATGGCAGCGAAGTAAAATACGAAGTAGGAGATAAAGATTCGGTACGTTTAGGTTGGGAAGGTGGCAACGATGCCTTTAGCGTATTTGCTCACAGAGCAGGAAGAGGTGGTTTAAGATTCAAAAAAGGCGATAATGAAGTTTCGTTCTTTGCTGATAAACAAGGAGCTGGAAGAATTTCTGTAGCCACAGGTAGTAATGCCTTCATGATTGCAGGCAATAAAAATACTGGCTATGGAGCTATGCGTTTCAAAGTGGGAAGCGATAGCATCAATGTATTATCGGACGATGTAACTGGAATAAGAAGAATATCAACGGCTTATAGTGGCAATAGCTTATTTGCAGGTTTTGAAAATGGCGAGGGGACAGTATCACTTGATGCTGCCAACACCAAAATAAATTTAAAAGGAAGTGGTGCAGGAAACGGAAGTATCTTATTCAAAACCAATGATATACTTGCCTCTGCCAACGCAGATGCCAATTTAAAAACAGGTGCTATGCGTTTTGTAATGGGCAACGACAGTGTGGCTTCAAGTTTTAACGGTTCTGAAGGAGCTGCTTATTTAGCAGCAGCCTACAATGGTTCTGCTTTCAGAGGATCTGCAGACAAAACGGGTAAAGGTGATGTGAGATTAACTGCCAATGGTTTAACTTTAGTAGGGCAGTCTGACCCAGCAGGTTTAAATGCTATTTCATTCAAAAACAATGATTTCTTATTTGCTGCTTCAAATGATAACAAACAGCAAATCAATAGTTTCAGATTAAGAAATGGCAATGATAGCTTAAATGCTTTTGTGGACAAACAAAAAGATATTTCTTCTGTAAGCACTTCGGTATCAGGTGTATCTCTTGGGGCAAGATTAGAAAATGGTAACAATGGTGTATTAAGCATTGCCACCTCTGATGTAAAAATGGATTTTGCATCTGAAAAAGCAAACACAGCTAAGTTATTGGTATTGAATGGTGATAACCGTGTGAGAGCCTTTGGTGATAAATCAACTGGTGATATGTCCATTGGTTTGCAATTCGGCAATGATAGTTTAACTGCCTCAGCATTAAGCGGTAAATACAAAGGAGGTTTTGCTTTAGGTGGCAAATTGATGAATTTTGCAGCAGTAAGTGCAGAAGACCACAATTTTAATTACCAAGAAGGCACTACAAAATTAAGCACTTTTGCAACTCCAAATGTAGGCAAAGGATTAACTTTTGCCACTGGAGATCAATTCTTTACCTTACAAAGTTTAGCTGGCAACAAAGGAATCTTCAAACTTCGTTCTGGGGCAGATAGTTTATATTCATTCATTAATGACGGTGGAAAACACACATTTGCAGCAAGTTACAGTGGTGTAGCATTCAACACTGAATACAAAAAAGACGGAGATAAATTTATCAAATTGCAAGGACCAGAATATTTAGTAGAAGCTTCTGAAAAAGCAACTGATAAAAACATCAACCTAAAATACAAAAATCACAATGTAAAAGTTGATAACAAACGTAAAGCATCGTACAACTCTGGTGCTCATGAGTTTGTGATGGATGCTGTAAATCCTGAAATACCAAAATTATTTATCGATGGCAAAGAATTTTCATTCGATGCATCACAACTAAAAAACAAAGACAGCATTAGTTTTGGCTTAAATTTAGGCAATTACAATGTGTTTGCTTCTGCTCATCAGGCAGGTAGAGGTCAGTTTAGATTCAAATCAAGTGCTGACGAGTTAGCAATTTGGGGTAATAAATCAGGTTATAACAGAATTTTCTTAAACACTAGTGGTACTTTAATTGACCTCGGTGGAAATCCTCAAACAGGTGAAGGTGCTTTAAGATTTAAACTTAATAATGACAGCATCAACCTTAGTGGAAATCCAAACGCTAGCAAATACGCCATCAACTCTGTTTACGGAAATAATTCATTTGCAGGAAGCTACGATGGAAGCAAAGGTTTTGTATCACTTAAAACGGGTGATAATTTAGTAGCCATCAATGGAGATGCTAGTGGTTCGGGAAGCATAAAATTAAAACAAGACAAGCTGAAAATCAATGCCTCAGCAGATATCAATGCTAAAAACGCTTCGTTTGCATTTGCCAACGGAAATGATAGTTTATCAACTGCATTTGACGGAAATGTAGGCAAAGCAAATATTGAAGCTGCTTTTGGTGGCAATTCATTTGCGGCAGATGGTAACAAAACGGGTGTTGCTAATCTTTCATTAAATGCTGGAGGATTAAGCTTAGGTGCAGGTTTAAATCCAGAAGGCAATAATTTCATCAATTACAAACAAGCTGATTTTGCTTATAAAGCATTCATAAACAAGGCTGATGGCTTATACAATTTCTCTTTCTACAACAAAGAAGATTCTTTGGCTGCCACTTTCGATAAACAAGATGGCATTGCTTCTTTAAAATCATACATCAACAAAAATGGAATTGGGGCATTTTTAAATGCTGTGGGCAGAGTAAACTTCACTTTGGACAATCCCGATTTCTTCTTTGATTTAATGGCCTTAAAAAAAGGAGCTGGTACTGTGAGATTTAGTGGGGCTAATGGCTCTGGTAATTTCTTTGGCGATGTAAATGGTGGATTCTTTAACTTAAAATCTCGTTGGGGTAAAGATTCAATGTTTGTGATAGGTGCCAATGACCGACCTTTCACTGGTGGTTTTGCGGCAGCAAATTCGGCAGTTGCTTTCCAATTGAATGGAGAAAGAGGACATTATTTCACTTTTGCCAATAACGATGCAACTTTAGATATTATCAAAGGCACATCTGAAAAAGACGCAAGTTTAGTTTACAAAAACGGAAATACCAATGTAAGATTGGTTTCAACAGCCCAAGACCAAGCACAATTTGCCATCCGTATGGGCGATGATTCGGTTTCTGCAAAACTAAATGAATCAGCTGGCACTCACTCATTTAAAGCTAGTATTCAGAAAAATAATTTATCGGCCTCATTTGCAAAAGATGGCGATAAGAAGTTAATATTCAATGGTTCTGGCTATGTAATTGAAAACGTATATGCTGTTAATTCATTGAAATATGCCAAGTTTACACGCAATGGAGTAGGCATAAAAGTAAGCTCTGATAAAAAGATTTTAGTTACCACTGGAGCCCATGAAATTTTGATGCAAGTGGCTGGCTCAAACGAACCAGAATTATATATTGATGGAGTAAAACAAAAATTGGTTCCTGATGTGAAATTCACTATTGACGGTATAGATTTTATGCCAAAATTCAATATGGACATTACCATGTTTAAAATTGATTTGCCTAATTTCCCTACCATTGATGTTGGTTTCACGGGTGTCGGTTTGCCTAGTTTTAAATTTACTTTACCAAACTTACCTAATGTTAATTTAGCATTCTTGCACTTACCAAATGGTTTCAGTTTCGATTTCGACGGTCGCTTGTTTAGTTTTGATGTAAATATGTTTAAACTAAACTTACCAAGCTTTAATTATGACCTAGATTACTCATTACCAAGCTTAAACTTTGGATTTAAACTCCCAGCTGTTGATTTTAAATGGAGAGGTTTTGGCGATTTTGACATTGATTTCACCAACAACTTAAGATTTGAATTAACAAAAGAATATGCAAAAGCCTTGTATTTTGATAAATATTTAATGCTGGATAAGAACTTGTTAGCCAAACTTTCTTATGATGCTAATAAATATGTAACCTATCAAATTAATGCTTCTGCACCTAAAACTTTGGGTAGAATTGCCATGAAATTTGACGATTTGAATGGTGAGTTTGAAAAAGACAAAGTGTTGGCATTGAACTACCAAAATGCTGGAGTTAAAATTGAGCCAAGTGCTGCATCTTTGGTATATGACGACAAATCAATTAATTATGATGCCAATGCCAAGTTATTGACTTTCAAAAATGGCGCTACTGATTTTATCACTTTAGAACCTAAAAAAGTAGCCACTTCTTGGTTGGGTTACAAAGCTACATTAGGTGCTGATTCTCTTGGTTTTGCTAAAGACGATGCAGAATTAAGCGTAAGCCCAAGTGCTGTTAAAATTGCAAAAGGAGGAAAATCATTAAGAGCCAATAAAACTTCTCTTAATTTATTTGTTGATAATAATTCTTACATCAATGCTGGTTTTGACAAAGTGGATGCAAAATATGCCGATGCAAGCATTCAATATGCACAAGGTCAGCCATTAACATTAACTTATTTAAACAATATTTTTGCAGTAAACAAAGCAGGTTTAAAAGTTGCCAAAGACGACAAATCGCTTGGTTTTGTATTTGCTGATAAAGCATTGAGTATGAAAGTGGCAAGTGATAGTTTTATGGTCAGCCCAGATAAATTTACAGGTGTTTACAAAAACTATAAGCTAGGTTTCTCAAAATCAGCAGGTATGAACTTTGAAGATGGCACTCGCAAAGTAGCTATCAGTACTGAAAAAGTAGCTGCTTCGCAAGAAGATATGAAATTGGCTTATGATGTAACTGCCAATCAAATTCAAATTCAAAAAGGCGATAATTACATTTTAACTGGGGCTCCAGGCAAAGTGGGAGTAATTCTAGACAATACAAAAATCAATTTTAGTGCTAATGAAGGCATTAAAATGTTAGAACTTGAAATACCAGGTTTTAACAAAATTAGCACAGGATTAGATGCTCAAAACTTGGCATTCTTAAACTTTAATCCTCAAATAAAAGAAATTGCAGGTGGTTTCTCTGTTACGCATGATGATAAAGTAATTGCTTATGGTACAGAAGGTTTGAAAGTAAATATCGGCAAAGATTTATTCTTAAATTATACTTCTGACAATAAATTCAACGCTTCATTTACTGATTTCAAAGCCAACTACAATTCTCCAAATGATATTACAGCATCTTACAAAGACGCAAGTGTAAGTGTTACGCCATCATTGAAAAAATTAGTGTATGGCGATAAATTCATTTCATTAAATGATAAAAACGAGTTAAATCTCTTTATATCAGCCACTAGAAATATAGAACTTGGCTTAGCAGGTACTGCCAATGTATTGTTCGACGATGTGAAATTTAATTTCGAGAAAAACAAAAGCTTAGAAGTTGATTACAAAAAAGACTATACATTTAAGTTAGACGAAAAAGGAATAAGCACTTCTTACGATGGAAACAGTTTAACTTATGAAGTGGGCAAAGCATTGACATTGAAACAAGGTAAAGATAATCAGGTTACTATCACCGCTGCAAGTTTAGAAACCAAATGGGCAGGCTATAATTTTTCAGTGGGTAAAGATAGTTTAGGTTTCAACAAAGATGGCTCAGCTGTAAGTGTTTCTGAAAAAGGTGCAAGAGTTTCTGTTAGTGGTAAAACATTGGTTTACAACTCTCAAGAAAAAGAACTTAAATTCAACTACGATGCTAATAAATTTGTAGAAGCTTCTCCTTCAGCATTTAATGCCAAATGGGACGATGCAGCTATTGCTTATGGCAAAAATGCACCATTAAGTGTTTCTTACAAAACCAATAATTTTACTTTAAACAATGCTGGTTTAAGATTGACCGATGGAGCTCGTTCTATTGCTTATAACTTCAATCAATCAGCTAGTTACCGCCAAGGAACTGATAGTTTTATGGTGAGCAAACAAACTGTTTTTGCGAAATACCAAAACTATAATTTCACTTTTGACAAAACCAATGGCTTAAATTATAACGATGGCTCACGTTCTGCTTTAATAAATGGAGAAAAAATCGCCATTAATATTGATGACATAAGCATGGCTTACAACTCAGCAAAAACTGAAGTAAGTTTCAAAAAAGGTAGCGATAATGAGCTAACGGCCTCACCTGATGGTGCTTCAATGATGATGGAAGGCATTAAAATTGCCTATTTCAACGACAATGGAGCGAAAAAATTAGAATTTGATGTACCTCAATTTGCAAAAATAAATGGAGGTTTTGACCCTAAAGGTGGTAATTTCTTATCATTCACTAAAGACAATGTAAATGTAGCTTTCACCGAAAAAGACGGTGGCTATGAAATTGCTTCGGGCGATAAATCACTTTTTGCATCTCCTAAAGAATTAAAATTCAACTATTCAGCTTCTTACAAATTCAACATTGCCGAAAATAATTTTGCTATGACCATGGGCGATATGAAAGCTTTTTACACTGGCATAACCAACATGGGCATGGAATATCAACAAGCCAAATTTGATGTAACTGCTGAGAGAGCAAAATTAGCTGTGGGTGATAAATACTTAGCCATTGACAAAGACAATAATTTAAGATTACAACTGCAAGATACTCGTTACATTACAGCTAATCCATTGGCTATGAATGTAGTTTTTGATGATGTAACAGCATCTGTTGAAAAAGACAAACAAGTTTCATTGAAATACAAAGAAGATAACTTATTGAGATTAACCGACAAAGGTTTGGATATTGCTGCAGGCAACAGAAGTTTGAATTTTGTAGTAGGTGAATCCATAGCAGTAAAAGACGGACAAAATACTTTGCAAATAGGCAAAAAAGGATTATCGACTAATTGGTCGGGTTATTTATTTACTTTGAATGAAGATAGTTTAAGTTTCACCAAAGACAATGCTTCTGTAAAAGCCTCTCCTACAGGTGCTAGAGTTGCTTATGATGGCAAATCATTGAAATACGAACAAGGAAAAGCCCTTGAATTATACTATGACGACCATAAATTCTTAAAAGCAAGCGCAGAAGCTATTGATGCTCAATGGGATGACGCAAGCATGGTGTATGGCAAAGACAAACCTTTGAAATTGGTTTATCAACAAAACTCTTTCACTTTGGCTAAAACTGCCTTGCAATTAGCTAATGGAGATAACGTGTTGACTTACAAGTTTGATCAAACCATTAGTTTTAGAATGAAAGGCGATTCTTTTGTGGTAAACAAAGAAAGTGTATTGGCAAAATATAGCAATTACAACTTTGCATTGAGCAAATCAAAAGGCTTAACTTACTCTGATGGAAGTCGTTCTGCAGAAGTAAGCGGCAGTAAAATTGCCATTAAAGTAGAAGATGTAAGCATGTATTACGATGCTACAAAAACCGAAGTTGGATTCAAAAAAGGCAGCGACAATGAACTAACTGCTTCACCAGAAGGGGCTTCACTTTCAATGGAAGGCGTGAAAATTGCTTATTTCCGTGACAATGGAGCTCATAAATTAGAATTTGATGTGCCAAAATTTGCTAAAATTTATGGTGGCTACGATGCTAAAGGTGGCAATTTCTTCAGATTCAATAAAGACAATATTGACTTTGCAATCACTGAAAAAGATGGAGGTTATGAATTTGTAACTGGCGATAAATTAGTGGCTTATACGCCAAATAGCATCTCAGCTCGTTATGGAAAATCGGCTTATTTGAATTTGAAAGGTACTGATTTTGATATGCAATTCAACGACCTAAAAGCCAATTACTCCTCTCCTACCAAAATGGGAATGAGCTATGGCGATGCAGCCTTTGTAGTAGCTGGTGACGAAGCAAAATTAGGTTATCAAAATTATTTAATCACCGCAAATATTCCTTCTAAAACTTTAAGAGCTCAAATTTCTGATGCAAGGTATTTAGAAGTAGCTGCGGCTGGTAAAGTAGATTTTAAATACGATGATATTTTAGCAAGTTTTGAAAAAGACAAACAACTTGCTGTTAATTATAAAAATGAGCATAAATTAAATGTAACTTCATCAGGAGCAGAATTGATAAGTGGCTCTAATTCTTTGATTTACGATGCAGGAAAATCAATTACTGTAAAATCAGGCACAAGCAACCATGTAACCATTACTCCAGAGAGATTAACTACTACCTGGAGTGGTTACAATTTCTCGGTGGGTAAAGATAGTTTAGGTTTCGATGCCGAAGGAGCAAAAGTGGCGGTTACTGCCACCGCAGCATTGGCTTCTTATGGTGGCAAATCATTGGTGTATGAATCTGGTAAAAGCTTGAAATTCTTCTATGATGAGAAAAAATTTGTAGAGGCCTCTCCTATCAAAGCAAATGCACAATGGGACGATGTAACTATGTCTTATGCCAAAAATGAATCATTAAAAGTAGCTTACCAAACCAATGTTTTCACTTTAAATAAATCAGCGTTAAGCCTTACTGATGGCGGTGGCAGAGTGTTGAAATACCAATTCAACAAAACCATTAGCGTAAAAGTAGATGCAGATAGTTTTATGGTAAATGAAAGTTCGTTATTGGCTAAATACCAGAAATATAACTTATCATTTAGCAAAACAAATGGTCTTTCATACAACGATGGAAGCAGAAGTTTAAATGCCAATTCTAGCAAAATAGCCTTAACTGTTGATGATGTAAGCATGTATTACGATGCAACCAAAACCGAAATTGGATTCAAACGTGGCACAGAACAAGAAGTAATTGCCTCGCCAACCAAATCAAGTATTAAAATGGAGGGTGTAAATATTGCTTATTTCAGAAACAATGGCAGCCACGAACTAGAGTTTGATGTGCCTTCTTTTGCCAAAGTATCTGCAGGTTACGACCCTAAAGGCCAATCAATGTTCAGTTTTGCAAAAGACAATGTTGCATTTTCGGTAATGGAAAAAAATGGTGGTGTTGAGTTCAAAACCATGGATAAAATTGCTTACCTATCCCCTACTGAATTTAATTTCTATTACAGCAATGATATGTTTATGAAATTCTTAGATAAAGATTTCAGTATGCAAATCAAAGATTTCAAAGGATATTTCAAAGCAAAAGATAATTTTGGAATGATTTACAATGATGCCAAATTTATAGTAGAACCTACTTTTGCAAGATTGGCTTATCAAGACAAATACATTTCATTGGACGATAAAAAGAATTTAAGAGTTCAATATGAACCAAGTAAATATTTAATTGCTTCTCCTACCAAATTAAACTTTATTTATGATGATGTGGCTTTCAACTTTGAGAAAGACAAGGAGTTAGCCATGAATTACAAAGAAGATTATAAACTATTGGTAAATACATCAGGGGTTGAAGCCAGTTATTTAGACAAATCTTTAGGAGTTGATTTTGCTCAAAAAACTTTGTTAATTAAAGATGGAAAAACCAATTCTATTGCAGCATCTGAAAAAGGTATTGCTGTAGATTGGGCTACATACAAATTTATGGTAAGTGCTGATAGTCTTGGCTTTGCCAAAGATGGTGCCTCTGTAAGTGCTGCAAGAAGCGGTTTAAAAGTGGCTTACAACGAGAAAAGTTTGTCGTTTGCCACAGCCACCAAAACATTCCAAGTAAATTATGAAGCCAACAAATATGTAACACTTTCACCAGAAATGTTGGGAGCAAAATGGGACGATATGGGGGTAGATTTCTCTAAAAATGCATCATTAAGTATGTATTATAAAGACAAGAAATTTGCCATCAACAAAGATTACATTGCTCTTTCTGAGGCAGATGCAAGACTGGCATACAAGTTTGCAGGTGAATTATCTGTTCGTTATAAAAATGACAGTTTAAATGTAAGCAAAGAAAAAATCTCAGGTAAGTTTGATAAATACTCAATGAGTGTAAGCAAAACCGACGGCGCAATGGTAAGTGATGGTACTCAAATATATAAATTAAAAGACAAAGCAGAAATCACTTATCAAGGTTATACATTGGCTTATGACCTCACTTCTAAAGCAATAGGATTTAATAAAGGCACAGAATGGGGCTTCTATGGCTCGCCTATTTCGTTAGGCTTTAATGTAGATCAAATAAAAGTGGATTTAAACAAAGAAACAGGCGTTTCTTATGTGGATGGAAATAATACTTTTAAACTCAACGATGATTTACTGATTCAAGCAAAACAACTTTCGGGCTTAACAATTGGGGTAAAAGGAATTAAAAATGTAGAAAAAAATTACTACATGAAATACGCCACTTACGAAGTTTCTTATGGCAGCGAAGACGGATTTAAGTTTGCAGATGATAAAAACTGGTTTGCGGTAGGTGGTGCTAAAAAATATTTTGCCACCCATTGGAACGATTTAGATGTGGACATTGCCCAAGGAAAACTTGCTGCTTCGAAGGCTGGCTATGGTTTGATTTACGGCGGTGATTTATATGCTGGTATAATTGCTGCCAACTCTGAAATCACCTTAAGCAAAGACTTAAAACTAGGTTTACTCGACAAAATAAACAAAAAAGGAGTTCAAATTGGCTCTGACGGAATTGTAACCTTAATCAATGGCGACCAAAAAATTATAGCTGGTGGTAGTCAACCAATTAGATTTGAAGGTGCAGACGGAGTGGGTTCAAAAGGTGAAGGTTCGGCCAATGAAATGACTTTTGCTGTAGCAGGAATGGACATTGTGGTAAAACCAGCTGATGGAAACAACATTACGCTACAAACCAAAGTACAAGGCATTGATATAAACTTAGAAACATCAGGCGAAGGCACCATGAAAGCAGTAGTTTCCAAAGATGGCACTAAATACGGTACTATTTATAAAAACTTCTATTCGTGGGGTGTAGCTTTGGGTAATTCTGATGCTGATACTGACGGACCAAAAGTGGAAGAAGTGGTAAAAATGGACGGACCTGCCAATATTGGTTACATCACGCAAAACTCAACTTCGGTATTACAAGTAGTGTTGTACGCCGCCTATAGTTCTAAAACACAAACATTTGTACTTAACGGACAAGCAACTGGTTCTCAACCATTACTTTGTACTAAAAATGTAACTTTGGCAGCCAAATTCTCACCTAATGATTGGTATGTAAAAATTGCAGACAGACCAAGAGAAAAATGGGCATCTATTAAACCATTGTGTTTATTTGTAGAAACTTCTGGTTATTTTTATGTAGATGCCAACGTGATTGAAGCTGGGGTAAATTATGGCTATCATTTCGACATTAATACCGGTTGGGTAACCATTATCCCTGAGGTATTTAAAGCAAAAGTGGGAGCTTATTTCGATTTTGATATTGGAGGTGAAGGAAAAATACAAATGCGTCCTAAATTTGCCATTCCATATATCAGAGTTTGGGTAAGTGCCAGAGCAGGGATATATGGTTGCGTTGAAATATTTGGTGGTGGCGGAGGTTGCACCGAATTAATTGGGGTGCGAATTGCTGGGGAACTTGCCCTTGTAATCACCGATGCCGAGAAATCTGCTTCAGGAAAAGTATCTGCTGGGGTAACAATTATTGGCAAATCGTTTGATGCTGAGTTTAGTGCAAAAGTGAATTTCTAGAGAAGAGAGGTAAATAAGTGTTTTATGAAAATTGAAAGAAAAGAAAGCGAAATTAGTTTTATTTTAAATACTAATAATTTAAGTGCTATTAGTCTTCAGAAAATTGCAGACTATATTTCATATATTGAAACTGTAAATAATAGTAAAATATCTGAAGATCAAATCAATTTATTGGCAGAAGAGTCTAAAAACAGATGGTGGCAAGAAAATAAAGCAAGATTTATAAAATGAAAATTGTAATTGATACAAACATTCTTTTTAGTGCTTTGTTAAATCCTGATTCTGTAATTGGAAGTATTTTAATGAATATTTCTAATCAGTTTGACTTTTATGCTCCAGAAACTTTAAAGTATGAATTAGAATATTATTCTGACAAAATCATTAAATATTCTAAACTTGAAAAGAGTGAAATTTCGGAACTAAAAACTAAATTCTTTAAATGCATAAACTTTGTAAATGAAGATTTTATATCTGAAAACTCTTGGGAAGAGGCATTTAAAGTGATGAAAGAAGTTGATGAAAAAGATACCCCTTTTTTGGCTTTGGCAATAGAGTTAAATGCTAAAATTTGGACAGGAGATAAAAAATTTCAATCAGCAATAGAAAATTTCAATTCAAGTTTGATAATATCAACCAAAGAATTAGTAAAAAGTTAATTAATTAATGTGAAAAATATACCTCTTAACTATTGTATAAACAACTTAAAATCAATTGTTTTTATTTTTATAATTTCTTTCAACCTTTCCTTTTCTACTTTTGCCCAAAAAGCAAAACCAAAGGAAGATGAAGACATTGTGGCGGTGTCAAATGATTTTATAAAAAATGAAAAAGCTATTTTAATAAAATGGTTTGCTACCGATTTTGTACCAAAAGAAGGCTACAATGTGTATAGAAAATTGGCAAATGGTGGAACATGGCAAAAAATCACCAATGAACCTGTAAAATTAATGCAGACCATTCCTGCTAATTTAAATATTGATTCTGACGAAAAACCATATTGGGAAGGTGCTAAAAAAATTAAACCAAGTGATATTTCTAAGGCAGGTATGTTGATTGGCTACTCCTATATTAAAGCCATAAATTCTTATGATTTTGCACTTTTAATGGGGATGGCTTATACCGAC
>Ga0214921_10003580_pt1 | contig 23627 bp, 25 predicted proteins | sample LL1505_MetaG_FD_177992 | JGI IMG/M metagenome (GOLD analysis project Ga0214921, IMG submission 177992) | Freshwater microbial communities from Lake Lanier, Atlanta, Georgia, United States - LL-1505 | ecosystem: Environmental > Aquatic > Freshwater > Lake | place: USA: Georgia | collected...
CACTATTGGAAGATTTAATTCATCATGTGCCTTATTTTGAAAGAGAATTTTTGGTGGATGGAGGAGAGGTGGGTATCGCGGTAACTCCTTTAGTACAACTTTGTTATGTTTTGCCAAAACCGAGTTTAAATTTATTACCAAAAAAATTATTGGATAAAATAGTAAAACAATATGATAGGGGTCATTGGTATGGTACCGATTTTGATTTTATATGGGCATTTTGTAAATATTTCTGGGAATCACATGTGCACCTTCCAGAAATTCCTATTGGTGAATTGGAAACTATTATCAATGAATATTTATTGGAGAGATAAAAAATATTATATCTGGTTATTTTATATAAGAAAATAAATAGGTATATATAATGGAAGATAATATTGGTGATAATGATGTTAATAGAACAAAAAGATCGAGTATTGCGATGGGAAGTAATGTTAATGATGAAAATTCTGGAAATGCATCTCCTAAATTAAGTAAAAAGAATAATGAAGATCCATATTCATCTATGGAATTTAATCCAATATCAAATATACCACCAGAAATAATGGATACTGCAAATGAGTCTGCGAAAATTTTGGCTGAGGGCAATATTGAAAACATGGTAACTTATAAAGGAAATGAAGGATTGTTTTCTAGTTTTAATCCTTTAAAATATATTATTAAAACGAATGATAATAAAGGATTATTACCAGATGATGATGAAGATATAGATGAATATTTTAGAAATTTAAATGATTCAGTATGTGAATTACCTAGTTTAAATTTTAATGACACTACAAAATTAGAAGTAGGTACACAAATACGAATTAAAAAACCAGATACTACTGATGGAAGTGTTCTTCCAGATATATATGTAATTACTAATATTAATGAGGATGGTTCTATTATGGTTAAATCAACAATTGATGGCAGTCAAATGTCAATTAAAAAAGAAAATATATCTAATATCGTGAATCTAAATCCTTTATCATTACATATTGATAAAAATTTTTTAGAAAAAATAATTAATCCAAATCCTAATATACCTAAAATAAGAGAGTATAAAGACAACTTTTTTACAATAATTATTAAAAATATTGATTCAAAAAAAATGAATTCGGATGTAGGAGCACACGAAAATGAACTTTATATAAAAAAACTTCACGAAAAAATGAATGTTTTAATGAATGAAATTATTAATTCACCTAATAATACAATACCTACAACTATTGGAGAATCTATTAATCAAATTAAAGAATTAGCATTAACTCCTGTTAAAAACGCAACGGATTGCTATTACATTCGGAATTTAGATTTTGTTTTAGATGTTTTACTTCCTTACCTTGTTTTTCTTGGTGCACTAAACAATAATCAGAAAAATATACTCAAAGATAAGCTTCTCAATAGTTATATATTTGTATGTGAATGTTTATCAGTTACAGTCATTGCTGGAATAGTAGAAATGGGAATTAATAAAGAAAGATGGATTTTTACTATTTTAAATATATTCTTTAATAATGTAACCAGTTTATTGAGATTAATTTTATCATCTAGTCCCGAGTTAATTAATTCTATTATTAATTATATTATTGATTACGCTATTACTCCCGCTTTAGTAATTTATTTATATACTAATATGGATACTATTACTTTTTGCGCTGAACAATTTGTTGATAAAATAAATGGACTATTATCCTTAATTATTTGTACTATTAATTATATACGTAATAAAAATACCACTAGATCATCTTCTTCAATAAAAAGTGGAAATAGTGGTAGTAGTATAATATCTGTTGATTCGGAAAAAACATTAATAACAATAACAACATTTCCTTCTTTGAACAAATTAAATCGTGAATATACGGAGCAAATAAATAGAGCTCTTAATAGTATATTACCAATTGAAAAATCAGGATCTAAATCTTTCAAAAAAGAAGAAGAAGAAAATCCGTCATCGCAAGGATCATCATCAACATTTTCATCATATTTATCATCACCATCATCTTTACAACCGTTATCACCATCACCACACCGTATAGAAGAAGGCGGTAAAATAAAAAGATCTCGCATGACAAAAAAATACAAACGCATGACTATTAGACGATCCAAAAGATCGAAAAAAATGAAGGGAGGTAAGAGAACCAGAAGTACCAAAAAACGTCGAGTAGTTCGTAGAAGAAAGCACAATACCAAAAAATATTAGAAATAGTTATAAATGAAATAACAATATAACAAAAATAAAATATAAAAATAAATAGGTTTATATTTTATAGTAAATATATATCAAATATACAAAAACACCAATGGCCAATAAAAAGATTATTTCTGTGTTTGAGAATCGCCAGGATTTTTTCAACCTACTAAAGGTAAATCCTGGACTCGTTATTATTAAATTCGGTGCTACCTGGTGTGGTCCATGTAAAAAAATAAAACACGTTGTCGATGGGTTTTTCGCCACTTCTCCTGATAATGTAATTTGTGCTGACGTTGATGTCGATGAAAGTTTCGACCTTTATGGTTTCTTCAAGAGTAAGAAAATGGTCAATGGAATTCCTGTAATGTTGTGCTATATTAAGGGAAATGAAACATTTATTCCGGATGACTCAATTACTGGGATAGATCCTATTGCATTAGATGCATTTTTTAAACGATGTGGTAATTATTTGGCGAAATTACCTCCTGTGTGAGCGTCGTTGTTTTTTGGTTTTGCGGGATTTTCGGGATTTTTTTGTTTTGCGGTGTTTTTTTGATTTGCGGGATTTGCGGGATTTTATAATACAAATATTTTTTATTTTACCACCTTTACTCAAATTTACTATCTTCATCGTTACTTTATTATTATCTTCACTTTTAAATAAATATCCGTTTTCCTTCTTACAAACGATTTGAATAACATCTTTACAATCTATCCTATTTGGATTACGAGGATTAATAGGATTAGATGATTGAAAGGCAGTTTCACTATTATATGTTAATGTTAGTACTTTTGAATTAGTAACACATTCACATTTTATAGTAATTACTTTTTCTTCTTTAATATACATCTTATAAATATCGTCTAAGTTGGTTATATGGTATAAACCTATTCTATTTGTGCGTGGAATTGAAGATACCTCAACTAAAAATTTTGTTTTAATTGAAATAATTTCTCTATAATCATACAATTCTGCAAACTTGGTGAATATCGTATTATCATTATAAAGATAATTATCATCTTGAATACGATTTATCTTAACATCAGCATGGAGAGAATTATTATTATTATTATTATTCTCATTATTATTCTCATTATTATTCTCATCATCATCATTCTCATGATCATTATTACCATTATCATCTTGAATACGATTTATCTTAACATCAGCATGTAGAGAAATATCATTATTATCATCTTTCATAAATTTATCAAAATCTTTATCACAATTAGATGCGTAAAATTCAGGTGTGTAGCCAGAGGCATTTTCTGTAGTTTCATATGTTTCTTTAAATAACCTTCTAAATTCTTCTTTAACTGTTTTATTACATTCATTACTAAGTAAAAACTGCTTAATTTTATATGGTGCTTTTCTAGTGTAGGATGCAAATGTAATTATTTTATCAATATTTTTAAAACATTTATTATCTAAAGGTGTATTAGGAATATCATATGTATCTTTATCAGTATCAATAGTACGCGCCATAGAATGAATAAATGTATTTCCTTGAAATTTTAAAAAACTATTATTTACTGGTGTTTTCATATCATTTTCATTTTTTTTTAAAAATTGAATCATTTCGTTATTTTTTGCTTCATTATCACTTATCTCTAAAATATTATCCAATTGTTCTTCTAATTTTTTTGCATCAGTCATATTTATATAAATAAATTATCTATATAAATAATAATTATTTTTATTTTTTGAATTTACGAGATTTTCGGGATTTACTGGATTTACGGGATTTTCGGGATTTACGGGATTTGCGGGATTTGCGGGATTTGCGGGATTTACCTCCCCTATTATTAATCCTATTATTAATTATTGAATCTTTTAATTGTTTAACAGCTTCTTGTTTTTTTTTCTCGGCGATTTTTTTATTATATCTTTCCTCGTCTTTTTCAGAATATTCTGGATCATAATCTCCTGGGATTCTATTAATTCTTAGCGGATTTTCCATTATAAATAAATAAACTAATAAAAAACAAACAAATAAAATATCTATATAAATAATAAATATTTTATTTATATAGTTATGAATGAAAATTTAGATTTAAATATTGATAATTATTCTCTCGATGATATTTTACAATTGTTCCGATTACCTTCTGATTTTGACGAGGCTGATATGAAAAATGCAAAAAAACTAGTATTAAAAATGCATCCAGATAAATCCCGTTTGGACGCTAAATATTTCTTATTTTTCTCAAAAGCATACAAAGTTTTGTATTCCATCTATGAATTCAAACAAAAATCGCAAACGCAAAATATCGAAGATGTCGCATATGAAAACGTCGAATTCAACGACTCCGAAATCCCGGATGATTCTAAAAAGAAAGGTCTCCAAACCTTTTTCGAGAGAAACAAAAAACTGAAATCCCCTCAACAATTCAACAAATGGTTCAATCAACAGTTTGAAAACAACAAACTTCTCTCTGAATCTGATTCAAAAGGATATGGTGATTGGCTGAAATCGGAAGAAGGGTTGGATGAATTCGATCCAAACCAACAACTTTCTTTATCTGAAATGACGCAACATATTGAAAAAAAGAAATCCGAAATGCGGACGCTTATAAACTATGACGATAACGCAATACACGATTTTTATCAAAATACAACTATTCGTGCGTCAGCATTATCAGGTGAAGCACCCAAATATTATTCTTCCGATTTATTTAGCACATTGCCATATCAAGATTTAAGACAAGCTCATACTGAAACTGTTATTCCAGTTACAAATGATGATTTTAAAAACAAACAAAAATTCAATACTATAAATGAAATTCAACAATATAGACAAACACAGGATACTACACCCTTATCTGAAATTCAGGCGAGAGAATACTTAACCAACAAATCGAAGATGGAAGAAAAAGAAGGAACTAAATTAGCATATGATTTAGCCAAACAAGTAGAACAATCAAAAGAAAAAAACAAAGCTTTTTGGAGTAATATTTTAAATATAAAAAATTAGAAAATGTAAACAATAAAAAAATGCAAGTACAATAAAAACGCATTATCTAAGAAACATAATTGAATGAAAATTTATAATAAATTATAATATTCTAATAATATAACAAAAGTACAACCAGTATATAATCCATAAATAATCCATAAATAATTCATAAATATTTCAATGAAATTAAAAACTAGCAAATTCAATTATGTTAATTTAATCATATTAATTGCAATATTCCTCCTAGCCAATTTTTTATATAGACGTTACATTGATAAAGTAAAATACACTGATCTAGAAAATGATACAAATATGATTCAAAAATATCTTCTCTCCAAATCCGATAAAAATTCCAACAATATTTTAGAAGATAATAAAAAACCTATATTATGGATTCCAATAGAATATCAATATAATTCTAGAAATTGGATCAGTTTTGGTTCTCGTAGTAGTTACGATTTAAATCAACCTTATTTATATTTGACCGTTAAAAGTATTATTCAACATTGCAAAGATAGTTTTCATGTCTGTTTAGTCGATGATAATTCCTTCGCCAAATTAATCCCTGGTTGGAATATAGATATGGGTTCAGTTTCTTATCCAATATCCAACAAATTCCGCGATTTAGCAATGACAAAATTAATTTATTTATACGGTGGTATTGTTGTTCCGCCCTCTTTTCTTTGCATGAAAAATATGATCGGTTTGTACGAAAGAGGTATTACTGGAAACAAAATGTTTGTATGTGAAACAATTAATAGAAGTGCTACATCTGTAGATTACACATATTATCCAGATATTAGTTTTATGGGAGCGATGAGAGACAATCATACAGTGAAAGAGCTTTTGGAGTTTATGGAGAGAACCATCTCAACGGATTTTACATCAGAATCCATATTTTTAGGTAAATTTGATAAATGGTGTGCTATGAAAATAAAAAAAACTGAGGTTAATCTAATTCCGGCAATCGAAATTGGTGTGAAAGATATCAACGATGATCCTATTACCATTGACATTTTAATGTCTCAAGGATACATTGATTTATATTCAAATGCATACGGTATTCTAATACCAGCCTACGAAATATTAAATCGAACAAATTATGAATGGTTCGCACGTTTATCTCCTGATCAGGTTTTAAAATCAGATACAATTATTGGAAAGTATATTTTGTTGGCAAATGCTCCATACAAAAAAGAATTTACAATTGAAGGTTTTCAAGAAAAGGGATGCAGTCGTGTTAATAATTGTACTCATCAAAAAGAAATAGTAAGATGGTGGCATTCACCCTTATTAAATGGTGCAGGTATTTATGGTATGCCTCCATTAGGTGGTGGACTGAATACAGAATTAATTCCAAGTAAAAATTATCCGGATTTTTGAAATATCTTCATAAACTCTAATAAAAATATGTATCATAAATCCATATCATAAAACTGAATTATTCGTTATACATATAATTATATAATAAATATATGTATAATTTTGTGATACCATGTTGAGGTAATAATCAACTATAAATAGCTGAAAACATGGTAGTATTAGTTGAACGTGCATAACACGTTTTTTCATACTTTTCGTCTAGCATTCCAAAACATCGAATCAAAAATCTATCTTTCCCGTCATAATTCGGTTTGAATCCTGATCTGCCATGTAGAGCTTTATTATTATTTATAATCATTATTTCACCTGGTTGCAAACAATGTTGAATTCGATATTGATAATATATATTCGTTATTTTTTTTATAATTTCATTGGCTTCTTCACTAATTCCTATCATTAAATCTTGATCAAAAACTAATATTGGATCTTCATCTGATCCACTTATAATGGGAATAGGACCTCTTTCATTCCCGTCGATAAATATATTACCATTTTGTTTGAAGGAATAATCTACTCCTATTTTCCAAATTGATTGTTGAAGTATTCTTTTGTCTTCTTCATCTAAAGTAAGCAAAATTGTCTCGAGTGGTAATATATATGTTAAAGCGGATTCGTCACCACGAATACATGATAAACTCAAAAAATCGGGCTTTAATTTAGAAAATGCTTGTTCTGTATGAATCTCTAATTCTTTATTACTGCCAACACTGGATTGGTGATTCGCCATCAATATATCAGGAACAATATCTTGAAATATTCTACCATATCCTTCTCCTTCATACGATACTAAATTGGATATAAAACTCATTAACAGTGATTGTACTTTTGCTAAAAATGTTTTCTCTCCAACTTTGCATTTGTTATTCGCTGGTGTATCTGAAATATTTTGGTATTCATTGACTATATAGTTGTTGAATTTAAAAAGTAATACTGGTATTTGATTGGTGAATATTTTTTTAAGTTCTGATTTGATATTTTCTGGTATTGATTGTGATAATTCTTTCATTTTTATACAATATAATTCTGGTTCATCAGACGAAGATATTTCTATATTGTCTAAAATTTTTATTATTTCCAATAAAGTTTCATCTGCAACATTAAGAATATATTTTTGGAATGTTTCTGTTCTTTTTAATGTTTCCATAATATTATTAGATACCTATTTTTTTACATTTTAAACGATTTTTATCGCGTCGCAAACAAATCAATCAATCAATCACGCAAATCAATTGTAATAAATATAATATTCTATCTCATAAAGTGATTTATTGTATTTAATTTTTGATGTATAAACTATATTATTTAAATTACATATTTGCCTAACCACTGTCATAAAATTATTATATGACATTTTTCTATCTAGATATTTTTGTTTTGAAATAAAATAATATTCTTTACATGTATTCAAAAAATTATTTATTTTTTCTGTAAATATACCTTTTTTATATGAAATACTATTAAAAATAAAGTATTTTTCATTTTTTACGCATATTTCATTGAGTAACTCAAACAATATATCAGGAGGTATTCTTTCTTTAAATATTTGTAATGACATTTATCTTATATTATCTTAAGATAATATAAATTATTTTATCGTTAATATAAAATGATTAAAACAGTTATATGTTTAATCATAATTATAGTTATTATACATATAAGAAATTGCATTGATAACATCAATAACATCATTCGTTGCTGAATGTTAAAGGTATTCCATGAAGCTTTTTATTTGGTGGATTGAAAGTACATGATATATTATTTGTAAATAATGCTAATTCAATTTCTTCTTCGTGAATGTTATGAAAAATTGTAATATATTTACATATGTATGGAATAATCATGTATTTTTCATATTCATTCAATAAACCGGTTATTTTAATATAAAAAAAGAAACTATCCAAAATATCCATAATAGAATATCCTTTATCGTATATAGAATATAACACTTGAATAGCATTACTCATTTGATCGTTTTTTAAAAATAATATGTATTCATCAAATGAGTAAAAACTTATATTTGTACACATTCGCATAGCAAGATCCAATGTTATATATTCATTATAAAGTTTGAATTTTTCCATATAATTGATTAAAACTTTCACAGTATTGTTGGATACATTCAAAACAAATTCTTCTGCCTCTTCTGAAATTTGAATATTTTCTACTTTTTTTATCTTTTCTACTATTTTTACTAGATTTTCGCGTTCTAATTGTTTTATTTTTATTATTATAAATCTAGATTGAATACTTTCTATTACCTTTTGCATATTACTACAAGAAGCTATAAAATGTACATTATGACTATACTTATCAATTGAATTTCTGAAAATTTGTTGACAATGTTCATTGATTAAATCCAAATCATCAAATATGACTATTTTCTTTTTATTCTTAATAATAGACGACGTTTGACAAAATATTTTTACATCTGTACGATAATAATTAATTCCCTGTTCCTTCAAGCTATTCAAATACAATACATTCTCACTATATTGATTATAATCATAATCTTTATAATATTCTCTAATTAATGAATTTAATATAGATGTCTTACCTGATCCCATACCACCTATTAACAACAAATTTAATTTATCTATTTTTATTAGATCGTGAAACATTGTTTTCATCGTTTCATTCATCTCAAAATCATCTAAGTAGACTGGTTGAAATTTATTTATAAATAAATTATTATCCATCACTGGTTTTATATATTTAGTAGTTTTATACAGTATTTTATGTTTGGTTATAATATTAAACATAAAAAACATTTAAATTTATATATTTAAATATTAATTATATTCAAGATTCTAGATACGTCATATCAAATATGCCACAAGAAAATCATTACGAAACATTAGGAATATCAGATACGGCTAGTGAAAGCGAAATTAAACAAGCTTTTAGAAAACTTTCTCTCAAATATCATCCTGATAAGAATCACGGGAGCAATGAAACTATTGAGTTATTTCATAAAATAACCGAAGCATACGAAGTTTTAGGTGATCCATCTAAACGCAAAGAATATGATATGATGAGGAAAAATCCTTTTGCAAACATGATGAACAGTATGGGTGGTCCAGGAATGCATCCTGGGTTTGCAACACATCATGAATCATTTGACAATATAGATGAAATTATCAATAAATTTTTTGGTGGTCCAATGGGTATGGGTATGGGTATGGGAATGGGTTTTCCCGGTATGCACATGAATATGGGTCAAGGAATGCCAAATATTCAAGTATTCAGAAACGGTGTTCCGATTAATGTAAATCGTTTTCAAAAACCAACGCCTATCACAAAAAATGTTACTATCAATATGAACCAAGTATTGACTGGTGCTAATATTCCTGTAGATATTGAAAGATGGATTACTGAAAACGAGCACAAAGTTTTTGAAAAAGAAACAATATACGTTACCATTGAAAAAGGAATAGATTCTGGTGAAATAATATTATTAGAAGGAAAAGGTAATATTGTAAATGATCAATGTAAAGGAGATGTTAAAATATACGTAAATGTTGAAAATAATACTCAATTTCAAAGATATGGTGTTGATTTATTGTTAGAAAAACCTATTTCACTCAAAGAAGCATTGTGCGGATTTAGTTTTGAAATAAAATATATCAATGATAAGAATTACACGATCAACAATACACAAGGAAATATAATCACACCCAACTATAAAAAAACTATTCCTGGTATGGGTCTAGAGAGAAACGGGAAGAGGGGTAATTTGGTAATTCATTTTATTATTGATTTTCCTACTAGTTTATCAATTGATAAAATTAATTCATTACGAGATATTTTGTAATTTGTTATAAAAAATATTGTATTTATATAATATATATAATATAAATTATGTCATTATATTTAGATACTAGTAATAGCGGTAATAGCGGTAATAGCGCTAATATTAATTATGGTAACAATAAACAAATTATTATGAAAGAATCAACTGAAGAAAATAAACAATCCGTTAATGATAATATTATTACACAAACCCAAAACACCCAAAACACACAAAACAGCAAAAATACGGATGTTACAAAAGACGGAAAATTAGACGGTGTTAAAACATCATTTACAATAACATATATATTATTATTGACTACATCATTGGTTACATTTATTGAAGCTATACGTACTCAAAATCCATTAGTTCGACACATTTTCAATTTAGAAACATGTATTTCTTTGGTAGGTGGATATTTTTACTCTGTTTTTGTCGGTATGATTGATGATTACAAAAAGAGAAATGTGAATTTCGATTGGGACGCCATAACAAAAATCCGTTATTTAGATTGGAGTATTACAACCCCTATGATGTTGTTAACTTTATCTCTGGTTCTAGCAAAAGAATCCAAAAAAATAATTCATCTAACGACTATTTTATTGATTATATTTTTAAATTATGTAATGTTATATGTTGGTTATTTAGGTGAAACAAAGGTATTAAATAGATCTGTAGCATGTATAGGTGGGTTTATACCATTTGCAATCATGTTTTATATAATATTTAAAAATTATACCGTTATAGATAAGGGTTTTTCAAAATATTATTTATTGGTTATTTATATTGTTGTATGGTCATTTTATGGATTGGTTTATTTATTAGGTGATGAGTACAAAAATATAGCAATGAATATATTAGATTGTATTTCAAAATGTGTGGTTGGATTGTTGTTATGGGGATATTATACGAATATTATACCACGACTATAAATAACTGATTATAGTTTTATTGTGTAAATTGTAATTTACACAATAAATATAAAAATATATTGAGTTTGATATTATATTATACAATGAGACCTATTACGAGAAGTATTACACAACAATACAAACAAGAACTTTGTAAAAATGGTTACCACATTTTCAAAAACATATGCGATAAAGATGATTTACATGATGATGTAATATCTTTATTGAATAAACAAATAAATAGCAAATGTGCTGGTCCTATATTTAATGGTGTAAAAAACGACAAAAAAAGAATCCAATCATCATTGCGTTGTAACAATGTAATTATATCTGAATTTATAAAAAAACTACAACAAAAAATATATGATTTATTACCTTCAGACTCTTCTCTATATTTCAGTAACTGGGTTATTTTGAAATCGTTTGCTGGATGTGAACAACAGAGACCTCATACTGATTATAATATTGACACTATTGTAGATAAAAATAATCCACCATTGTTAGTGTTGGTTTCACTCATGCCAGAAACATATTTGGATATTTGGACATTCAACGGTCTTCATAAAAAAGTCGTTATGGATAAAGGTGATGTATTAATTTTTCGTGCTGATCTAGTACATGCAGGTAGTTCATACACAAAAGAGAATATACGAATTCATTCTTATCTAGATCATCCATCAGTTAAGCGAATTCCAAACAGAACATGGTTTACAGACTAATCCTTATCAATGACCACTTCCTTTGCTATTTTTCGGATAATTTTTGACTGAGTATTCTCTGTTCCATTTCCAATACCCAATGATTCCATAATAAGATGATTATATTCATCCGATTTCTTAGATGCGGGATTCGTGCAGTCCGGGTACTTCTTTTGATACTCAGGTAATAAATTCCGATTTTTGTTGGCAATAGCACTAATAACCTGTCTTATCTTCTTTTTATCTGATTCTTCTTTTTCCCACTTATCCTGATCTTTTACGTACATGATTTCTCTCTTTATATCGCTACAATGAACTGGACGTTTCTCAACATCCAATGCTCTCAGGTTTTTAATAATAATATTCGATATGCCTTCTATATAACCATATTGTCCCATATTCTCCAAATCAGACAGTTGGAGAGAAATATTATCAATAAATTCGGATATATTCATCGCATCTTTGCATGTTTCATTGAGAAAAAACTGCAAATTGAATGTTTTATTATGACTGTTGGTCTGATTTGTTTGATTGGTTTGGTTTGTTTGGTTGGTTTGATTGATCGTATTCGATATAGAAGAATGACTATTTTGTACTATATTCATCATCATTTTATTCTGCTCCAACAACATGCTTTTGAATTCACTATTTTCTTTCATTAAATATGTTATGAGTTCTTTGTCGTTTAGATCCGCGGTTTGGATATCGAACTCATCATAATCAGATGTTTCACAATGATATTTTTTTCGATGTAATGACAAACTTTGACGATGCATAAAAACCTTACCACAACTGCATTGGCACTTTTTTGCACTTTTTGCACTTTTTATGTCAACATTTTGCACTTTTTTGTCAACATTTGTCAACATTTTGGTATGTTTCAAGGTATTTATGTGTCTAGACCATTCAAATTTTTTGCTACATACAAAGTTACAATTTTTACACTCAAAATTTTTGGAGTTTTCAATATCGCTAAATGTCAACATTGTCAATATAAATATGTTGACATTAAAAAGTGCACATTTTATCTTATTTGTAAAAAAATATTTCCAAAAAAATTTATCGTAACATTTTGAAAATTATTTTTTTGGTATTATGAGCATCATCGTAAGAACGCGTTTTTTTATTTATTTTTCAAAAGTTTTTTTATAAAACAGAAAATGGACAAAAATAAATGTCCAATTTTGAAATTACAAAAAAACTTTTGTGAAATTTATTACGTTTTTTATTTACATCGACCAGAGTGAAAAATGCCAAATTAAAAATGACAAAAAAATAACCCCATTTTTGATAATTTGTATGATATCATATTATATCATAAAAATAACATTTATAAATTCTAATTATAATTATTCAACAACAATGTAGCAAATGCATTGTATTCATCGATTGTTTGTTTTGACGCACCAGGCTTACTGGCTTTTTGTTTTGCCAATAAAAACTGTTCTACAGTAATATTTGGATACTCGTCTGCAATTTGCATTTGATATCTGGTTGGGTTCTGACCTAAATTCATAACAAATGTTCCGCATTTTTGAGTATTTGTGCAAACCGTGGCGTGTCTTTTTTTTGCCCTATAAACAGAGAGATTTGTCGCACCAACACCCGAACCAGATACATACTTTGTATTTACATCCGCAGGTAATCCAGTAATTAATCCATAAGAAGGATTTTTTCTACATCCAGCTGGACCCTTATTTTTATATAAAAATCCATAATCGAAATACCAGAAACTCATTTTATGTAATGTTTATATAATATGTTTATAGAATATTCTATCTTTATAAAATATTCAAAGTTTATAGAAAATATTATATAAGTTGTATATAATATTTTATCTCTCTGATTGAATGAATGAAAAAATAATACTCAATCATTTATGATATTTTTCTAGTAGGAATTTCTGATGATACTAAATAAATTGAATTTTCTGTAATGATAATATATTCAGTATTACTTTTGTAGAATTTAGCTATTGGACTAGTATATTCATCTTCACTTTTTACGAGTAATTTTTCTCCAGTTTCTCTTACTCCTATAAGTGCTTTTTTGTCTAAACTAGCAGTCCAATAATCTAACATAATAGGTTTATCTTCTACTATAGCTAATTTTGAAGCGTGTTTTAGTGTTACATCGGATGGTAATGAGTAATTGGATGCTGGTGTGGATGCGGATTTACCACCTGTGGTGGCAACAGTGGTAGTAGAATTATTTTGCTCTGACATTTTATTTATATAATTATAAATATAATTATTTATTCTCTTTAAATTATTATTTGATTTTTATTTATATTTTTGAACGATTTACAAATTAGTGACTAAAATTGTTTTTTTCATAATTTTCCGTTTTTTTATTTTTTCGTTGTTTTTTTCCATTACAGAATTCATATCATAGTGAAATTTTTGATTGATAATATTGCATTCTTTTATCAATAAATTTTTTAAAAATTCATAAATGATCATTAATATTTTTTCATCACATTTTCCTACAATTAATACACTGCCGGTTCTAAAAATCATAAAAGATACTTCACTTACGTTTTTATATAAATCCTTGTTTTCCTTTGAAATTTGACTCCCTGTTTGTATTCCAACATCTGGATTATAATAAAATTTGCATTGTATTCCAGGATAAGAACATGGATCATATATGGATTGAATATGGTATTTTGAATTCAAAACATCGAATAAAACTTCGCGATTTATATAAAACCCACAATTGAAATTGGAATTGATCAAAACAGTCTCTGTATTATTACAATCATATTCTATTTTTTTATCATAGTAAGGTTGTAATATATCAATGATCATATTTATGATTGAATTAAAAGCATGTTCTGTTTGTATACCAGGTATTTCTAATTTTCCTGTATTGAATAATTTAACGTGATATTCTTTAAAAATGTTGTTTACAAACATGCGCAATATTAATACAAAACAATTGTAAAAAGCGCTCTTCTTTTTACGTCTGTAAGAAATCAAATCTTTTTTGGAAATACCAATGCTAATTTTTCGAATATCTTTGAATTTCACACGACCATTCGGATTATTGATGTTGGTAATGACCAATTCTTCATAATAATCTTCATGTTGTAGATTTTCTTTCATTGTATTAAACGCATCTTCAGTTAATGAATTAAATTTCATTTGTTTTTTTATGACCCCGTCACTTGGCTGTGAATAAGGAATAATCGGTATTTTCCAAAAAATCGAATATAGATCGATTTCTACATTCAAATAAGCTATAATCGTTTTTGTTGATATATAAATATCGGATACTTTGTTCGCTATATTATCGTTGTTATCACCTATATCATTCATAACTGTATCATTGTTATTGTTATCATCATCGCTTTCATATTCTTTATTGGAAGAGGTTATAAAATCATTCCATTCATCATCAATTAATCTAGTTGATTGGGTTTGTTTTACAATATTGATATTACCACCACCACCACCGCGATGATTAAAATTATTATACATATTCTGCGAAATAATTTAACGGCGTTAATTTTTATTTAGAATGAATGATAAAATACCGGTTTATATATGTTCTTTATATATGTTCTTTATATATGTTCTTTAAGTCTCTTTTATATAGTATATTAGTTACTATATAAAGAAAATCAATTTTACTATTAAATATGAATTTCTACAATAAAATACCGCGTATTTTGCAACAAATATAAGAAATATAATAGCTATTTTTACATTCAGGATAATGTAATATATTTTCCATCGAATTTAAGAACGCACTATTTACTATGTCGATCTTATTTCGAATTATATAATTAAGAAAATTCTTCATAATGTTTTTTTTATCCGTGTTATATGTTACACTTATAATGTGAATATATGATAAACATTTTGATAAATAATCACATTCAGAGTTATTAACAATAATATCCAGAAGTTCTTTGTAAATATCGTTATTGATAATATTAATTTTGACATTGGATAAATTTTGATTTGCCTGAATGAAATTAATCATACTTCTTATATCTGAATTATACAATTTTTGAATATAGTTTAAATTATCATCGCTTATATCCATTTTTTCTATTTCACATATTTGTTTCAACAACAGTATAATTTCATTTTGTGGTAACTGATTGAATCTCAGGCGAATAAACTCGGTTTGTAATCCTTCATCTATTCGACTTATATAATTGCATATCAAACAAAATCGCACATTTTTATTATAACTTTGTAGAAGATTTCGCAATGCTTGTTGAGCATTTTTTGTCATGTAATCCACCTCATCTAATATAACAAATTTCATACCATTATCAAACAACGGTTTCGAATTTACAAATATATTAATTTGATTTCTAATAATATCGATGCCTCTATCATCCGATGCATTCAAATGTATCATCAATCCTTTGTTAACGTTGTTTAGTTTTTTCTGATAAGAATTTACCAAATTAATAATTGTTGTCGTTTTACCTGTTCCAGGTGGACCATAAAAAAGCAAATTAGGAAAATTGGATGTTTCTATAATGTTTTTAAGGATGGTTTTATTGACAGGATCCAATACGATATCGTCGAAATTATTAGGTCGATGTTTTTCTACAAATGGACAGAAATTTTTATTATGGATATTATCATTGTTATTCTTAACTTCTGACATATTTATTATTATCTAATAATGTTTATTTAAGTTGTAAATAATATTACATATTCTATTACATATTCTAATTGTATTTATCCATATAATAAAGAAAAAAAATGAAATAATAACATAATGTCATTATATAGTAATAAATGTTTAGAATGGATAAAAAAACTATGTTAGAAACTGCTTATTTAGAATTAATTATTGGACCGATGTTTTCGGGAAAGACATCGTATTTATTGGATGTCTATAAAAAATGTAAACTATGCAACATACCTATTGCAGTAATTAATCATTCTTCTGATGATCGATACACTAACAATAATAATGTATTATCTACACACGACAAAATAATGGTTCCCTGTATACTAACAAAATCGTTACAAGATTTATGGAATTATGATTCTTTGGAAGAAAATTATAATACTCTATCCGAAAATCATATATTTGTTAGGAATGCAAATGTAATTTTGATAAATGAAGGACAGTTTTTTGAAGATTTGTATCCATGTGTATTGGATATGTTGAGAGAAAAGAAGCAGGTATATATTTCCGGTCTAGACGGAGATTTTCAGAGATTAAAATTTGGTACAATATTGGATTTAATACCAATGTGTGATAAAGTAGTCAAATTAAATTCGTTGTGTGGTATTTGTAAAAATGGCACACCGGGTATATTTTCAAAACGTATTTCCGATGAAAAAGAGCAATTTTTGATAGGTTCTGATAATTATATACCTGTTTGTAGAAAATGTTACGAACTATGATGTGATAATATAGGATATTTATTGGGTTGTATCATTGTTAACGCAAAGTTTGTGTTTTTTTATATTGAATTATTCAGAAATTGAGCCAACCGAAAAAATATATATTAAAACAGCTTAAATTATAATTTATATTATAATTTAAATTAAATGAATAACACTAGTATTTCAAATACTACAGATATTTCTGAAATATCAAATGAAAATCCAATTGTGGTCCAAAAGTCAAAAAGAGGAAGAAAACCAAATTCGTTGAATAAAAAAACATTAGAGCAAAATAAAATAAACTCTGCTGTCTCCGCATCGACATCGTCATCATCATCGTCATCGTCGTCATCGTCAATAGATGCATCTATAATTAATCCTGATAATTCAAATGACGAAGTAATAGATCAAAACACCAATACAGAAACAAAACCACCTCTTAAAAAGAGAGGTAGAAAACCAAAGGGAGGTAAAATAATACACAATGTAGTAATTGATAATTCAAACAAAATTGAGAAACCAAATATCATATTACATCTTAAATGTTTTTTAAAAGATTTGGATAACCACATTGAAAATAATTTTGATAATATAGATTCTTATAAATTTCCATCGAAAAATAATTTATTGTATGAAGTCATCAATGAAGGTATAAATGAAGATGTAGCTTCATTTGGAGAAAATGTTCAGAGTCAAAATATTTTTTCATCACAAAAACCTAACAATAAAATTGTACATGTAATTAATTCTAATTATAATCCAAATATTGAAATAAATAACGAAAATATTGTAAACACACAAACACTTCATAATAATGGTAATAATGGTAGTGACACAAAAGAAATTTATAGAAAATTGAAAGATCTTGAAATGAGTCTACATCTCAATAATGTACAAGATAAAAAATCCGCATGTTTTTGGTGTACATGTGATTTTGATAATCCACCTATTTATATTCCAAAACATTTTCTAAAAGAATCCTATCATGTTTATGGTTGTTTTTGTACGCCTGAATGCGGTGTAGCATATTTAATGAATGAGAGCATTGATAGTTCCACTAAATTTGAACGTTATCATTTAATGAATCATATTTACACAAAAGTATATAATTATACGAAAAATATCAAACCATCCCCTTCACCATTTTACATGTTAGAAAAATATTATGGGAATTTATCTATTAATGAGTATAGAGCATTGATACGTAACGATCGCTTATTTTTAATTGTTGATAAACCACTAACACGTATTATGCCAGAATTACATGTAGATAATGAAGATTTTATAATAAATAATAAAATTATATCTACAAACAATTTTCAAATTAGTAAAAAATCGCATCAAAAAAATTCTAATTCCGGTTCGACCAACAATAACAACAGCACGACAAAAACATCCATTTTAAATGATGCGTTTGGTTTTGGATCAAATTAAGTCATGTGATTTCTCTCTATATTCAGACATGGATGTATCTAATCTTGTTCTAATTTGTTTATAAATTTCTTGGTTTATCGATTTCATTGGTGTTTTTTTTTCAGTTGGTTTGATTCCCATATAATCTTTTATAACATCTAGAGTGTTATTGTATTGTCTTAGTTTTTCTATTGCAGTTATTCTTGTATAATTAGTTTGACGTAAAATAATTGCAATATCTTCTTCATAAGAGTGAGATTTATTTTCATTGTCTAAATTATTTTTAGGAGAAATTGTTATTGAATCCATTATATATCTAATTTATTATTTTATAAAATGTATTAAAACGAATTTTATTTATTATATTAAGTATAGTAAAATGGTTAATTGCTTCGATATATCTACAGATAGAAATAGTAACAAACTACAGGAAGATGTTAAGGAATTATTGGATGAAATTAATGATAATTTGAATACTGGGTTGAAAAAAATAATTAATAATATATCTAAAAAAATGAATGATTATGATGATATGTTCAATAGTTTAATAGAATTACCAGTATTTAAAAATTATACAGAAAAATTAAAATTAGAAAATGAAAAATTGAAACTAGAATTATTGGAATATCAACAATTAATAAAAAATAAAAATAGGGAATTTGATGCGTTAAATAATGTAGTTATACGATTAAAAGATGAAATTATTAAATTAAAAGAAATCGATTTAGATAATAAAACGGAGGAACATATTTCATTAAAAATAGAAGAAACTAACAAAGAATCATCGGTAATTGACCAACCATTATATACTAAAATTTTAAGCAATGATGTAGAATCAGAAGAGTCGGAAGAGGCGGAAGAGGTCGAAGAGGAAGTTGAAGAGGTTGAAGAGGTTGAAGAGGTAGTTGAAGAAACTGAAGAGGTTGAAGAGGAAGTTGAAGAAACTGAAGAGGTTGAAGATGAAGTCGAAGAAACTGAAGAGGTTGAAGAAACTGAAGAGGTTGAAGAGGAAGTCGAAGAAACTGAAGAGGTTGAAGAAACTGAAGAGGTTGAAGAGGAAGTCGAAGAAACTGAAGAGGTTGAAGAAACTGAAGAGGAAGTATTTGAAATTGAAATAAAAGGAGTTTTATATTTTACAAACGATAAAGAAAATGGTGAGATTTACAAAATAGACAGTGATGGTGATCCGAGCGATGTGGTCGGTAGTTTCAAAAATGGAAAAGCATGTTTTACATAATATTTTGTAAAACTAACAAAAAACTAAAAATATTTATATTATTTATATATTATATACAAATAATAGAGAACATATAGAGAAAACATAAAATATAAAAATGGAAAGATTGTGTACACCTGCTATTATATATGTTGTATTTTCAATAGTACAAATAATTATGGACTTGTACACTGGTTTAATAAATACCGCAGTGATTAAATTTTGTATCATGATAATAATGACTATTTTATTAAATATTTTATGTCAACGTGATTTAGCAATTATATCATGGATTATCGTTTTTATTCCATTTATTATGATGACTTTTATAGTAAGTTTAATTTTATATATTTTTGGTTTAAGTAAAGCAACTGGTAAAGAGGAACATAGTGAGACAGACGATAGTAAAACTGCTGAATTTACTGCTCCAGCAATGACAATTATACCTAATGTTTATTCACAAGAAACACCATATAATCCCCAACCATCAATTAATCCTCCTGCTATGGGATATCCACCAGCGAATACATATCAACCTGCTAAAAATAATAAACCAATGCCACCACCACCACCACAACAACAACCGCCAATGCCACCACCACCACCACAACCACAACCACAACCACAACAACAACAATTACATGAATATAATTATATGAATATATCAAAATTTTATCCTTATCCAATGAATTAGTATCTAGGTATTTTTCCTTATTATTCGATATAATAATCCTCTTCCAACTCCAATTCCAAATCTTTATATTCAAATTGTGAAAATATATTCTCCATTTTTTTCGTATCATACGAATCAATTTTTGGAATTTTATTGTAAAAATTGATTACTTTTGGATTCGCTTTAATTTTATTCGAGTTAAAATCAGATAAATACAATCCATTCAACGATTTGATTCTCGAGAGTGCCACATAAGTTTGTCCGTATTCAAATATAGAATTCCCTATATCAATTTCCGCCATATCTAATGTAGTACCCTGTATTTTATGTATCGTCATTGCCCACGACAACAAAAGCGGGTATTGTTTTATCGCTATACACGGATATTCTTCCGATTGCCACCAATGTGGTTCAATTACCCGTGTAACACCATTCATAAATCTAACTTCTATTATTATTGATTCACCTCTATCTTCAATACGTGTTACAATACCCTGTGATCCGTTACATATTCCACTATCCACATCAATATTTGCACAACACAATACATTAGATCCTTTTTTTAATTTCAATATATTTTCACATGGAGTATTATTTTTCAGGTTTTCTATTTCATATTCTTTCTCCTGTTGTGTCATTCGTTGACATTTTATTATTTGTTCATATGTAAATGTTCTTTCATTATTTTTTCCACAATCTAACAAAACAGTACAATCTGTTTTAATACCTAATTCCAAATGATATTCATCTTCATCCAACTTATTAAACATCATATTATTTATATAATCCGTTTTTACACGTGTTGGAAATAATTTAGTTGGTGTATATAGGGTATTATTATCCGTTTTGACATATTCACGACCTACATATTTTTTAAGCGTTTCATCATTTTTTTCCGAAAGTTCACCTTTACGTATTTCGTTCAATATTTCAATGTATTCTTTATCCTGCTGTCTAAAAATAGTAGTTAATTCGATATGATTTTCCAAAGCAAATACTTTATACCATTCATCTGATTCAAAACAAAAGTCTTCACTCCCTGGATCGTTCATATTATTGCCTACTGGTGGTAGCTGAAAGAAATCACCTGTAAAAATTACCTGCATTCCGCCAAATGGTAATGGTGAATGATTTACACGTTTCCCTATTTCATTCAATATATTAAATATTTTTTTAGACATCATACTTACTTCATCCACTATTAGAATTTTTGTTGATCGCCAGTTTTTCAATATTCTATTTGAACGCAAAACGGATTCTATTATCTTACTTGTATCACCCCGTGCTAATTTAATACCACTCCATGAATGTATTGTTCTGGCACCACAGTTAAGCAAAACGGATGCGCATCCGGTTAAGGCACATACTTGTACGTTTTTTTTGTTCTCTTTTGCTGAATTTATTAAATGCCGTATCAAAAATGTTTTTCCTGTCCCCCCGGGTCCAGTTATAAAAAGATTTTCACCCCGGTTAAATTTATATAACGCATATTTTTGTTCGGGTGAAAGATTGTTTATATTCATTTATTGTTATTGTTATTGTTATGATTTTTATGATTGTTATAAGTGTTATGTAATTTGATATTATGAAATTTAATAATATAAAAAGTTCAATTTTATATTATTATCACTATATATGTCTATGTTATTTCACGTAAAAATATATATATAAACCAATATAAATATATTGACTAGTATATTTATACAGTGGTATCAAATGACCGACTACAAAAATATTATGAATACTCTTTCAAATAATGTAAATACAGAAAATTTTAAAATGGTAGGTTTATACAGTGGTTCATTTTTTTTGTTACTAGCAACATTAAATTGTTTAAAATTCTGTTTTCAATATCTACCGAATTCTATTTTTTATTTCTTATTATCGTATTTAACAATTCGTGTTTATGAAACAATGAATGATAACTCTATTAATGACAAATTTAATAATTTAGTATTTACATGTAGTTATGATATTATTGTTTTATATAGTAAAATACAAATCTTATCCACGAAATTTTACAATATTTGTAACAAACAATTGTTATTCACGAAAGAATATTTAAAAATTAACGTGAATTATGAAGAAAGAGTAAAAGATGTTATTTACAAACTTTTTAACCTACAAACTATATCAATCAAAGCGAACAAATATTTATTTGAATATATAAAAAATGGATTTATTGTCGATATGACAGTATCATTAAACAAAAATTTGATTAATCCGGAAGTGTATGATTTTATTGTTTTATCCAATGAATCTACAAAAAACAAAAAAATAATACAAAAAGAAGATGTTATTAATTTGAATGATAATGTCGATTTGGTATTAGATAGTATTGAGATGATTTCATCAAATGTTAAATTTTTAGTAGTTCAGTTATTTATTCCTTATTTAAATAAGGGAGATGAAACGCTTTTGGATTTACATTTTTCAACTGTAGATTATAATTTTTTGATGGATGGAAATAGAATTGACAAACAATTTTTATTGTATTTTGTCAATAATTATTATTCATGTGAAAAAATGAATATCAATCATTTGGATGGTTGTGAAATACGATTTATTGATGGTTCTGTCAATATGAATAATGTTAATTTGGATACGCATTATATTCATATATATGAAAATTCATATGAAATTAAAAATGTGGACACACTGGATGTAAAGAATAATTTTATTGAAAGCGATAGTGAATATGAAGTTACAAACGAATTTGTAAGACATACAAATACAGAAGAATCTAGTGAATCTTCTATATCAGATACAAATAGTGACTAATAGTGACTACTAATACGTCTTTTACTCTTCCTAGCGCGTTTTTTAATAGTTCTTTTGCGTTTTATGGTTTTTCTACCACCACGTTTTTTGGATTTTTTTTGCGGTCTAGATAATCCATTCTTTACATCATCGTATAATTTATTACACCTTTGCACATTTAAAACGCCCATTATAGACGCTTAAAAATAAACAAAAGGTAATTGCGGATTTCACGCCACGACATACTTATCTTCCCATAAGGGAGTATCATAGTCGTTCATATTCTT